>Ga0315904_10001095_pt1 | contig 43105 bp, 46 predicted proteins | sample LakEriMetagenome_6_FD_203529 | JGI IMG/M metagenome (GOLD analysis project Ga0315904, IMG submission 203529) | Freshwater fungal communities from buoy surface, Lake Erie, Ohio, United States - Buoy 12 MA120 | ecosystem: Environmental > Aquatic > Freshwater > Lake | place: USA: Lake Erie, Ohio... | reverse complement strand
CCGAAAATGTGGGACAAAATATTGGATATAACCAAATGTCATTTGCAGGAAGACCCATCCAATGCTATTCGTAATGAGATTAGAGCTTTTGCCAATGAGCATAATTTGGAATTTTTTAATCCAAAACCACATGAAGGACTCTTAAGAACCTTGATGATTCGCACTGCCTCGACTGGTGAAATCATGGTTTTAATTCAATTCTTTAAGGAAGACAAAGCCAAAAGAGAATTGCTATTGAATTTTCTAGCGAATCGTTTTCCAGAGATTACCTCACTTCAATATGTCATTAACGGAAAACCCAACGACACAATTTATGACCAAAAAATAGAATTGTTCAAAGGTCGTGACTACATTCTAGAGGAAATGGAAGGTTTGCAATTCAGTATTAACGCCAAGTCTTTTTACCAAACCAACTCTGATCAAGCCTATGAATTGTACAAAATAACCAGAGAATTTGCTGGTCTTACTGGAAACGAAATTGTTTATGATTTGTATACTGGAACGGGAACTATTGCTCAATTTGTCGCCAAAAAAGCCAAAAAAGTAATTGGTGTAGAAAGTGTTCCTGAGGCGATTCTCGATGCTAAAGCCAATGCTAAACGCAATGAAATAACCAATTGTGAATTTTTTGTTGGAGATATGAAAGTCGTCTTCAATGAACATTTTATCGCACAACACGGACAACCTGACGTTATTATTACCGATCCTCCTCGAGACGGAATGCATAAAGATGTTGTTGACCAAATTCTGAAAATTGCTCCCGAAAAAATTGTGTATGTCAGTTGTAATTCGGCAACACAAGCTCGCGATTTAGCACTGATGGATGAAAAATATAAAGTTACACGAGTGCGTCCTGTAGATATGTTTCCGCAAACACATCATGTGGAAAATGTTGTACTTTTGGAAAAAAGAAAATAGACTTTAAGGTTTTATGAAAAAAATACTTGTATTACTTCTCATTGTTTCTGTCCAATTATTTTCTAGTTGTGAAAAGGATGATATTTGCGACCCTAATACTCCAACAACGCCAAGATTGATTGTTGATTTTTATGATATTCAAGACCCAACAAAAACTAAAAATGTAACCGATTTAGCTATAGTGGGTAATGGAATGACTACTGGAATTTTATTTCCATCCGAGAGCAGAATTCAAGTTCCTTTACAATTGACTGAGGATACAACGAAATACAGTTTTATTTTAAACTCAAAAAACAGCAATCCAGCACTAATTTTCACAGATGTCATAGAATTTAATTATTCCCGAAAAACGGTTTATGTTTCCCGAGCTTGTGGTTATAAAACCGTGTTTAACCTCAACAATGATACTACTTTGCCAAATCCTTATGTCTTGAATAATGACCCAACTGCAAGTACGGGAAATTGGATTAAATTTCTTACCGTAGAAAACTATAACATCGAAAATGAAAATGAGACACACATCAAAATATATTTTTAGCATTTGCTTGGTGTTGTCGTCATTGTTGATGCAAGCACAAGCAAAAAAAGCAGATAGTATTCCAGTTAAGACGAATCGTTACGGTCTGCGCCTTGGGGTGGACGTATCTAAAATTGCCCGTTCCTTTTATGAAGATAAGTACAAAGGATTAGAAGTTGTTGGGGATTATCGTTTGACTAAGAAGTACTATTTGGCTGCCGAATTAGGAAATGAAAACAAAACCGTCAACGACGACCAACTGAATTTTACCACCAAAGGAAGCTATTTCAAAGCGGGTTTTAATTATAATATTTATGATAACTGGCTTGACATGGAAAATCTTATTTATATCGGAATGCGATATGGGGTAAGTACATTTAGCCAAACCTTAAATAGTTATAAAATATACAATGCCAACCCCTATTTTCCAGATACTCCAGCCATAGTATCAGGAGAAAAATTCAGTGGATTGTCTGCTCAATGGGCAGAAGTTGTAGTAGGTATCAATGCCAAAGTGTTCAATAACTTTTATGTGGGATTTAGTTTAAGAGCCAATCTTCTCTTTTCAAATAAAAAACCCAATACTTTTGACAACCTCTACATTCCCGGTTTTAACAGAACCTATGATGGGAATTTTGGTGCTGGTTTTAATTATACCGTTTCTTACTTTTTGCCTATTTATAAGAAAAAAGTGGAAACTACTTTAGTGAAAAAAGACGTTAAGAAGAAATAGTTACTTATTATTCTATCTCTCTAATTCCTTTTATAAACAACCATTTCATGAAGAGTTTTTCTCCGTCTTTGGTTTTTACTGCTTGGAATTTTGGTGCTAAAATAGTCCCAATTACAAAAGCGGTCAAGGAAATCCATATTCCTGTTAGATTCGTATATTTTTCCACTAAAATGCGGAAACCTACAAACAAAACAACAAATGAAAGTAAATTGAATAGAAAAGCGCGTAGTTGTAATTTAGTCATGATCTTATGTTTTGTAGTTAACTTGCTGATGGAGTTGTATTGAATTTGGCTCTTTTGCTTCCTTCATACATCTCATATTTTACCAATCTTGCTTCTAAACTTCCGTTAAAAAGTTTAATTTTTCGTGAAGGCTTTAGCCCAACAAATTTCAAGGCCTCTAAGTTGGCGGTAATGAACCAAGCATTGGTGCCTGGATAATTTTTCTTCAGGGTATCACCAATATTTTTGTAAAATTCTTCCATATGGATGTCCAAACGTTCATCATAGGGGGGATTGAAAACCATGTGCAACTTCCCTTCTGACTCTTTTTCACTATCAAAAAAGTTTCGCTCTTCAATGGTGATGTATTCTTCCAAATTAGCATTTTTAATATTGGCTTTAACCTTAACTATGGCACTTGGAGCCTTGTCATAGCCTTTTATGGTGTAATGAAATTCTGTTACTTTTTTCAATAAACTATTCATAATTTGGTCAAACAACTCGTTATCCCAGTCGTTCCATTTTTCAAAGGCGAACTCTCTTCTATTGATATTAGCGGGTATGTTGCAAGCAATCATGGCTGCTTCCGCAAGAAAAGTTCCACTACCACACATAGGATCCAGAAAATGTCCTTGGCCTTCCCAACCCGATAGCAATAAAATTCCTGCGGCCAAAACTTCATTAATAGGAGCTATATTGGTTGCTGTCCGATATCCCCTTTGATTCAAAGCATTGCCAGAGGTATCCAACGCCACCGATACTTGGTCTTTATCGATATGAACATTAATTCGTAAATCGGGGTAGGCTTTATCAATGCTTGGTCGTGAACCTGTTCGTTCTCTAAACTGGTCCACAATAGCATCTTTACATTTTTGTGAAACAAACTCTGAATGATTAAAATACTCCGAGTGTACCGTAGTATCAATAACAAAAGTTTGATTGGCATTCATGTATTTGGACCAATTCACTCCCGAAATTCCTTTGTATAAAGCCTGCTCATTGGTAGCCTTAAAAAAGTAAATGGGTTTCAATATTTTCAAGGCGGTGCGTAGCGACAAATTGGCCTTATACATAAATCCCTTGTCCCCTTTAAAGCTAACCATTCGTATACCTTGCTCAACATCTTGTGCTCCCAGTGTTTGCAACTCTTTGGCTAATATTTCTTCAAAACCATAGAAGGTCTTGGCAATCATTTTAAAATTTTCCATCTACACTATCAATGTCAATTGCAATACTCAATTGCAAAAATTAAAAGAAATCCAAGTCAATCTAAAATCAATCTTGGAATTAATTCCGCAAAAATACATTAAATTTGCAGGAATTGAATTAATAGAAAAAGAATAAATGCCCAATACCCAGCAACCACAAACCACTAAGCACAAACCACAAACAAAAAACTGGTTCGCTTCTTGGTTTGATACGCCCTATTATCACATCCTTTACAAAGACAGAAACTATCGTGAAGCTCAAATTTTCATGGATAATCTCACCCATTATTTGAATCTTCCTGAGAAAGCTAAAGTTCTTGATTTGGCTTGTGGTAAAGGCAGACATTCTATCTATTTGAATCAATTGGGTTTTGATGTTATTGGAGCTGATTTATCTGAAAATAGTATTGCCATTGCGAGCAAAAACAGTAATGACACCTTACACTTTCAGGTGCATGATATGAGAGAACCTTTTGAAGAAAAGTTTGATGCCATCTTCAATTTGTTTACCAGTTTTGGCTATTTTGAAAATGATGAAGACAATCTGAAAACATTAAAAGCCATGAAAGAAAGTCTTACCGACTATGGCTTTGGCGTTATCGATTTTATGAATGTGAATCAGGTGATTGCCAATTTAGTTCCTGAAGAAACAAAAACAGTCGATGGAATTGATTTTCACATCAAACGCTATTACATTGACGATCATATTTTCAAAGAAATTGATTTTGAGGACAAAGGAGAGCAATATCATTTTGTTGAAAAAGTGCGTGCCTTGACCCTACCCGATTTTGAAGCGCTAATGGCTGAAGCTGGAATTTATCTTCTAGAAGTTTTTGGAGACTATAAATTGAAAAAATTCCACAAAACGGAGAGCGAACGCCTAATTCTATTTTTCAAATAATGAATTATATTCTACCCTTACTTTCAGTACTTTTTGGCTATGGAATTGCATTGATTCTAAAGCCTAAAAAAAAGAGCAATCTCAAGTTATTGTTGGCTTTTAGTGGTTCTTTCCTACTGTCGTTAACCGTTATTCATTTATTGCCTGAGGTGTATGAAAGCCACAATAGCACTATTGGAATATTCATTATGTTAGGGATTTTATTTCAAATTATCTTAGAGTTTTTCTCAAAAGGTGCCGAACACGGGCATGTTCACGGTCATGATACGATGACGCATATTCCTTGGCTTTTGTTTACTAGTCTTTGTATTCATGCGCTTTTAGAAGGGCTTCCTGTAAATCACCACAATGGACTGGCTCTGGGTATCGCTGTACATCATTTGCCTATCGCTATTATTTTGACTACTTTTTTTATCAATGCGCGTTTGAATAAAAAAGCCATTCTCTTTTTTATGCTCGTTTTTGCGATTATGACGCCTCTAGGAACATTGTTAGCCAATTATCTTCAAGTACTGAATGCATATTATACCGAGATTACTGCCGTAGTCATTGGGATTCTGTTTCACATCTCTTCTACCATCATTTTTGAAAGTAGCGAAGGCCATAAATTCAATATCGCTAAGGTTTCAATGATTATTTTAGGGATTGGGTTGGCGTATTTTATATAATTGAACGGAGTCATCCAATGAAAACTTTGTAACTTTGGACTCTTGCAAATTTGAATTTTAATATAATGACTTTCACCAAAACCACTGAACAATCCTCCAAGTACGAACATTTAGAAAAAATGTCTGTTCAGGAATTGTTATCCAATATCAACCAAGAAGACCAAACCGTTCCACTAGCGGTTGAAAAAGCCTTGCCGCAAATTGAAACTTTAGTCACTGAAATTGTGGCCAAGATGAAATTGGGGGGTCGTTTGTTTTACATAGGCGCTGGCACTTCTGGTCGGTTGGGAATTGTAGATGCTTCGGAATGTCCTCCCACCTTTGGTGTGCCCTTCGATTTGGTGAACGGCATCATTGCAGGTGGTGATAAAGCGATTCGCAGAGCTGTAGAAAACGCCGAAGACAACGCCACGCAAGCATGGGAAGATTTATTGGAACACGATATCAATGAAAATGACGTGGTGATTGGCATTGCCGCATCGGGGACAACTCCCTATGTTATTGGTGGATTGGAGAAATGCAATCAAAATAATATTAGTACAGGTTGCATTACGTGTAACGAAGGAAGTCCTTTAGCGTTAACGGCTAAATTTCCTATCGTGGTGGTGGTTGGACCAGAGTTTGTTACAGGAAGCTCCCGAATGAAAGCCGGTACCGCTCAGAAATTAGTATTGAACATGATTTCTACAGCGGCTATGATTCAACTGGGTAAGGTGAAAGGTAACAAAATGGTCGACATGCAATTGAGCAACAACAAATTGGTTGACCGAGGTGTAAAAATGATTATGAGTGAGATTCCTGTTTCCTATGAAGAAGGTGCAGACTTATTAAAAAAATACGGAAGTGTAAGGAAGGCTGTTGATGGATTTCATGCCTCATGAGAGAATTCATTTTGTATGCAATAGTTGCAAGTATTCCTATTCTATGGATTATTAGCATTTATCTTCTTCGAAAGTGGAAAGAGAACTATCGGTATTTCATTGTACATCTTGTGTTATTTTTCGCTTACTTCTACCTTGTCCTTTTCTCAAATTTTAAATTTTTTGAGTACGATCAGCTGGGTCTTAAAAAGGTATTCTTGTTTATCTTTATCCTTTTATTTCATACCCTATCCAATTTTATTTTTGCCCTATATTATAAATCTAAATTATCCAAAAATGGCAACAAACCGAAAAGTACTCTCTAAAGGAATTCGCTATCTAGCATGGGCATTGCCCCTACTTTTTATCGGGCCATCGGTAATTTATAATGCGTTTATCAATAAAGAAAATGGTTGGCATTATTTGGTTTTAGCTATTGGAATTGCGGCTTCGTTGGGAGCGGTTTATCTTATGTTTATGGGACTTAAAACTATAATGAGCAGTTTATTTGATAATTAATGGAAGACCTCATTCACATTCATAAAACTTTTGAAAAAGTCATACTAATCGACAAAAAAATAAACAATCGAGAATTTGATGGCTGTGTCTTTAAAAACTGTGATTTCTCCCATAGTGATTTCTCTTATAACACCTTTATGGATTGTGAATTTATAAACTGTAATCTTTCCATGACCCAATTGATAAAAACGAGTCTAAAAACAGTGCAGTTTACAAATTGCAAATTATTGGGAATTCAATTCCATACTTGTGACGATTTCTTGTTTGCTGTTCATTTTCAAGAATGCAGCTTAGATTATTCATCATTTGCCAATAAGAAAATGCCTAAAACCAATTTTATTTCCTGTTCTTTAAAGGAAGTTTCTTTCATTGGGAGCCAACTTTCAAATTCGGTTTTTGAGAATTGCAATCTGCAGGATGCCATCTTTAATGACACCCAATTGGCAGCAGTAGATTTTAGCACAGCATACAATTATGCCATTGACCCTGAATTCAATCCAATGAAAAAGGCGAAATTTTCTACGCAGGGAATACCCGGTCTTTTGCAGAAATACGATATTAAAATTGAATAGTCATGGAAATCAATGATTCTTATTTAAACAGTGTCAAAAAGCAATTTCTCTATTATAAAATGTTAGGAGAAAAAGCGATGAGTCAATTGCAACCCGAACAACTCTTTGTTGCTGTAAATGAAGATACCAATAGCATTGCTACGATTGTAAAACATCTCTCTGGAAATATGCTTTCGCGTTGGACGGATTTCCTAACCACCGATGGCGAAAAAGAATGGAGGAATCGCGACAGCGAATTTGAAAATGATTTGCAAACCAAAGAAGCTGTGATGACCCTTTGGAATAAAGGATGGAATTGCTTTTTTGATGCTCTCGATTCAATTCAGTCAGAGCAACTTTCGACTATAATTTATATCCGAAACGAAGGGCACACTGTTGTAGAAGCCATCAACAGGCAATTGGCACATTACCCCTATCATATTGGACAAATTGTATTTTATGCCAAACAACTCAAAACCAGTGAGTGGGAAAGTTTATCGATACCAAAAAACAAATCGAACAGCTATAATGAAACCAAATTTGGTCAAGAAAAAAGCATCCGTAATTTTACAGAGGCGGAACTCAAAAAACTAAAAAAATAAAAGCTATGCCTAACAAAACTCAAAAAAACAACAGGATTTGGAGTAAAATAATTCTACTCTTACTTGTACCCATATTGCTCTATTCATGCTACAATGCTGAACGCAATTGTGCCGATTTTAAGACAGGTAAATTCAAGTCGGAAATTACTATTAATGGAGAAAAAAAGCAGACCATTTCCATACGTACCGACTCTATTGTAATTGAAACCTATGAAGGAAAAACAGATACAGCCTCCATTCGATGGATTAACGATTGTGAATATGTTTTGCAAAAGATCAATCCCAAAAGTATGGCGGAAAAGAAAGCCATTGACATTAAAATTTTGACCACATCAAAAAATTCCTATACCTTTGAATTTGGAGTAGTTGGAAGCGCTGATAAACAAAAAGGAGTAGCCTACAAACTATAATTCATATCAAAATACGCTCTTAAAAAAATTAAAAATCTAGTAACTGAATCAAATGGAAGTTTTTTTAAACCCGAATGCTTGGATAGCACTTTTAACGTTAACCTTTTTAGAAATTGTTTTAGGGATTGACAATATCATCTTTATATCGATAGCTACGGGAAAACTACCTGAAGAAAAACGTAAAAAAGCAACAAAGATTGGGATGTTCCTAGCCATGTTTATGCGAATAGCACTCCTTTTAGGAATTAGTGTTTTGATAGCTATGAAAGAACCTTGGTTTAGCATCGATCTCAATTGGCTCAGTGCACAAGTTTCGGGACAAAGTATCATATTGCTCCTTGGAGGTATTTTTTTAATTTATAAAAGCACCAAAGAAATTCACGAAAAAGTAGATCAAAAAGGTGAAGAAGAAAAAGAATTGAAACATTCAGCAACCAAATCTTTTGGCAATGTTATTTTTCAAATTATTTTGATTGATTTGGTATTTTCTTTTGATAGTATCCTAACTGCTGTTGGGATGACTAATGGTGTTGAAGGAGCTTTATATATAATGATAACTGCAGTAGTTATTTCTGTTTTAATTATGATGCAATTTGCAGTTCCAGTGGGTGCTTTTGTCAACAAACATCCATCTATTCAAATATTAGGTTTATCGTTTTTAATCCTCATTGGATTTATGCTAGTTACTGAAAGTGCTCATTTGGCTCAAGCTTCATTCTTTGGCAATCATGTAGATGTAGTGCCTAAAGGCTATTTGTATTTTGCCATCTCGTTTTCATTATTGGTGGAAGTGTTGAACATGAGAATGTCAAAAAAGAAATAGAAACTATTGACTGTTGATATTATCAAAATCACAATAAAAAACCTGTTCATTAAAAAGTTAATAACTAAAATTTTAAATAATTAACACATTCTCAATAATTTAATAATTTTAACACATTAACCAATTAAATTATTAACTATGAATGTAAAAAACTTTTTAGTTTCTGGTATTGCAGGTGGTATTGCCGATTTCCTTATGGGATGGCTCGTTTATGGTATGCTACTCAAAGACACTTTTCCTAAACCTGAAGGTGCGGGTGCCGAAAATATGACTTTTATTTTCTTAGGTTGCATGGCATTTGGGTTTTTAATTGCTTATGTCTTTTCGCATGGCGATGGAGTTTCAAAATGCGTGCCTGGCATTAAAATGGCCGCAGGAATAGCACTATTTCTAGCCTTATCGAATAATTTCTTTTATAATATGTACAAAGAAATCATTGACGTAAAACTACTGGCAATAGACGTAATTGCTTCAATGGGTATGGCTTCTGTTGTTGGAGCTGTTGTAGCAGTCGTAAATGGGAAAATGAAGTGAATTATATAATTTTTGGTCAAAAACCACGAGTAAGAACTACTCGTGGTTTTTTTATTCTCGAACTTTGGGTATCCTAAATTTGAAATTATTTCCTATTTTCTTGTACTCTAAATTGAACGATTCTAGCAATTAAATCCATAGGCAGCGGCTGATTGAGGGGAAACTGAACAGAGCCTTTCCCTTGTTTGTATACCGATAATTCGTCTTTGAATTGTTTATGACCCGTGGGTGTTGCATACAACCCAATGTGCTTGCTATACCCTGCAAAGTACACCAACGGTTTGTTATTCAACTTGTAGGCTGGCATTCCATAAGAGATGCTTTCCATAGCCTCGGGTGTATTTTCTTTGATAAGCTGCCGTAGCAATTGCAATCGTTCTTGAACCTCTGTTGGGAAACTCAAAATATAGTCTTCTACTGTAGTGGCTTTGGTATCCATTTATCTTGGTTTAAGAAAATCGACATCGTAATTATGAATCTTATTTTTTCCAATGGTTGCCTAGCATTGCATACTAAAGAGCTTTTGGATTATTCTTCTATTTTTGTGTACAGTCTTTCTCCTTTCAAAACTTTGTCAATGGTACTATTGATGCGTTTTGCTATGGTTTCTTCCTGTTTGGCAGCATAAATCCAGTTGATAAATTCCTTTTGATGGTTTTCTTTCAAGTGCAGGAACTTTTGCAAAGCTTCTGGTTCAATAGTGAGACATTCTAGGAATTCCTCTGGAATTTTAAACGCTGTAGAATCTTCAAAAAGGACTAAGTGTACATAATCGCCCGCCTCTTTCTTGATTTGTTTTCGGATGGCAGCTTTAACCGGAAAAAAATACTTCCCGTCACTCGTCTTTGCCAGACTAAGACCTTCAAAGGGTTGATGGTCAATGCTTCCGGTTACATTGGTCCAAAGAGAGGGTTTCTTTCTATCGATGACAATCCCAGACAACAAAACAAAAGTCCAACCGCCTTTGCCCGGCATTTTTTGGAGTAAAAATTCGTCTTGTACTAAAGGTTTTTTCATAGACGTTTAGCATTCATAATTAGATTACCTCTACTCAAATATACAAAAAGAAAATATACTACATTGTTAACTTTTTTTACCCACCCAGACACACCACACAAAAGGATTGTTGTATCAAATTTTGTCAAATATTATATCGCCCAGAATATAAACACTCTCGGAATTATTGATAAGATAAAGTTTTCCATTTCGTGTATGCAAAAAATATCGTGTCAGTCTGGTAGTGTTACTTCAAAATCCATTTAATTTTAAAAAACTAAACTTTTTTCAATACTTTAGCCCCATGATTCAGCTAAGTATTATTGGTTCCGGAAATGTTGCCCAGCATCTCATCAGTGCTTTTTTACAAGCTCAAAAAAGCGGTGCCGCAATAGAGTTGGTACAAGTCTACTCCCGCAAGCCGGAAAGCCTGGCGTACCTACTCGATGCTGCTACCATTACCAACGATTTCCATGCCTTACGCCCAGCCGACCTCTACCTTATTGCTGTCTCTGATGATGCTATTGCTTCGGTTACGGCACAATTGCCCTTTAGCCATCGACTGGTAGCACACACTTCGGGCAGTAGGAACCTAGAGGAACTGCAAGACAACAATAGAAAAGGGGTATTTTATCCGCTGCAAACCTTTTCCAAAAGCAGGGCTGTCAATTACAACGAAGTCCCAATATGCTTAGAAGCTCAAAATACAAGCGATTATGAGCTATTGGAAAAAGTAGCCAAAAGCATTTCAAACAAGACATTCGCGATAGACTCCGAGCAACGCAAAGCCTTGCATGTGGCGGCGGTTTTTGTAAATAACTTTGTAAATCATTTGTACCAAATAGGAAATGCTATTTGCAAGGAACACCAAGTCCCTTTTGATATTCTCAAACCACTCATTAAAGAAACTGCCGAAAAGGTTATGACACTAGCGCCCAGTGAAGCACAAACAGGACCCGCCAAAAGAGCCGACCAAAAAACAATAGAACAACATCAAGAGTTCCTAACGGATGCGAACCAAAGAAAAATATACGAAACACTAACACAATCAATACTTGACCATGGCAAAAAGTTATAAAGAAATAATGAATGACATCACTACGTTTGTATTTGACGTAGATGGCGTTCTCACCGACAGCTCGGTTCACATCACAGCAACGGGCGAAATGCTTCGCATAATGAATATTAGAGATGGATTTGCCATGAAAGCCGCCTTAGAAAGCGGGTACAATGTATGTATCATTTCAGGCGGTAATAATGAGGGCGTGCGCATTCGGTTGAGAAATTTAGGGATTACCGATATTCATTTGGCGTCTCCAGATAAGGTAGAAACCTTTAAAGAATACATCGAACTCTACAACATCAAACCTGAAAACGTCTTGTACATGGGCGATGACATTCCTGATTATCACGTGATGCAACTCGTAGGATTACCTACTTGTCCACAAGATGCAAGCCCAGAGATCAAAGCTATTTGCCAATACATTTCACACAAGAATGGTGGCAAAGGTGCCGTTCGGGATGTGATTGAACAAGTGATGAAGGTTCAGGGCAAATGGCATTTGTATTATGATGGGAAGCATGACTAGTGCGCAGTGGTCAGTGAACAGATGGCAGATTGAAAATAGTGGGCAGTGGGCAGTAAACACGATTACTGAAAACTAAATACTGAATAGCAATATTAAAAAGAAAAAATAGAAAAATGAGATTTCAAGACTTATTGACGTATCAAAAATCATTTTCATTAGCAATGGCAATTTTTGAGGTTATGAAGACCTTTCCAAAAGAGGAAACCTATTCTCTGACAGATCAAATAAGAAGGTCATCAAGAAGTGTTGCGGCTAACATTGCAGAAGCCTATAGAAAAAGGAATTATCCTAAAAACTTTTACAGTAAATTAACCGATTGTGATGCTGAGAATTCCGAAACTCAAGTTTGGCTTGAATTTGCACTGAATTGTAATTACATAAACATCAATACTTTTACAGACCTAACCAATCAAAGTGAAGAAGTTGGAAAACTAATTAATTATATGATTTTAAATCCTAAAAAATTTGGAGTAACTGTTTAAGAAGTAGGCAGTGGCCACACTGAAAAAGTGCGCAGTGTTCAGTGAACAGTTGGCAGATTGAAAATAGTGAGTAGTTGGTAGTAACCACTAATCATTGAAGATTTAACACTGAATACTGAATACTGAACACTGAACACCGATTAATGAAAATTAAAAAACATGAAATACCTAAAACTCATTCGTTACCAAAACCTTTTACTACTTGCCTTAATGCAACTTATTTTTCGCTATGGATTTTTGAAACAGCAAAATGTATATTTGGCTTTGGCGGATTGGCAGTACATTTTATTCGTAGTATCAACAATTTGTATTGCGGCTGGTGGTTATATCATTAATAACATATTTGATTATAAAACGGATATGGAAAACAAACCTGAGGCGGTTGTCATAGGCAAATCTATTTCCGAGAGTTTAGCATATAACCTCTATGCTGGTTTTACTATCATTGGTGTGGGGATAGGGTTCTATCTTTCTAATGTTATTCAAAAACCAACTTTTGCCACCATTTTTGTAGTAGTTGCCTCAACACTTTATGTCTATGCAACGAGTTTAAAACAGAGCTTACTCATAGGTAATATTATTGTTGCCATGTTGCTTTCCTTTAGTCTTATCATGATTGGAATTTTTGATTTATATCCTGCTACCTACGAAGGAAATCAATCGATAATGCGCCTGTTGTTTAGCATTCTTTTAGACTATGCAATTTTTGCTTTTATGATAAATCTAATCCGAGAAATAATTAAAGATTTAGAAGATGTAAATGGAGATTATAATCAAGGAATGAAGACATTACCTATTGTTTTGGGAACTGAAAGAACTGCTAAACTAGTTTTTGGATTAAGTTTTATTCCCATCCTTTCTTTGATGTACTATATTAATTTTTATGTTTTTAATAGTGGACTGTTTTTGAGTACTATATATGGAATTATCTTTATTCTTACTCCAATGATTTATTTTACAGTCAAATTGTGGTCTGCAAAAAAGAAAAGTGATTTTAATCACCTGAGTATTGTTCTAAAATGGATATTGTTATTTGGAATTCTATCCATTGCCGTTATCACCTACAATATGCCTCATCATGCTTAGAGAACAACTTAAAAATTACAAGATTATTATGGCTTCAGGTTCACCAAGAAGACAACAATTTTTCAGAGATTTAGATTTGGATTTTGAAATCCGATTGAAAGAAACAGAAGAAGTTTATCCTCCAAATCTTATTGAGAAAGATATTACCAATTATCTTGCTGTTTTAAAAAGCGATGCCTTTGAAGGTGAATTAAAAAACAACGAAATTCTTATAACCAGTGACACGATTGTTTGGCATGAAAATAAAGCCTTAGGAAAGCCTAAAGATTACGAAGATGCCTTTTTGATGCTGCAATCTTTATCCAACAAAACGCACAAAGTAATTACCTCAGTTTGTTTTAAAACTATAAACACAACTAATGTAATTTCTGAAACTACATTAGTTACTTTTCATCCCATTAGCGACGAACAAATAAAATATTACCTAGATCATTATCGCCCATTTGACAAAGCAGGAAGTTATGGTATTCAAGAATGGATTGGATTTGTTGGTGTGGCAAAAATTGAAGGTTCCTACCCTAACGTCATGGGATTACCCGTTGATAAAGTATTTCAACATCTTCAAAACATTACCTAATAATTGTTAATAACTATGTTGTAAACATTTTTTTACAAGACTACTGTGACATATACATTTTCTAATTTTGATGTAGTATTTTATGTATTAAATGTACTGATTTATTTAACTAGTAAAATAATAGAGATGTTGCTACAATAACAATCTTATTTAAGTAAGTAAATTTATACAATTATATGTAAAAAGTGTATTTTATCGAACAAATTGACGTTTAATCGATAAGTTTTAAAAAAATATTTAAATTTGTACTGTTGTTTATTATTCAGAAAAAAGCAATTATTTTTTTGAAGTAAAACATAGAAATCATGAAAAGAATATTCCTAATAGCAACGCTGCTGGTTCTAATTAATTTACAACCAACCTTTGCTCAAGCCAAAAAAGGCATCAATTCACAACCACTAGTAGATCCTGTTACTCAATGTGCCTTACGTTATTATTACTATCCTAACATTGAAGCCTATTTTGACACAAGAGAAAAGTTATTTCACTTTAAAGTGGATGGCGAATGGATAACAGCTGAAGAAATTCCGTACGACTACGGAGGATATTCTGTATACAAAATGCTAAACGTTTTAATTACGGATTACGATGATGATAATCCAAGTCAGTTTATCAGTATTCACAGGAAAAAATATCCTTACACCTCAAACGGAAGAATAAAAACCACAACGGTTTCAACAGAATAAAATGTTACTCTTTTTTGTTTCTAAAAGTAATAATGTTAAAATCCCTTTAAATTAAAGTGCCTCTTTTGTTTAATCACTATATTTGAAGCTATTGCCAATACAACATTACAATGCAAAAGCTTTCTTTTATTTCAATTGTACTCTGTTTTTTTTCATTTCAAATAGTATTTGCCCAACAGCCACAAAAACCGAATGCTGTTGAAATTTATAATCAAATTCAAAAACTTAACTTCCTTGGCTCGGTACTTTACATCGCTGCTCATCCCGATGATGAAAATACGAGATTGATTTCTTATTTTTCCAATGAAAAAAAGGCGAGAACAGCTTATTTATCGCTGACTCGTGGTGATGGCGGACAAAATTTAATAGGTCCAGAATTAAGAGAATTTCTAGGTGTAATACGAACTCAGGAACTTATTGAAGCTAGAAAAATAGACGGTGGAGAGCAATTTTTTTCAACAGCAAATGATTTTGGATACTCAAAAAATCCTGAAGAAACACTTGAAATTTGGGATAAAGAAAAAGTGTTTAGCGACGTCATTTACATTATCCGTAAATTTCAACCTGATGTTATTATCAACAGATTTGATGCCCGAACGCCAGGTACCACTCATGGTCATCATACTGCTTCAGCACAATTAAGTCTTGAAGCTTTTGATAAAGCAAACGATGACTCTATTTTTCCAAATCAATTGAGTCTAGTACAAACTTGGCAACCCACACGAATGTTTTATAATACTTCATGGTGGTTTTATGGGGGTAAAGAAAATTTTGATAAGGCGGACAAATCAAATCTTATTCCGCTTCAAATTGGAGTATATTACCCTTCTTTAGGAAAATCGAATCAGGAAATTGCGGCTTTAAGTAGAAGCAAGCATCAATCTCAGGGATTTGGAACCACTGGAACTCGTGGAGAAGAATTAGAGTATTTAGAATTTATTAAAGGTAACCCGCTCACCGATAAAACAAATCTTTTTGAAGGAATTGACACTTCTTGGAACCGTATTAAGGGCGGTAAAGCGATTGGCGATTTGTTAGCAAAAGTGGAGAAAAATTTCGACTTCAAAAATCCAGCCTCAAGCATTTCTGATTTGGTTAAAGCCTATTTAATGATTCAAAATTTAGAAGAAACACAATGGAAATCTATTAAAACAGAAGAAATTAAAAAATGTATTGCAGCTTGTTCTGGGTTATTCTTAGAAGCTATAACAAATGAATCGGAGGCAACTCCTGGAAGCGAAATAAAAATTAAATGTGAAATCATCAATCGAAGTAATATTCAGATGCAATTAGCTGCTGTAAATTCGTTTCCAACCACAAATACAATCAGCCCTTTTCAAGTCATTGATTTAAAAAATAATATTCCGCAAAATCGAACTTTTGAACTTACACTTCCAGAAAAAAGTACTTATACTGAGCCTTACTGGTTAATGAATCAACAAACTTTAGGGATGTATCAAGTAAACGAGCAAACAAAAATAGGCATACCAGATATCATTCGGGACGTAAAAGTTACATTTACTATTGTGATTGATAGTGTAGCTATTCCATTTGAAAAAACGATAGTGTATAAAAAAAATGATGATGTAAAGGGCGAAACTTACTGTCCGTTTGACATCGTTCCAATTGTTACTAGTTCTATTTTAAATAAAGTCATTATTTTTAGTAAAGAAAAAACAAAGACCGTTAGTGTTTTAATTAAAGCTGGTAAAAACAAAATAAATGGCACTATTCAATTAAATTTACCTGATACTTGGGAAATATCTCCTAAAAGTATTTCTTTTTCATTCGATAAAAAAGGAGAAGATAAAACAGTCTATTTCCAAATAACTGCTCCAAAAAATGCTGAAGAAGCAACAGTAAAATGCAGTATTACTGTAGATAGTAAAATTTATGATAAGGAACAATTCAACATTCAATACGAACACATTGCGAGACAACAAGTGCTTAAACCCTCGGAAGCAAAATGTATCAAATTAGACCTTAAAACTGGAAATCAAAAAATAGCCTACATTATGGGGGCAGGCGATGAAGTCCCAAAAAGTCTCATAGAAATGGGCTATGATGTTTCTATTATCAATCCTGAAGATATTACCAAAGAAAAACTCAATGCATTTCAGGTAGTGATTACTGGAATTCGAGCTTACAATACTATAAAATCATTGGTTTTCAAACAATCCATTTTATTTGATTTTGTAAAAGAAGGTCATACAATGATTGTCCAATACAACACAACTGGGGATTTGGTTACCAATGAGATTGCTCCATTTTCGTTAAAACTATCTCGTGATAGGGTAACCAATGAAAATGCAGAAATAACATTTTTAGAACCCAATCATCCTATTCTAAATTATCCTAATAGAATTACAGCGAAAGATTTTGAGGGCTGGAAACAAGAACAAGGATTGTATTATCCTAACGAATGGGACAAAGCCTTTACTCCTATTTTAGCCTCTAATGACAAAGGAGAGTCACCAAAAAAAGGAGCATTACTAGTCGCTAAATACGGAAAAGGAAACTACATTTACACTAGTTTAAGCTTTTTTAGAGAATTACCCGAGGGCGTTTCAGGTGCTTTTCGATTAATCGCTAATTTGATTTCAATTCAATAAAAACTAAACATGACAAACAAAACGTCTTCTTGGAAAAAAAGTTATACATGGGTTTTAGTTGCCAATGTCATTTACATCCTGATTTTTTGTATCATCATGCTAATTTTTTCTTAGTATGCAGCAACTTGATTGGATAGTACTTTCTGTTACCTTACTCTTCATCGTTTTTTATGGAGTTTGGAAAACTAAGGGAAGTAAGAACGTAGAGGATTATATTCTAGGAAACAACGAAACACCATGGCATGTGGTTGGATTATCTGTCATGGCCACTCAAGCTAGTGCAATAACTTTTCTTTCTACACCTGGACAAGCCTATCATGACGGAATGGGTTTTGTTCAATTCTATTTTGGTTTACCTATTGCTATGGTGGTAATTTGTGTGACGTTTATTCCTATGTATCACAAATTAAAAGTATACACAGCTTACGAATATTTAGAACAACGATTTGATTTAAAAACACGTTCACTGGCTGCTATTCTATTTTTAGTACAACGCGGATTGGGTACAGGTCTAACAATTTATGCTCCAGCCATTATATTATCAGCTTTGCTCGGATGGAATCTTACGCTGTTAAATATTGCTATAGGAGTATTAGTAATTATTTACACTTTTTCGGGCGGAACAAAAGCGGTGAACGTAACCCAAAAACAACAAATGTTTGTGATTATGACAGGTATGTTTGTTACTTTTTTTCTGATTTTACACCTACTGCCAAATGATATGACTTTCAGTAATGCGATGCACATTGCTGGTGCCAATCACAAAATGGATATTGTTGATTTTTCAATTGATCCCGAAACACGTTATACTTTTTGGAGTGGAATTACAGGAGGATTCTTCTTAGCGCTTTCCTATTTCGGAACTGACCAATCACAAGTTGGACGTTACTTATCAGGAAAATCAATCAAAGAAAGTCAAATGGGTCTTATCATGAACGGATTTCTTAAAGTACCTATGCAGTTTTTTATTCTGCTAATTGGTGTAATGGTTTTTGTTTTTTTTCAATTTAATCCTGTTCCTTTAAATTTCAATCCAAACAATAAGACCATTGTTGAGCACTCTATTTACAAGAAAGAGTATGACATTTTAGAACAAAAACTCAGTAAATTAGCCGAAGATAAAAAAGAAATCAATCTACTTTACATAGACCATTTGAATCAAAATTATGACAATCCAATTTTGAGAAAAGAGTTGGTTGCGCTTTCCAGTAAAGAAAACGATTTGAGAGATGAAGCCAGAGAAGTTATTCAAAAAGCTGACAACAAATCTGAGACAAATGATAAAGATTATGTTTTCATCCATTTCATTCTTCACTATCTCCCTAAAGGTCTCATCGGATTACTTCTCGCAGTGATTCTCTCTGCGGCAATGTCATCTACAGCTTCAGGAATAAGTGCTTTAGCCTCAACAACAGCAATTGATATCTATAAACGGAATGTGAAAGAAACAAAATCAGAAAAACATTTTGTGAGTGCTACTAAATTTTTCACCATTCTTTGGGGATTAATAGCCATTCTCTTTGCATGTATCGGTACTCTTTTTGAAAACTTAATTCAACTAGTAAATATCGTTGGTTCTATATTTTACGGTACGGTTTTGGGAATATTTCTGGTAGGTTTTTACATCAAATTTGTTAAAGCAAAAGCTATTTTTTGGGGAGCAGTAATCAGCCAATTGTTAATCTTTTACATCTATTATTTAGGTAAAGTAAGCTTTTTATGGCTTAATTTCATTGGAGCCATGTTGACTATCGTGCTTTCTATTTTGATACAAATAATGGTTAAGAGTGAATCTGAAATTACCGAATAAAAAAAATCCCAACGATTAAATTGGGATTTCTTTCAACACTAAATACTATTTATTTTTTACTCCATTCAGTGATACTGTCCCTGTTCATTTTTGCATAATCCTCATTTTTTGCTATAGTTGCCGCTTCCAAAGATTGCTTTGCAGTTTCAATAGCTCCTTTTTTATCTCCTAGTTTAGCTTGGATTAATGATTTTTGTCTGGTATACCAAAACGGCTTATCTTTATTCAACTCAAGAGCTTTGTTGATATACTCTAATGCTTTTGTCAAATCACCATTGGATTGATAAAAATATTGAGCCGAAGAAAAGTAATCACCAGCAGTTGGTCCTGCCAAAGCTTTTTCAATACTAGCAATTGCCGTTTTTTGAGTAGGAACTTCGAATTTCACTGCCACTAGTGTTTTTTCCCAAGACAATTCTAAATGAGCAAAATTATTGTCTAAATTATTGATTGCGATAGTGAAACTTTCTACATTTCTATTTAAAATTTCAGGGGTTAGGGTTGTTTTTAGTGCCACTTTTGATTCATCCCAAGTGTCTGGTGTTCCCCAATTATCAGTAGTACTGTAGAAAATTACATCCCAGTTTTCAACCCTTGGTATTGTAAATAATGCATACTTCCCTTTCTTTAATGTTTTACCATCAATAACTACATCCTCACTAAATGTTATTGTAGAATTGGCATTGGCTCCCGTTCTCCACACTTTACCAAAGGGTACCAAATCACCAAAAATTCGTCTTCCTTTGACACTTGGTCGAGAGTATTCAATGGATACTTCTGTTAATCCTACTACCTGATCTAATGTTGATTTAGGACTTGGTTGAGGTGTTTTTACTTGTGCTTCAATAGCATAATTAGCAATCATCATTGCCAATAAGAAGATAATTTTTCTCATGATTTTAAATTTATTTTATTCAAAATTACAAATTCATTATTTTCTAACTGTTAATTATTACTTAATTTGAGCATTGATTTTGTTTACTTTTTTTTCAATTTAATTAAACAAAATTTTGTACTTTTACAAAAAAAATAGAATATGAAACTATACACCAAGCATAGCAAGCAAAATTTACCTATTACCATTGATCAGGCATGGGATTTCCTGTCTAACCCTAAAAACTTAAAAATAATAACTCCAGAATATATGGGGTTTATAATAGAATCAGGGGCAGACAGACCTATGTTTCCTGGGCAAATAATCCAATACATTGTAACGCCTCTTTTTGGAATTAAAACAAAATGGGTTACCGAAATCACGCATGTTCAAGATAAAAAGTATTTTGTTGATGAACAACGTTTTGGTCCGTATTCACTTTGGCATCACAAACATTTTTTAAAAGAAATTCCCGGAGGAGTTGAAATGGAAGACATCATAGATTACAAAGTACCTTTGGGAATCTTAGGACAACTCGTTCATCCGTTTTTAGTAAAACCAAAATTGGATGAAATCTTTGATTACAGGAGAAAAAAATTAATCGAATTATTTGGAGAATATTAAGTAAGAAAGCATGAAAAACATACTATTAATTGGTGGTTCCTACGGCATTGGATTAGCAATAGCAAAAGAATTAGTTGGTGCAAATACTATTTACATCGCTTCAAGAACAGCAGAAGGTCTCGAAAATTTGAATGTTACCCATATCCCATTTAACGCCTCAACAGATTCATTAGACACATCTCTTTTACCCAGCGTTATAGACGGTTTAGTATATTGTCCAGGAAGTATTAATTTACGACCTTTTAAAGGGTTGAAAATAGAAACTTTTGAAAGCGACATGCAAATCAACTTCTTTAGTATGGTAAAGGTAATTCAATCTATTATCCCACAATTATCCGCTTCAAATCAATCGAGTATTGTTTTATTTAGTAGTGTGGCTGCTTCTATGGGAATGCCTTTTCACACTAGTGTATCAGCAGCAAAAGGTGCTATCGAAGGCTTTGCAAAAGCATTGGCAGCAGAATATGCGCCAAAAATCAGAGTTAATGTAGTAGCGCCGTCATTGACAGATACGCCATTGGCTAGCAAATTCCTAAATTCGGATGAGAAAAAAGAAAAATCAGCTTCAAGAAATCCTATGAAAAAAGTAGGAACTTCAGAGGATATAGCACAAATGGCAGGTTTCCTTTTAAGTGATAAAAGCAATTGGATTTCGGGTCAAGTCTTTCATGTTGATGGTGGTATGTCGACCTTATTAGTAAATGGATAAAAAAGAAACAATTTAAAGTTTATGACTGTATTCTGGTTTCGACGCGATTTACGATTAGAAGATAATGTTGGCTTGTTTCATGCCTTGAATAGTGGCGAGGAGGTTTTACCTATTTTTATTTTTGATGAAATTATACTCTCTCAGCTACAAAAAGACGATGCACGTGTCACTTTTATCCACCAACAATTGGAAAAAATACAATTGGAATTGGAAAAAATCGGAAAATCACTTGCTGTTTTTCATGGGAAACCATTGGATGTTTACCGAAAATTAATTTCTGAAAATAATATAACTTCTGTTTACACCAATCGCGATTATGAACCGTATGCCAGAAAACGAGATTTAGAATTATTTCATCTTTTTAAAGAGCACGCTATTGAATTTAAAACCAGTAAGGATCAAGTTATCTTCGAAAAAAACGATGTTCTAAAAGACGACGGGACTCCATATGTAGTGTATACGCCTTACTCTAATAAATGGAAAGAAAATTTAAAAAAAATCCAACTCGTTAATTACAATTCAGAAGCTTTTTTAAATAAAATTAAATCCCATTCTTATCCGTTTCTTTCTTTATCTGATATTGGATTTACAACGTCATCAATTAAAGTTACACCTTATGATATTTCGACGCATTTAATTGATAATTATGAAGCCACTCGAAATTTTCCAGCCTTAAATAAAACTTCCTATCTGGGAATTTACCTCCGATTTGGAGCAGTTTCCATCAGGAAAATGGTAATCAAAGCACTCGAAAGTAACAATGAGACTTTCCTAAAAGAACTTATTTGGCGGGAGTTTTTCATGCAAATTGTATGGCACTTTCCACATACTGTTAACAGCAGTTTCAAATCAAAATACGACGCAATACAATGGAACAACAATGAAAGCGATTTCAAAAAATGGTGTGAAGGTAAAACGGGTTACCCATTTGTCGATGCTGGAATGCGTGAATTAAATACCACTGGACACATGCACAATCGGGTTCGAATGATTGTAGCTAGTTTTTTATGTAAACACCTACTCATTGATTGGCGTTGGGGCGAAGCCTATTTTGCCACAAAATTATTAGATTATGAACAAGCCAGTAATGTTGGCAATTGGCAATGGGCAGCGGGTAGTGGCGTTGATGCAGCACCCTATTTTAGAATTTTTAATCCAACAGAACAGATTAAGAAATTTGACAAAGACCTTAAATACATCAAAAAATGGATTCCTGAATTATCATCGTTCGAGTATCCACAGCCAATAGTAGACCACAAATTTGCTCGTGAACGTTGTTTACAGATTTATAAAGAAGCTGTTGGGTAACATTCCCCTCCTTTGGAGGGGTGCCTGAAAGGCGGGGTGGAAATTATTTTAAGAATACTGATCAATAATAAAAATCTCGAGTTCTTTAAGTACATTTTCTAAATCGTGAAGTACTCGAAAGTTAGTTGTCTTAAAAACCTTTAATCCTAAATTTAATAAATATACTTCTCTTTTTCGTCATATTCTTCCTTATTATTGTGACTTTCCCCATCTATTTCAACTACTAAACCCAAAGACTTTATATAAAAATCAACAATGTAGTTTCCAATTATTCTCTGTCTGTCAAAATCAATTTCATGAAATTTATTTTTATGAACATGCTACAAAAAAACAACTTCTGCATAATTTCCAGCTTTTCTTAATGCCCTAGCTCTGTCTTTTAAGTTATGATTAGACGGGAGATTTTCTACAAAATTTCTTTTGATTGAGATGTTATTTATAAAAATTAATTTTTCTTCCATACTACTTCAATTTTCCACCCCGACCTTCAGTCACCCCTCAAGAGGGGAATTTTAACAGATATTGCGTATTTTCTCAAAACTCAACTCATCAAAATGTCTAATAACAGAATCTGCCAAAGTTAAATCCTGCATTTTTGAATTTTCGCTATCATAACCCACACAATATATTCCAGCAGCTTTGGAAGCTATAACCCCATTGGTACTATCTTCAATTACGATACAAGCTTCTTTTGGAGTTTGAGATAATGAAACAGCCTGTTCAAAAATTGCGGGATGCGGTTTTGATTTAGGAAAATCTTCTCCACTAACGATATGTGAAAAATAGGAATGCAATCCAAAACGAGTAAAAACTCTATCGATAGTAACCTTTGATGCGGACGAAGCCACTATCAATTGCATCCCATTTAGATGTAACTCTTTGATTAATTTTTCTACTCCATCCAACAAAAACAAATCCTCTTTTTTGTCAAAAGCATCATTAAACAAGGTGCGTTTTCTTAAAATTAAATCTTCAACATCATGCTCTAAATCAAAGGTTTCTTTCAATTTTTGAAATGTGTTTCTTGTAGAGTTTCCCATATAAGATGTAAACATTTCCTCTGTTACCGTAATGTTTAATTCGTCAAAATGTTGAAAATAGGCATAGTGGTGCACAGGCTCTGTGTCTACAATCACACCGTCCATATCAAAAATAACTGTTTGTATCATTAAAATTTTGAAATTTGAAGTTAGAAAAACGAATTACTAGAAATTATTTTTTAAGCAAATACCGAATCACTGTTTCTGCGGCATACAATCCAAAAAGTCCAGGCATATAACTATTGGTTCCGTAAAATGACTTTTTAAAATTTGAGCCGTCTGTCATTCGCAAACTAGTTTCATCTTGAATTTCAGAGGAATAAACCACTTTTAATTTATCGATTTTTACGGCTTTTAATTTCTTTTTCATGGCTTTAGCCAAATAACAATTTGAAGTACTGTTGATATCAGCTACTTTCACTTTAGCAGCTTCCATCTTTCCTCCTGCTCCCATACTGCTGATAATTTTTACTCTTTTACGCTTGGCAGCGATAATTAAATTCAATTTAGGAGTCAGGCTGTCGATACAATCCAAAACGTAATCAAATTCGGGAGTAACAATCTCAAAAGCACGCTCTGGCGAAAGAAATTCTCTTACTCTAGTCAATTGCAATTGTGGATTAATATCCATCAAACGATCGCCTACGACGTCTATTTTTGGTAAATCTACAGTAGAATGCAATGCAGGTAATTGTCTGTTAATGTTGGTTATATCAACCACATCGCCATCTACAATTGTCATTTTTCCTACACCTGCTCTAGCAATAAATTCAGCCGCAAAGGAACCTACACCTCCCAATCCAACCACTAATACATTTGAATTTCGTAATTTTTCTAATCCTTCCGTTTTAAATAAAAGTTCCGCTCTTTCTTGCCATTTTGCCATTTTGAAGTATGAGTTTTAAAGTGTAAAATAATGGGCAAAAGTAAGGAAAATTTCAAGAAATTATAACAGACTCTATACTGAATATAAGGTTGTATTTAGAATACTAGGCTCATCCCAAAATTATATAATAGCTTCACAAAGTTCTATAAAAAGCATGCCTAATCATGGGTATATCTTTGCCTTAGTATTAACTTATAAAATAGCTCATCATGAAAACAATAGAAAATTCTTGCCAATGTGCATCAGAAACTAAAAATGGCCCTTGTAACAATCCTAACTGTACTTGTATAGATTGTCAATGTGGTGACAATTGTACGTGCGACAACACTATCTAAATTTGTAGATGTCTGATTAGATTTAAGCCGTTCTGAATAAGAATGGCTTAATTACTTTAAAATAGTCTTGGAACTCAGTTTGATAGTTGACTTTAATTCTAATACATTTTCAAAATTTATTGTAATCTCAAAATAGCACTTTGCCTACTCTGCTAACAATTCTGTAACTTTACATTATGAATACAACTGTCTTATTAGTTAAAAATATGGTTTGCCAACGCTGCATAATGGCTGTTGAAGCTATACTACAATCTGAAAAAATTCCTTTTCATAAGGTTGTTTTTGGCGAAATTCACCTGATAGATGTACTAAATGAAGACCAAAAAGAAAGATTAAAAACCAAGCTGAGTGCTGTAGGCTTTGCACTAATTGACAATCACACTAGCGGATTAATTGAAAAAATCAAACAATTGGTAATTAAACGAGCCCGCAACGAAATGGATAGTACTGATAAGAAAACGAAACTTTCAATTTATCTATCTGATATAATTCACCATGAGTATACTTATCTCAGTAGCTTGTTCTCTGCCATTGAAGGACGAACCATTGAAAACTATTTTATAGAACAGCGCATTGAAAAAGCGAAGGAATTACTGGTGTATGACCAATTATCTCTATCTGAAATTGCCTTTCAATTAGAATACAGTAGCGTGGCTCACCTTTCTACTCAGTTCAAAAAAATAACGGGTTTAACACCTACTTACTTCAAAGAATTAGGCACATCGAAACGCAAAGCATTGGACGAAGTTTAATAAAAAAGGAAGGTGTTTGAACACCATTGCTGATTCAAAAGAAGAGTTTCTTAAAATTTCTAGCTACTACTTGTTGCATTTCTTCTAAAGTCAATTCCTTATATCGAGCGGCTAAGGAATAAACACTTTCTATGGTTTCTTCACAAGTATCGGTTTCAAGAAGAAATTTATCGTTTGGAACGGATTTAAAAACAGCTTCCAATTCAGGATTTCGCAATAAATATTTACCAAAAGACAAATAAAATCCAGCATCTAAAAGCTGTTTTGCAACTTGTTGATTTTTCGAAAAACCATGAATTACCATGGGAACAGAAACTTTAAGTCGATTTTTAATTTCAATTGCTTCCTGAAATGCAGCCACACAATGAATGATTACTGGCTTTTTATACTGTTCAGCCAATTTTAATTGTTTTTCAAAAACAGGTATTTGTATCTCTAAAGGAATTGCTATACGTCTATCTAAACCGCACTCACCTATTGCAAGACAATTATCATTTGACAATTTGCTTTCTAAAAAAACCAACTCTTCTTCAACACATTCTTCTTTAATTTTCCATGGATGAATGCCTATGGAATAAAATGGAATCGAATCGTTAAACTCATTAGGATATTGATTGACCAATTCTACTAAATTAGATTGATTCGTAAAATGATGCGTGTGTAGATTAAAGAATTGCATACAACAAAAATAGTTTAAAAGTTACAAAGCTACAACGCTTCAAAGTTTTACCTTTGCAACTTGAATGAACTTCCCATGCTCAAAACTGCTTTACAACGCTATATAAACAACTACAAAGGATTTTCGAGAGAAATTTGGATTCTTGCTATTATTACGTTCATCAATCGGGCGGGTACTATGGTATTGCCTTTTTTAACCAAATATTTAAAAGAAGATTTACTGTTTTCCTACGAAGAAGTAGGTTGGATTATGGTTTGTTTTGGTATTGGTTCTATGCTAGGTTCGTGGTTGGGTGGCAAATTGTCTGACAAAATTGGATTTTATAAAGTAATGGTTTTCAGTTTGTTTAGCAGTGGAATTCTATTTTTCATCCTTCAGTTTATTACCTCTTTTTGGGGTTTATGCCTCAGTGTTTTTCTCATCATGTCTATAGCTGATATGTTCAGGCCCGCCATGTTTGTCTCTCTTGGTGTGTATGCCAAACCCGAAAACAGGACGAGAGCCTTAACTTTAGTGCGTTTGGCTGTAAATCTAGGCTTTGCTGCAGGTCCTGCCTTGGGAGGTTTAATTATTATGGGTATGGGCTACAAAGGATTGTTTTGGACCGATAGTGCAACCTGTATTACTGCAATTTTGATTTTTGCTTTATTGGTAAAAGAAAAGAAAAAAATACCTTTAAAAAACGAAACCCTTAGCGAAACAAACGAAGTAACCTCGGTTTTCAAGGATAAGATATTTTGGCTTTTTCAATTTATATGCTTCTTGACGGCGGTGCTATTTTTCCAAATCTTTACGACCTTGCCTTTGTATCATCATGAAAAATTCGGTCTAAGTGAATTTCAAAGTGGTCTTTTGCTGTCGTTAAACGGTTTGATAATTTTCTTTTTGGAGATGCCTGTGGTGAGCTTCTTTGAAAGAAAGGAAATTAGTAAAATCAAAATTATTCTATGGGGTTCTTTATTCATGGCAATCAGTTTTTATCTGCTTCTTATTACAGGCTGGGCTGGAATTTTAATATTTAGTATTATTTTCGTTACGTTTGGTGAGATGTTTATCTTTCCTTTTTCCAATTCCTTTGCCTTGAGTCGCGCTCCAAAAGGACATGAAGGACGTTATATGGCACTATTTACCATGAGTTTTAGTTTGGCTCATATTACCAGTTCCAAAACAGGAATGGAAACCATTAGTCAATTTGGATATCAGGCCAATTGGTTCTTAATGGGAACACTTGGAATAATAGCTGTCTTGAGTTGCATTCGATTACTCTACCTGTTGCGAATAGAAAATAATTAAACATTGAACAAAAAAGTATAATTGTAATCACTAAATAAAATAAAAATGGCAAAAGGCATCTACACAGGAACTATCGAAAAGGATGAAAACGGAAACTATTTCTGTGGCGAATTCCTATTGGATTACCAAATGGTTTTGAGAGGATTCAATATAGGGGATTCCATTACCATTAAATCTGTAATTGTTAATCCTAGTGACAAATCTTATACTACCTATCCCAAAAAGTCTAGGAATTTCGCTTTGAGCAATGACAAATCAGAATAGAATTTCCTATATTTTTTTCTACTTTCTTTTTAATTTGAATCAAAATTAAACTCATTCTGAATGGGTTAAATCTTTAGTTTAGTTAAATAAATTTTAAATCCTTTTTCCCGAAATAGCATCTTTTCTAATTTTGTTTAACAAACAAATCGAAATTAGATTGTTATGAAAACAAAATTTAATTTAGTACTAGCATTCCTCTGTATCGCTACTATCACTGCCTTTTCACAAAACAAAAAGCCATTTGTTCTCAAACAAAATAAGGACAAAGGCGACATCGTTATGACCTGGAACAAAAACACTCCAGAACAAGAAATGAAAGATGATATCAAAGCACTTGCAGAGCATGACGTAACCATTAGCTATGCCGATGTTAAACGAAACAGCAAAGGCGAAATAACCGCTATCAAAGTTACGTATGCCGATGCTAAAGGAAACAAAGGCAGTCTCGAAATGGATAATCAAAAACCAATAAACACCATCAAGTTCTTTAAGCAAGGCGATGAAGTGGGTTTTGGCGAACCAGCAAACAGAGACTTCTTTTCTGGTGCCAATGGTTTTAGTGGGTTTCAAAACGGTCAAAATCCATTAGACTTTTTTAATTTTAATCAGGATGGGACTGATGGAAATTCAAAATCCTACAGTTATAGTTTTAGCGACACCAATCCCTCTGCTAAAGCGAGAGTTTTTATTCAAAAGGATGGAAAGAAACCATTAGTACTTGAAGATGGCGAAGTCGTGCAAGGTGGTGAAGATTATACCAAGGAAGAAATCGAAGAGATTAAAAAGAACAATCAAGTAGCTCCATCCAATGGTGATGCTTTCCCTAAATTCAATTTCAATAACTCGGGAAGCTTAGCCGATCAAATGAAAAAAATGCAAGAGCAACTCGATGCTCTACTCCAAAAACAAAATGGAAAAATCGAATCTGATGACTCCAAAAAATCATTGGACGATTCTAAGGAAGAGTTAGAAAAAGCTAAAGAGGAGCTTCAAAAGGCTAAAGAAGAATTAGAAAAGGCCAAACTGAGTTTAAAAACCCAGAAAGCTTAAACTATAAGAAACCGTTTTTCTGACGGTTTTTTTTATACTTTTACACTATGATGTACCGACTTCTAGCCAAAATAAACAAATTGATACTGCCTAGCTTCACCAAGCAACGACTTGACTTGTCCAAAGCTAAAAAATGGCAGATGGCGCTCATTGGCTACCGCTACTATGTAACCATAAGAGCACTAGATAAGTAAATCTAAAATAAATTTTATTTAAACTTTCATTTGCAAATGTGGTATTTATACCTATATTTGCACCCACAAAAAAGGCCTCGTGGCGCAACTGAATAGCGCATCTGATTACGGCTCAGAAGGTTACTGGTTTGAATCCAGTCGAGGTCACAAAAAACGCTCCAATTCCCTGGAGCGTTTTTTTTTATTGAGTAATTTGTCAAACTAAAACTTACAACTTACTGATATAACTTCCGTACAAGTCCTTAAACTGATACCCTACTTCTACTCTATCCTTGCTCAGCTTGTTGTAAGCAACTAAACCCCAAAGTACAAATTCCTTGAGGAAGTTTCTATCGGCTACTGGCACATCGGGTTGGTATTTTTGTAGTAAATCGTCCAGGGGTTTCACAGCGGCCAATTGTTTTTGGTACACCTCATCTGTGGCATCGTCTAGCAATTCAAAACCAGTTTCTGCGAAAAACCATTCTAGTATCTTGGCATACGGACTGGCATCGGCGTCGCGTTCTAATTTTTCTATTTTTGGGAAATAGCCTGGGAAAAAAGTATGTATTGCATCATCGATTAAATGTTGGGCTACCTCGGCAGCACCTTCTTGTTCGCCTTCATAAACCAATTCTACTTTTCCTGTCAAGGCGGGAATAATCCCCATAAAATCAGATAAGCGCACTGTGGTTTGCTCTTCTCCCGCTCTCAATGCTCTTCGTTCGGCAGTGGAAATTAAATTTTCATAGGCGGTAATGCTCATACGTGCCGACACCCCACTTTTATGATCAATATATTCACTTTCTCGTGCTTCAAAGGCAATTTGTTCCAACAAATCTTTGGCCAAAGAAGGCACGTAAACCGTCTCCTTTTGATGGTCATTCAAGCGCACTTCTTGCTCTGTAATGATGCGGGCAATCGCCACCGTTTCAGGATAATGGGTTAGAATTTGGGAGCCAATTCTATCTTTCAAAGGGGTTACTATGCTGCCTCGATTGGTATAATCTTCAGGATTGGCGGTAAACACAAACTGAATGTCGAGTGGCATTCGCAACTTGAACCCTCTAATCTGAATATCGCCTTCTTGCAAGATATTGAACAAGGCCACTTGAATTCGCGCCTGCAAATCGGGTAACTCATTAATAACAAAAATGCATCGGTTGGCACGCGGAATCATTCCAAAATGTATCACTCTATCATCGGCATAGGACAATTTCAAATTGGCTGCCTTGATCGGGTCTACATCGCCAATCAAATCGGCAACGGTAACATCTGGAGTGGCTAATTTCTCCGAAAAACGCTCGCTTCTGTGAATCCATCGAATCGGGGTTGCGTCGCCTTTGGTCTCAATCAAATCTTTGGCAAAACGAGAAATGGGATGAAATGGGTCATCATTAATTTCTGACCCTTCCACAATAGGCATGTACTCGTCCAGCAACTCCACCATTTTACGTGCCAAGCGGGTTTTGGCTTGACCGCGAAGTCCGAGTAAATTAATGTTGTGTCTGGAAAGTATCGCACGCTCCAGTTCCGGGATTACCGTATTTTCAAAACCATGTACGCCTTCAAAAACCGGCTTGCCAGTTTTTAATTTATCCCTCAAATTCTCCCGCAATTCGTCCTTGATGCTTCGGGAACGGTAACCCGATTGTTTTAATTCGCCTAGTGTTTGTATGTTTTCTATTTTCATATTGTACTTTAAAGATTGAATGATTTAATAATAACTCTTTATCCTTTTGATGTAAGTACTAAAAACTTTCTCGATACATTTTTTGTTCCGTTTTACTGCACAAAAAACACTCGAATTGACGTTTTTAGTACTTACATTCCAAGCTCTTATTTAATTTTGATTTTCTATTAACTACTCGTCTATTCTCTATTTTCCATTTTCCAACTTCCATCTTTATTTAATTTTCTTCTTCCTATTCGTTTCATAATCCTCAAAAATCATTTCACCCAACCCTTTGAGCCCGGTGAAGAACGCCTTCCCTTGATTGGCTTCCGTGAAATGATTGACAAATCGCTGCAAATAAGGGTCTTGCGCAATCATAAAGGTAGTGATGGGGATGTGCAACTTTCTCGCCTGTGCCGCTTGATTGTAGCATTGTTCGACAATGTATTCGTCCAAACCATTACTATTCATGTAATAGGTTCCGTCTTTCTCCCGAACGCAACTTGGCTTACCGTCGGTAATCATAAAAATTTGCTTATTGGTGTTGCGCTTTCTGCGTAAGATGTCCATGGCCAGTTGCAAGCCTGCCACCGTATTGGTATGATAAGGTCCTACTTTCAAATAGGGTAAATCTTTAATCGCTATGGGCCAGGCGTCATTCCCAAAAACCAAGATATCGATGGTGTCTTTCGGGTAGCGCGTGGTGATGAGTTCGGCGAGTGCCATGGCTACTTTTTTGGCTGGGGTAATTCGGTCTTCGCCATACAAAATCATGCTATGGCTAATATCTATCATCAAAACGGTACTCATTTGTGCCTTGAAGGTCGCATCTTCTACTACCAAATCGTTTTCGGTCAATTGAAATTCATCAATGCCGTTGTTCACCTGAGCATTGCGCAAACTCTCGGTCAGTGAAATGCGCTCTAGGCTGTCGCCAAAATTGTAATTCCTAAACTCCCCTGTTTGTTCATCGCCACTGCCGGAGTATTTGGTTTTGTGGTTGCCGTTACCCGAACGCTTGAGGTTGCCAAAAATCTGGTCTAGGGCGGCTTGACGAATGGCCCGTTCTGTTTTGGCTGTAATCCCCGTTCCGGAAGTTCCGTCGTCTTTGAGTTCCTCGCGGATGTATCCTTTTTTCTTTAAGTCTTCAATAAAATCATCGATGGTGTAGTTCTCGTCGGTGAGTTTGTACTCGACATCCAACTGACGCAACCAGTCGATAGCTTCGTCAAAATCGCCCGAGGTATGCGTAATCAACTCTTTGAAAATATCAAACAATTTATCAAAGGGCGAAACATAGGGCGCTTCGTACTTCTTGAAGATAAATCCTTTTTTGCTCTGTGGTTTCATAATGGATAAAAGTACAATTTATGAAAAAGCAATCGCAAAAACGATTACTAATTTTTAGTTAAAGTCAAATCAAAAAAACTATTTTTACCAACACAAACACAGTTCATGAGCACCCACTATATTCTGGAGCAAGAATTTCAAAATCGCCATTTCGAGCAGGACGCTATCAAACATTCGGAATACGAAAAATGCCTGTTCGACCGTTGTGATTTCTCCCGATGCGATTTTCTGGCCGTCAGTTTTATCGATTGTGTTTTTAGCCACTGCCATTTTGATGGAGCCAAAATCAATTATGTAGCCCTTCGAACGGTACGTTTTCATCATTGTAGCATGAAGGACATCAATTTTGCCATGTGCGACAAACTCCTTTTTGACATTGCTTTTCACCATTGTGTCTTGGATTTTTCTAAATTCTATACCCTGAAACTTAAAGAAACTTCTTTTGTGCAGTGCAGCCTGATTGCAGTAGATTTCATGAGTGCTAATTTGACTGAAGTCGTTTTTGAGCAATGCGATTTGTACCGCGCTGAATTTGGCAAAGCGATTGCCAACAAAGCCAATTTTAAAACCAGCTACCACTACTCCATAGACCCCGAACAAACCCAACTGAAAAAAGCTGTATTTTCGCTAGCGGGCGTTAAAGGTCTTTTGACTAAATATGAAATTGTTGTAGAGTGAATAGAACTTCATTCGCTTTACGAAGTATTAAGGCTATAACTATATAATTTCTTGATTGCAATCAATTTTAATTTCAACTTGAAAGACTACTTTTGACAAAATCTAAAATTCAAAAACCTATGCTAACAGCTGTACATCCCAAACTACCCATGCGAGACAAAAATACTACTAGAAATTTTTATATCAACAAACTTGGTTTTAAAGAATTTGGAAGCGCTGACTTTGATGGTTATTTGATGGTCGAAAAAGACACTATTCAAATTCATTTTTTTGAATTTACTACCCTAGATCCCACTGAAAATTATGGACAGGTTTACATTCGAACCAATGCTATTGACGATTTGTTTCAAACGTTTGTAAAAAACGGAACAGACATACATCCCAATGGTCATTTGAAACTAAAACCCTGGGGACAAAAAGAATTTTCTATCCTTGATCCCGACAACAACTTACTCACTTTTGGGCAGACAATTTGATGCACTCAAAATCAAGATAGACGAGAAACACCCTTTAAAAAAATTCAAATGACAACACGCTTTTTCTAGGAGTGCTGAATATTTTTGTTAAATTTGGTTTTCTAATCCTATACCAAAAAAAACTCAACACATGAAAATTGCACTTTTTACCAATGAATTTCCACCAAACATATATGGTGGAGCTGGAGTACATATTGATTTTTTAAGTCAAGAATTAGCCAAACTTGGGCAACTCGAAGTGCGATGTTTTGGGAATCAAATGGTAAACGAAGCCAGCATGCATGTTGTGGGTATTGACTCTTGCTTGAGTTCGTTGGCAGACAATAACAACCCTCACATCAAAATGTTTCACAACCTCAGCCGCAATGTCGAGATGGCTCAGGTAACACCCGATGCAGATATTATTCACTGTCATACTTGGTACAGTCATCTAGCGGGAGTTTTTACACGTGAGTTGTTGCAAGTTCCATTAATTTTAACCACCCATAGTTTAGAAACCCACCGCCCATGGAAGGTGGAGCAATTGGGTAACGGTTACTTTCTATCTCGTTGGATAGAGCAAACTGCCTATTCAATAGCTGATGGAGTTATTGCTGTAAGTGAACAAATGAAACAGGATGTCATCGAAGCCTATGGAGTTCAACCTGAAAAAGTAACTGTTATTCACAATGGTATTGATCCTGAATTTTACAAACCAACTTTTGATACGGATTTACTATTAGAATACGGCATCAATCCAGATATTCCTTTTGTTCTTTTTGTAGGTCGTATTACCCGTCAAAAAGGAATTTCGCAACTGATTTCCGCAGCAAAATATTTTAATAAAAATTCGCAAATTGTACTGTGTGCAGGTGCTCCCGATACCAAAGAAATTGCGGAAGAAACCGAAGCCTTGATTGCCGATTTGCGCAAAGAAAGAGATGGAGTCATTCTCATTTCTGAGATGCTACCCCGCGATAAAGTGAAAATACTGTACAGTCATGCGCGAGTATTTGCTTGTCCTTCACTCTACGAACCATTCGGGATTATCAATCTAGAAGCCATGTCTTGTGAAACACCCGTAGTAGGAAGCCATGTAGGCGGAATCCCCGAAATCATTGTGGAGGGAAAAACGGGCTATTTGGTTCCCTTGCAAAGTATCTCAAGAACCGATTTCAATCCAGCGCATCCTGAAGCTTTTCAGAAGGAATTTGCGGCTAAAATTAACCTGCTTTTAGACGATGAAGCATTGGCTACAAAAATGGGAAAAGAGGGTCGTGAACGCGTTTTAAAAATATTCAGTTGGGAATCTATCGCCCAAACTACTTTCAAGTATTATCAAGAAGTGATTGCTCGATTTGAAAAGGAACATGCTTGATTATATAAACAAGTTATTTGTAATCATTCAATAAAAAAAATTCTAATTGTTTGTATTTCAAATAATTATTCATAAATTTATAGTGTGCTACAATAAAAAATTGTTGCACTTTATTGATGAATAATAATTTGATCAATAATTAAGATGAAAACTTCCATAAAAATTATTCATTGGACACCTAGAGTTATCTGCATACTATCCATTCTATTTATTAGCTTATTTGCAGCCGATGCTTTTAAGGGTAATGACACTATTTGGCTTAAGATTGGTGGTTTTTTTATGCACCTCATACCTACTTTTGTCTTGATTGCTCTATTGATTATTGCCTGGAAATGGGAATATATTGGAGGTATCCTTTTTACAATTATTGGACTCCTAACCGCTCCTTTTATATTTATGCATAACTACAACGTAAATCATTTCCCGATTGAAAATTGTATTGGTATAGTGGCGATAATTAATCTTCCTTTTATTATAGTGGGTATTCTTTTTATAATAAGTCATTATATGAAGAAAAAAAGTAGCTCTCGTAAATAAAAGCTGATATAGCATCTTAAAATAGTCATTCCTAATATTTACCGCCTAACATTCATTAGTTTGAAATAACCTATCTTTGCACAAAATTTAAGTACATGAGCACTTTTGAGCAATTCAATCTCCCAAAATCCCTACAGAAAGCTATTGACGAATTAGGATTTACAACCCCTACTCCTATTCAGGAAAAATCTTTTTCTGTGATTATGTCGGGACGTGACATGATGGGAATTGCACAAACAGGAACGGGTAAAACCTTTGCTTATTTATTGCCTTTATTAAAACTCTATAAATTTACCCCTACTCATACTCCAAAAATTGTAATTCTTGTGCCAACGAGAGAGCTTGTGGTGCAGGTTGTAGAAGAGGTTGAAAAACTAACCAAATACATGTCGGTTAGAACCTTAGGGATTTATGGAGGCGTAAATATCAACACTCAAAAAACGGCAGTGTATCAAGGGATTGATATTTTAGTAGGTACGCCAGGAAGAACGATGGACTTGGCGCTGGACAACGTGATTCGGTTTGATGAAACTTCAAAATTGGTTATTGATGAATTTGACGAAATGCTGAATTTGGGTTTCCGAGCGCAATTGACCTCAGTACTTGCCATGATGCGTCCGAAACGTCAAAACATTCTTTTTTCTGCCACCATGACCGATGAAGTAGATGCCGTTTTGAATGATTTTTTTGATTTTCCCGAAGAGGTAAGTTTGGCAGCATCGGGAACGCCGTTAGAGAATATTACTCAAATTACCTATGCTGTTCCTAATTTCAATACCAAAATAAATCTGCTCAAACATTTGTTGACTGCCAATGAAGACATGAGCCGAGTACTGATTTTTGTGAACAACAAAAAGATATCCGACATGCTACACGAGAGCATAGAAGAAGATTTTGAAGGTCAATTTGGCGTCATTCACTCCAACAAATCACAGAATTACCGATTGAGCACGATGGCTTCATTTCAAGAGGGCAATTTACGCGGTATCATCACCACAGATATCATGGCTAGAGGGTTGGATATTTCGGATATTACCCATGTTATCAATTTTGAAATCCCAGAATACCCCGAATTGTACATGCATAGAATTGGCCGAACTGGTCGAGCCGATGCCACAGGAACCGCTATAAGTTTCTTTACACCAAGAGAAGAGGAATTTAAAATTGAGGCAGAAGTCTTGATGAACAAAGAATTAGACATTGAACCTTTTCCTGAAGAAGTTGAAATCTCTATAAAATTAATTGGTCCAGAAAAAGACAAACAGCCCGTTAAATTTTTGATGAAAAAACCAAAACTTGACGGTGATGGCGCCTTTCATGAAAAAGCGAAAAAGAACACCAAAGTTAATCTTGGAGGTCCCTCCAAAACCAAAAAGAAAACCCATGGTTCTGTGAATCGAAACATGCTAAAAACAAGAGCTAAGAAACGTAAGGATAAGAAATAGTGGGCAGTGTTCAGTTATTGCAAATTATGAAATTGAAGTAAACATTGGATTACATTTTAGTAAAAACCAAGCAAACTGGTGCACACAATTCGATTCGTTTGCCAGAATCGGTTAGTTTTCCTGTAGTTGAATCTATTTTAAAAATTACCACATTATTCGAGTATTGATGGGCAACCAACAGAAATTTCCCTGTAGGATCAATCACAAAATTTCTTGGTCCTTTGCCTAAAGTAGCACTAGTTTCCACCAATTTCAAATGTCCATCTTTTTGTATTTCAAAACAAGAAATAGTATTAGCAGTTCCACGATTTGTGGCATATACAAATTTTCCGTTTGGAGAAATATGGATATCGGCAGCGCTTATTTGTCCTTTAAAATCTGTATCGACCACTTGAGTTTCTTGAATCTTTATTAAGGTTCCTTTTTTATACCTAAAAACGGTTACACTTCCGTCTAATTCCTGCAATAAATAAGAATTTTTTCCATCTTTACTGAAGGTCAAATGACGAGGACCACTTCCAGCCTTAACGGAAATACTATCTTTTATTTCCAATATTTTAGCCTCTGCATTGGGGTTATACTTGTAAATGTAAATTTTGTCCGTTCCTAAATCATTGGCCAAAACAAACTTTTTATCAGGCGAAAATTGCACCATGTGCACATGAGAACTTTCTTGTCGTTGTGTATTGATGCTCTTGCCTTTATGAAGAATCACTTGCTTCGCTGGCGTAATACCTCCATCCGATTCTTTTCCAAAAACAGAAATGCTTCCACCAGAATAGGCAGCAGTAATCACATTCTTTTTGTCATTGATGATGTAACATGGATCGGCTCCTTTGGCGTCTTGCTGATTTAGCAATTGCATCGCTCCAGATTTGCTATCTAAAGCAAAAGCACTAATCATACTTTTAGGACCGTTTTCATTTACGGAATAGATATATTTTGCCTCCTCTGAGACAGTCAAATAACTGGGATTGATACCCTTTTCAGAAGTGGCTTTGAGTTTAACTTCGGCGGTTTGAACATTAAAATCATAAACGTAAATCCCCTTACTCTCGCAAGAATTAGTATAAGTTCCAATGATTAAATTAGTACTGTTTTCTTGTGCACTAGTAGTAACAACACTTAGTAAAGCGATACTGCTTAAAAGATATTTTCTCATTTTTCAGGAATGGATGAGTCACAAAAATAAGTTTTTAAAGTGGTACCCGTTCTAAATTATGAGTATCTTTTGCACCTATTTTTTATGATTTAAAATCGAAAATTTAAAGCCTCAAAATAATAAAAAGTAGTATTTTTGACAAATTCAATTTGAAATGCAATTCAAACACCCAGAAATCCTTTACTTTCTTTTTTTACTGGTTATTCCTATTCTGGTTCATTTGTTTCAATTGCGACGTTTTAAAAAAGAATATTTTACGAATGTCAAGCTTCTAAAAGAGCTTTCTGTACAAACCCGGAAGAGTTCCAAAATTAAAAAATGGCTGCTACTAGCAACACGTTTATTGCTTTTAACTTGTATTGTTTTGGCTTTTGCCCAACCTTTTTTTGAAAGTAAAGACAGTAAAAACAGTAACAATGAAATGTACATTGTATTGGACAATTCGTTTAGCATGCAAGCCAAAGGACAAAAGGGCGAACTATTGAAAAGAGCTGTTGAAGATTTATTAGAACACGCTCCTGAAAATCAAAATTTTTCATTGATAACCAATTCTGAAACCTTTTGGAATACGGATATCAAATCGATTCGTTCCAATCTGCAAAACTTGAAATACAGCTCATCTCCTTTTCAGCTAGAAAGTGCTATGGCAAAAATAAAATCGCACAAATCGGCTTTCAATAAAGATGTGGTTGTTATTTCTGATGCTGTGGGTTTAGAATCCAAACAATTGAAGAGTATTGACAAAGACTTCAATACCTTCTTTATCGTTCCGAAAGCAGAACAAAAAAATAATATCGCAGTTGATCGTGTTTTCATCAAGCAAACCTTAGATAATTTTTATCAGATTAGTGTAGCATTATCGGGCTATGGCAAAGATTTCAAAGAAGTTCCAATTGCGCTGTATAACAATGGAAAGCTCATTGCCAAAACTTTGGTCAAAATGGAATCCAACAAAAAAACAATTGATTTCACCATTCCAAAGGAAAATTTTCATGGCTATGTTACCATTACTGAAAGTGGTTTGGAGTATGACAACACGCTTTTCTTTAGCATTTCAAAACCTGAAAAAATAAATGTTTTAAGCATTGGCGAAAGCGAAAAAAGTGTTTTTCTATCTCGAATCTACACCAAAGACGAATTCAATTACAACAATTATAATTTAGAAAGTCTAGATTATAACGTTCTTGACAAACAAGACGCTATTGTGTTGAATGAACTCAAAGAAATTCCTCAAGCATTACAAACCACTTTAAAATCATTTGTAGAGAAAGGTGGCAATCTTGTTTTTATTCCTTCCAATGAAAATAGCCCAGCAAATAGTAGTAGTTTTCTATCTATTTTTGGCAACATTCAATTCAAATCTTTACAGAAAACCGAAAAATTAATTACTAAGATTGCTTTCAACAACCCTTTGTATTCTTCCGTTTTTGAGAAACAAATTACCAATTTTCAGTATCCTAGTACCCAATCCTCCTTCACGATAAATAGTTCCAATCCAGCGATTTTGAGCTATGAAGACCAAAGTATTTTTCTCACTTCGGCACACAATCAAATCGCTTCGGTCTACGTTTTTTCGGCGGCACTTAATAAAACCAATTCAAATTTCATCAACTCGCCTCTGGTTGTTCCTACTTTCTACAACATGGCGCAGAGCATTCAAAAAACTGGAATAACAGCATTCACCATTGGAGAAAACAATCCAATTTTAATAGATGTTTTATTAGAAAAAGACGAAATTGTATCAATTAAAAACAAAAACGAAAGTTTCATTCCAGTTCAACAAATTTTGAATAATAAAGTAAAAATCACTTGTAATGATTATCCTCAACAGGCGGGAAATTTTGAGGCTTACAAACAAAATGAAGTATTAAAAAATATCAGTTTTAATTACAATAGAACCGAAAGTAATTTAATTCCAACTGACGAAAGCGTATTGTCTGACTACACAACATCAGAGACAATTGACACTATTTTCACCACCTTACAAACCAACCGAACCGATACGGAACTGTGGAAATGGTTTGTTATTCTTACCTTATTATTTTTAGTCATTGAAGTATTCATTCAAAAATTTGTAAAATGAAACTAATCATCCGAAACGCTACAGTTATTGATTCAAAAAGTCCTTTTCACAATCAAAAAGTCGATATACAGATTGAAAATGGTCTCCTTTCAAAAATTGGCTCAAAGATTGAAAACACAGGAAATTATAATGAAGTACAACTTGAAAATCTTCATGTTTCACAGGGCTGGTTTGACTCCAGCGTTTCTTTAGGAGAACCTGGTTTTGAAGAACGAGAAACCATCACAAATGGTTTGACTGTGGCTGCAAAAAGTGGTTTTACAGCTATTGCCTTACAACCCAACTCCTACCCGATTATTGACAATCAGTCACAAATTAATTTTGTAAAATCGAAGGCGAAAGAGGCTGCCACTCAATTGTTTCCCATTGGAGCTTTAACAAAAGAAAGCCAAGGCAAAGATTTAGCCGAACTATTTGATATGAAAAATGCTGGAGCGATTGCTTTTGGGGATTATAACAAAAATATTGATAATCCGAATTTGCTCAAGATTGCGCTACAATACACCCAAGATTTTGATGGTTTGGTGCTTGCGTTTTGTCAAAATCCTGAAATAAAAGGCAACGGTGTGGTCAATGAAGGTATTGTTTCCACTCGATTAGGATTAAAGGGAATTCCCTCTTTAGCAGAAGAAATAGAAGTGGCTCGAAACCTATTTTTACTAGAATACACAGGAGGGAAATTACATATCCCCACCATTTCTACAGTGCAATCTGTTGAACTTATCAGAAAAGCCAAAGCCAAAGGATTGCAGGTAAGTTGTAGTGTAGCTGTTCACCATTTGGTTTTGACTGATGACGTCTTGGATGGATTTGACAGTAGGTATAAAGTTTCTCCACCTCTACGAACAGAAAGCGATAGAAAAGCATTACTCAAGGGAGTAAAAGACGGAACGATTGATTTAATTACTTCCGATCACAATCCCATAGATATTGAACATAAAAAAATGGAATTCGATTTGGCAAAAAATGGAACCATTGGTTTGGAAAGTGCTTTTGGCGCTTTGAATACCGTTTTGCCTTTAGAAATTTGTATCGAAAAATTAACCACCGGAAAATCAATCTTTGGCATTGAAAGCGCTCCTATTGATGAAGGCGAAATTGCCAATCTTAGCTTTTTTACTCCCGATGGAACTTGGACATTTACTAGAGAAAACATTCTGTCTAAATCTAAAAATTCTGCTTTCTTAGGGATTAAAATGAAAGGGAAAGCGTATGGAGTTTTTAATAAAGGAAAATTAATTTTAGGATAATTAAACACAAAGCGCACAAAGAAAGCACAAAGAACACTATTACGGATTGTCTGAAATGACACTTTGTGAACTTGGCGAAAAAACCTTGCGACCTTTGTGGTTAAATAAAATAGAAATGGAAAATAACAAAATTGAAGAAGGAAAAACAGCAGCTATCACGAGCTACATCCTACTAGTTGGAGTATTAATTGCGATGTCGATGAATTCAGACACCAAGAGCCCATTTGCTTCATTTCATATTCGTCAGGCGCTGGGATTGTCGGTGACGTTTATTTCACTAGGTTTGATTATTAGTAATTTTGACAGTATAATGATATCGGCCACGATGTGGATTTTTGTATCTGTACTGTGGACTTATGGTATTTTTAGCGCGATAAAAGGCGAAACAAAACCGCTGCCTTTGTTGGGTGAATTGTTCCAAAAAACGTTTAAAAATATATCCTAATCCGTATGAATTTAGCATTGCACCATTTGGTTAGAGAACCAAAACTAAAGTTAGCTAAAAATCCTTTATTGTTGTTATTGCACGGCTATGGTAGCAATGAAGAAGATTTATTTTCATTTGCCAGTGAGTTGCCAGACCACTATTATGTTATCTCCGCTCGTGCGCCTTATAGTTTACAATACGGAAGCTATGCTTGGTACTCTATTAATTTTGATGCGGATGAAAATAAATTTTCTGATAACGATGAAGCGAGAACTTCCCGAGATGTAATCTCTAATTTCATTGACGAAGTTGTGGCGAATTACCCTATAGACCCGAACAATGTAACTCTAATAGGATTTAGCCAAGGCACCATTTTGAGCTATGCTGTAGCCTTGTCCTATCCTGAAAAAGTGCAACGAGTGGTGGCAATGAGTGGCTACCTGAATTTGGATCTTTTAACGGATGATTACCTGAAAAACAACTTCTCCAACCTAAAAATATTTGCTTCACACGGAACGGTAGACCAAGTGATTCCTGTTAGCTGGGCGAGAAAAGCAAAACCTAAATTAGACAACTTAGGGATTAACACCACATACAAAGAATACCCGATAGGTCATGGCGTTTCTCCACAAAATTTTTACGATTTTAAAAATTGGTTGGAAGGGTAAGTGAGTTTTGGCTTGTAAAAAGATTTAAATAAAAGGTTAATTTATTTATATTTGGGATAAATGCGAAACAAACTTTCGCCAAGCAACCTAAATATGGGTATATATACGAAGGTTTGTAGCGCATATATACAAGTTATCTACAACTTTTCATTCAACCCTCCAATTTGCACTTAAAGTGTTGTATTCATTGACTTTGTAAAAATGAACAATGCAATTTTAAGCAACAAAAAGCAGTCAAATCCTTGTTTTGTTGTACCTATTGTTGTACCTTCGTATTACGATGCACCCAATTGAAACCCCTTTATTTACAATACTTTCACTCGTTTGCATTAATTTACAAAAGTAGTATAACATTTCTAAATTCCTATTATTATGGCATCAGTAAAACTAATTTTAAGAACACATCAGGTAGACCAAACCGGACACAGCCCTTTGTATATACGAATTATAAAAGATAGAAAAACGAAATTTATCACTGCTGGAGTGAAGCTTAAAGAGAACGAGTGGGATGAAGCAAAGCAGAAAGTAAAAAAGAACCATTCCAACAGTGCCAGAATGAATGCTGCATTATCTCAAAAAATTGCAGATGCTGAAGGTCAGGTTGCAGATATGGAACGCAAAGTAAAAACCGTATCGGTTAAAAAGCTCAAAGAAGCCATAAAGGGAAAAGAAGTGCCAAACTTTTTTGAATATGCCAGAAAGAGA
>Ga0315904_10001091_pt1 | contig 43208 bp, 50 predicted proteins | sample LakEriMetagenome_6_FD_203529 | JGI IMG/M metagenome (GOLD analysis project Ga0315904, IMG submission 203529) | Freshwater fungal communities from buoy surface, Lake Erie, Ohio, United States - Buoy 12 MA120 | ecosystem: Environmental > Aquatic > Freshwater > Lake | place: USA: Lake Erie, Ohio... | reverse complement strand
GGCAGTCGACGTGCGCGTAATGGCGCTCCTGCGACTGGTACTCCACGTGCGCCGTCGAGATCGTGATGCCGCGCGCCTTCTCTTCGGGCGCCTTGTCGATCTGGTCGTACGCCTTGAACTCACCGCCATACGTCTCGGCCATGACCTTCGTCAACGCCGCCGTCAGCGTCGTCTTGCCATGGTCCACATGCCCGATCGTACCGACGTTCACGTGCGGCTTGCTGCGCTCGAATTTTTCCTTGGACATGGCGATGTCTCCTGCGTTGAAGGCGGATGGTTTACTGACGGATGATGGATTCAGCGACGTTCGGCGGGACTTCCGCGTACTTCGAGAACTCCATCGTGAAGGTGGCACGGCCCTGGCTCATCGAGCGCACGGTCGTGGCGTAGCCGAACATCTCGGACAGCGGCACCTCGGCGAGGATCGCCTTGCCCGCGGGCGAGTCGTCCATGCCGGTGATCTGGCCGCGGCGGCGGTTGAGGTCGCCGATGACGTCGCCCGAGTAGTCCTCGGGGGTCACCACTTCGACCTTCATGATGGGCTCGAGGATCACCGGCTTCGCGTTGCGGAAGCCGTCCTTGAAGCCGATCGAGCCCGCGATCTTGAAGGCCATCTCGTTGGAGTCGACGTCGTGGTACGAGCCATCGAAGGCCGTGACCTTGACGTCGACCACCGGGTAGCCGGCGACGACGCCCGTGTCGACCGCTTCCTTTACGCCCTTGTCGACCGCCGGGATGAACTCGCGCGGCACCGCGCCGCCGACGATCGCATTGATGAACTCGTAGCCCTTGCCGGGCTCGTTCGGCTCGAGCTTGAGCCAGATGTGGCCGTACTGGCCGCGGCCACCCGACTGGCGCACGAACTTGCCCTCGGACTCGACCGTGCCGCGCAGCGTCTCGCGGTAGGCGACCTGGGGCTTGCCGACGTTGGCATCGACCTTGAACTCGCGCTTCATGCGGTCGACGATGATCTCGAGGTGCAGCTCGCCCATGCCGGAGATGATGGTCTGGCCGGACTCCTGGTCGGTGTGCACGCGGAACGAGGGGTCTTCCTTGGCGAGGCGCTGCAGCGCGAGACCCATCTTCTCCTGGTCGACCTTGGTCTTGGGCTCGACGGCCACCGAGATGACGGGGTTCGGGAACACCATCTTCTCGAGCGTGATGGACTTCGCCTCGTCGCACAGCGTGTCGCCGGTCGTGACGTCCTTGAGGCCCACGGCCGCGGCGATGTCGCCGGCGCGCACTTCCTTGATCTCGGTGCGGTCCGAGGCGTGCATCTGCAGCAGGCGGCCGATGCGCTCGTTGCGCGACTTGGTCGGCACGTAGACCGAGTCGCCCGAGTTGAGCACGCCCGAATAGACGCGGAAGAAGGTGAGGTTGCCGACGAAGGGGTCGTTCAGGATCTTGAAGGCGAGCGCCGAGAACGGCGCATCGTCACGGCTCTCGCGCGTCGCAGGGGCGCCCGAGTCGTCGATGCCCTTGACCGGCGGCATCTCCGGCGGCGAGGGCATGTATTCGATGATGGCGTCGAGCAGCGCCTGCACGCCCTTGTTCTTGAAGGCCGAGCCGCACATGCAGAGGACGATGTCGTTGCGCAGCGCGCGCTCGCGCAGGCCGGCCTTGATCTCGGCCATGGTGAGCTCTTCGCCGCCCAGGTACTTGTCCATGAGCGTGTCGTTGGCTTCGGCGGCGGCCTCGACCATCTGCGCGCGCAGCTGCGCCGCCTGCTCGCGCAGACCCTCGGGGATCTCGCGGTACTCGAAGTTCATGCCCTGCGTCGCCATGTCCCAGTAGACGGACTTCATGTGCAGCAGGTCGATGACGCCCTCGAAGGCGTCCTCTGCGCCGATCGGCAGCTGGATCGGGACCGGGTTGCCGCGCAGGCGGGTCTTGATCTGCTCGATGCAGCGCAGGAAATCGGCGCCGGCGCGGTCCATCTTGTTGACGAACGCGATGCGCGGCACGCCGTAACGGTTCATCTGCCGCCACACCGTCTCCGACTGCGGCTGCACGCCCGACACCGCGCAGAAGAGCGCGACCGCCGAGTCGAGCACGCGCAGCGAACGCTCGACCTCGATGGTGAAGTCGACGTGCCCCGGGGTGTCGATGATGTTGATGCGGTGCTCGGGAAGGGTCTTGTCCATCCCCTTCCAGAAGCAGGTGGTCGCCGCGGAGGTGATGGTGATCCCGCGCTCCTGCTCCTGCTCCATGTAGTCCATCACGGCCGCGCCGTCATGGACCTCGCCGATCTTGTGCGACACGCCCGTGTAGAAAAGGATGCGCTCGGTCGTGGTGGTCTTGCCCGCATCGATGTGCGCCGAGATACCGATGTTCCGGTAGCGCTCGATGGGGGTGACGCGAGGCATGGGCGTGGGCCGGGTCTACGGGCGGAGGAGCGGCGACGCGCGCGCTTACCAGCGGTAGTGCGCGAAGGCCTTGTTGGCCTCGGCCATGCGGTGCGTCTCTTCGCGCTTGCGGACGGCGGCGCCGCGGTTCTCGGAGGCCTCCAGCAGCTCGTGCGCGAGGCGGAACGCCATGGACTTCTCGCTGCGCGCGCGCGCGGCCTCGATCACCCAGCGCATGGCGAGGGTCTGGCGGCGCGTGGAACGCACTTCGACCGGCACCTGGTAGGTGGCGCCGCCGACGCGGCGCGACTTCACTTCGACCATGGGCTTGACGTTGTCGAGCGCCTGCGACAGCAGCATCATGGCGTCGTCGGCCTGCTTGCCGGTCTTCTCGGTGATGCGGTCGATGGCGCCGTAGATGATGCGCTCGGCGGCCGACTTCTTGCCGCTCTTCATGACGACGTTCATGAACTTGGCGAGCATCTCGTTGTTGAACTTCGGGTCCGGCAGGACGTGACGGACCGGGGCTTGTGCGCGACGGGACATGGTGTGTCTCCTGAGCCTTGTCTTGGGGGCTTATTTCTTGGGGCGCTTGGCGCCGTACTTGGAGCGGCTCTGCCGGCGGTCGTTGACGCCCGCGCAGTCGAGCGTGCCGCGCACCGTGTGGTAGCGAACGCCCGGGAGGTCCTTGACGCGACCGCCGCGGATGAGCACCACCGAGTGCTCCTGGAGGTTGTGGCCCTCACCGCCGATGTACGAGGTGACCTCGTAGCCGTTGACGAGACGCACGCGGCATACCTTGCGCAGCGCCGAGTTCGGCTTCTTCGGGGTGGTGGTGTAGACGCGCGTGCAGACGCCGCGCTTCTGCGGGGCGGCGCCGAGCGCCGGCACCTTGGTTTTCTCGGCGCGCGTACGGCGCGGAGCGCGAATGAGCTGACCCGTGGTGGCCATGCAGTCTCCAGATCTTCCAGCGTTGTCGGACAAGTGCGCCGGACAGGAGAGGTCGCTCGTCGGCCCGCCAAAACATCCGGTGCGCGATGCCCTGAGGCGAAGCGCGCCGGAGAACCCGGGCCTACGACCGACAGCCCCACGACCGGCTGCGGCGGGCGGCTGCCGAAGACGACCCGGGCCACCTCCTCGCGGAGGCGGCCCGGATGTTCGTAAGCCGCTGTTTTTCGGACATCCGGCTAGGGGTGTCCGAGAAAGGTCGCGTAGTCTAGGGAGCGCCCCCCGGCCTGTCAATCGGCGGGCGGGGCGGCGGGGTAGTCGCATGCCGGACCCCCGAGGCAGGGAACCCTTCGGCCCTTCTTGACCCCCGTCATCGGTGCCGCTGTGGCTGCCCGGGGACCCGGCTGCGCAGTTCCACCCTACCCCCACCCGGACCCGCCGTCCGGACTTGCGTCACAGGACCGAGGGCACCATCGGCCGCAAGCGGTCGACGCTGGATTGATTTCAATGCTATCAATGCTTACATTCAGATCATGGCCAGCCTCACCATCCGCAACCTGGAAGACGACCTCAAGCGCCGCCTGCGGCTTCGGGCGGCGGCCCACGGCCGGTCCATGGAAGAGGAAGTGCGCGAGATCCTGCGCTGGGTGGTCGCCGAGCCCCCGCCGCCACACAACCTGGCGGACGCCATCCGCGCACGCGTCGCGCCGCTCGGTGGCGTCGATCTCGAGCTGCCCGCACGCGAGGCGATCCCCACGCCGCCGCCGCTCGACGACGCGTGATCATCCTCGACACGAACGTCGTCTCGGAGTTGTTGCGCCCCGCACCGGCCGCATCCGTGGCCGCGTGGTTGGCGGCGCAGGAAGGCTCGCGCGTCTACCTCACGGCGATCGGCGCCGCGGAGTTGCGCTTGGGCGTAGCCTTGCTCCCTGCAGGTCGCCGCCGCGACACGCTTGAAATGGCGATCGACGCGATGCTCGCCGAGGATTTCCGGCGCCGTATCCTGCCCTTCGACGAGGCCGCCGCACAGGCCTACGCCGCGATCGCCGCCGCACGCCGCGCGGCGGGTCGCCCGATCAGCCAGTCCGACGCCCAGATCGCGGCCATCGCCCTCGCCTGCGACGCGTCGCTCGCGACGCGCGACATCGCCGACTACGAAGGCTGCGGCGTCACGCTCATCGATCCGTGGGTGGCGGGGCGATGAGGCGCCGCGCTCGGGTTCCAGCCGGGGTCATGCGAGCCGAGCCGGTTGTCCTGTGGACTGCGGATGCTTGTCATTCGCGGCGTGAATGAATTACCAAGACTGGTGGGACGCGGCGCTACCTCACCCTCGACAACCTCGACGTGCTCGATGCCGCGCGGCGAGACCCCGCATCGCTCGTCGATCTCCCGGGTCCGTTGACCCTCGACGAGTTCCAGCGCGAGCCTGCGCTGCTGCGGACAGTGAAACGCGCCATCGACCGTGACCGCAGGCCGGGCAGGTTCCTGCTCACGAGCTCAGCGGACCTGCTGCTGATGGGCAAGGTCTCCGAGTCCTTGGCGGGTCGCGCGAGCCATCTGACGCTTTGGCCGATGACCCGACGCGAACAGCTCGACCGCACGAGTCCTGCTGGCACGAGTTGTTGGCAGATGAAAAGCCGCGCGCCGAGGATTGGCGGCGGCTAGCGACCCGCGGCGGCTTCCCGACGCCCGCACTGACGCTCGACGATGCCGCTGATCGACGCATCTGGTTCGACGGCTACATCCGCACCTATCTCGAGCGCGATCTGCAGGACCTGTCGGCGGTGAGCAGCCTGCCCGATTACGGGCGCCTCATGCGCGCGGCGAGCCTGCGGCTCGGTCAGCTCGTGAACCAGACCGAGCTCGGCAGGGATGTCGGACTTCCGCAGCCCACCGTCCACCGTTGGCTGAATCTCCTCGAGACCTCGTATCTGCTGGTGCGTCTGCCCGCCTACGCCGTCAACCGCACGAAGCGCCTCACCAAGTCTCCGGAACTGTATTGAGGCGACACCGGCGTCGCGCTGCACCTTGGCGCAGTCGCGGAACCGGGCGGCGCCCATCTCGAGAACCTCGTGCTCCACGATCTGCTCGCCTGGCGCGACGCGCGACTCGAGCGCGCGGAGCTCGGCTACTGGCGAATGGCTAGCGGCGAGGAAGTGGATTTCGTGATCGGGACCGGCGGTCGCCTGCTGCCGGTCGAGGGGAAGTCGACGACGCGGCCGAAACTCTCCGATGCCGTGCATCTGCGCAGCTTCCGCGAGGAGTACGGCAAGAAAGCCACATCAGGGCTGTTGCTGCACACCGGCACCACCATCGAATGGCTCGCGCCTGATGTGCTCGCGGCGCCGTGGTGGGCGGTGGTCTGAAGTCGACTCTCGCAGGGCGCAGTCACCGTAAGCGGAGTCTCAACTCTTCCGCTACTCAGGAGAGGGGGGACGTCGCACCCTCCACAAACCGGTCCAACGTCAACCGGGGTTAGAGCTCAAACACTGCCGCTGCACGATACAAAAAATGGGGGATATCAGTCGGACTCGTACCGAAGCAAGAGATCACTCTCCGTCCGAGACGACGCCTTTCACACCGAGCCTGTCCATGTTCGCCTTGATCTGGCGATCGTAGTCTCGACAGAAATCACTGGTGTCCACGCCGTACTTCCGCAACGCCTTGGTGGTCGGAAACCATGAGGAGGCCTCCACCGTGTGCGTCATGCTGCCCGTGAGGCGGTTGAATCCGTGGCTTTCTGAAGGCTTGAATCCGGCCCGCTCGACAGCCTGAGTCGCGTACTCAAGAAACTCATGACGAACCCCCGAGTGCGAGAGAAGCGCCTGTTCGCGCCGAATGAAATCAGCATCCCAATCAGCGATCTCCCTGACCAGCTCCTCAGGCCATCCATCAGCACGCAGTCCATCGACATCACGCATGCCAGCCGGGCTTCCATGCCAAGCAACGACAGCGCCGCACTCAACCACAGGGCGCCTCACGGCGAGCAGCACGTAATTCGCGCATGCGGAGAAGCAGTACCTTTCAACGATGACAGACGCGCCGCGCGACTGGACATCAGCGGCAACGAGAAGCGCGATGTTGGGGCTCCCACCTTCACTTGTAATGCGTATTCGCGAAAATCCACTCTTTGAGATGGCCGTGTATTCGGCATATGAACTCTCGTCGAAATGGCCTTCAAAACGGATCTCCTCCGGCGAAATCCTGCTCCAGCTTGCGGCATTGACTGCGCCGATGCCTGACACCAGGATGGCGATTAACACATTTCGCATGTTGGCCCCTCTTACTGCGATTGAGCAACGACAATAGGGCAATCCGCGCACTTCCCATAGACTCCGAGAAAAGTGCGCGGATGGCTATAGTAAGTTACTACTTCAACTTAACCTCTACGGTTACGCTGCAAGTAGTTGTCTCAATTCTTGTACCGTCAGGCCTCGTCTCAGTGCTCTTCGAGCACTTGATTTCGCCCTTCGCGCCCCTTCCGGCGCTTACGCATTCCAACTCAACCGCGCTCAAGGTTCTCATCTAGATTTCTTCGTTTCAACTGGCGCCGCAGCCCGCGTCACGGGTCTGGATTACCCCAGCGGCTCTGGCAGACAGCCCGCCGATGACCCTCCCCTCAACGAAGCTCTTTACAGGCTAATCACCGGGCACCGTGATGGGCGGCAAGCCGGCCTCCTCCTACTGATCGGGGATGCCGATATGGTTACGATCTCCGGGGCTCCCGCCGGGAGTGCATCCACAGGCGACCGCGTTCAGATCATGGTCATGGAGCAATCTCATGACGTATCTGCCTGGTGTTGACGTTGTTGACGCCACCTCCCTTGCCACGGCGTCGTCGAGGGCGATGACCCTCCCCGCCGCCCGGAGGGTCTGTGGGTTACGACGACGAGACGCGTGATGGCGAGGCTTGAGAGCGCGGCGTTCACCGCCCTCTCGCTCAGGAACCGGCGGTGCAATCGCCCTCGTCCAGGATCAGGATCCGTGGGCGGCGGTAGAACGCGGCTAGGATCTTGATCAGCGTTGACTTGCTGCCGCCCGAAGCGCAGGCGATGGGCACCTGCTCGCAAACGAGGCTGGTAAGAACGGGAAACGAGGTGACCGAGCACAACCTCGATACGGGTATGGCTGCTATTCGGCGGCGTTCTTGACCTTCAGCAGCCCATTCTGATCGCACACCTCGCCGTTCCGTCGCCGGACCTCCTCCTGAGCCAGTGCATCGGGAGTTACGGCCACGCATGCCAGCCGCTCTCCGGTCCTCGCTGCGAGCCGTTCGCAAAACGCCTGCGATCCGTAGTCCGGTTCAGCATAGACGTCGGTCACGCCGAATAGCTGCATGTCCTGAACCGAGATCGTGAAGTCGCCGTGGAATACCGGTTCCTGCCCGACACGCGCGATGTACTCGTCAGCGCCAATCGATCGGAAGAACTCGCGTTCGCGCTCCATCCCTGCGAGGAGTTGGCCTTGCCCTCGGCAAATGGCGTCTTCACGGAAATCCTTCTGATGCCGGTTTCCATGCCACACCACGCGCGCGCCGGGTTCAATGAACTTTTTTCTGGCCGCAGGGAATAGATAACTGGCGCAACTAGACGCGCATATCCCGACGACCTTGATATCGAGCGCATGATCGTGGATTAAGCGCCCTATCTTCATCGCCTCATGCACGTCTCCACCGGGCGAATCGACGACGATCTTTCGGACAAGACGATCCGACAGATTTTGCCGAACCTCCTCATGCATACCGATGATTATCCCGCCCTCGATCCTCAACTCGTCTCCCTGCCGAGTGATTGTGTACTTGGGGATGTACTCAAGCTGTATCTCCCTCAAAGCCGCCTCGCCTTCTTGTCCGAAAGCCGCGACGAATTCCTCTGCCGTCATATGTACACGAGGTTGAGTCTCGACAGCACACCCGGAGAGAAAGAAAGCCGAGATGATTGATAGGACTCTGCACATTGCCACGACGGACTCCTGAAGGACGGCCCCCGAACGACCTGTCGAGGGCCGCCCTCCCTTACGGAGCGACTTTTTAAGTTGACTTCTTGACACAAGTCTCAGTTGTTACCGTAATCGTCACGTTGCCGATAGTGCGCTCCGTCGAAACCTTGGTACAGGTTTCCGTCGAGCCACCTCCGTTTGACCCGCCGCCGCCCTTGCCGCCCCCCTTGCTACCGCCCTTTCCGCCGCTCACATGACCCAGTTCATTCGCGTTTAAGGTTCTCATCTTGATTTCTCCGTTTCAACTGACGCAGCACCCCGCGTCACGGGTCCGGGATCACCCCCGGCGGCTCTGGCAGACAATCTGCCGTGGACTCGCTTCTCAACGAATCTCGTCGCGGCGCTTATCACCCGGCGCCGTGATGGGCGGCAAGCCGCCTTCCTCCAACTGATCAGGGATACCGTTATCGTTGCGATCTCCAGGGTTTCCGCCTGGATTGCATCCGCCGGATACCGACTCGGTCTCTGCTTGATCGAGCATTCGCATAAATTGACTCCGTTTTTTAACTCATGCATTCATCGAACGATGCGGTTACTGTCTAGCGAGCCTCATTGCTACCGGCGCCACCGAGCGATGGCCACTTACCCGGAAGCCCGCTGTTCGGCGGCAACTTCGGCTCCGTGCAGGTTCCCCCGTCCGGACGTTCCCGTGCACCGCCGGCGACCGCGTTCAGATCATGGTCATTAAGCAATCTCATAACTCGTCTCCATCATGTTGACGTTGGTAACGCCCGCCTCCCGCGCCACGCCGCCGTCGAGGGTGATGACCCTCCCCGCCGCCCGGAGGGTCTCCGGGCGGTGGGCGACGACGAGGCGCGTGATGGCGAGGTTTGAGAGCGCGGCGTTGACCGCCCTCTCGTTCTCCAGGCCGAGGTGCGAAGTGCCCTCGTCCAGGATGAGGATCCGGGGGCGGCGGTAGAGCGCGCGGGCGATCAACACCCGCTGCTTCTGGCCCCCGGAGAGCGTCGAGCCCATGTCCCCGACCAGGCTCTCGTAGCCCATCGGCATGCGTTCGATGTCTTGGGATATCTGCGCGAGGGCGGCGCACTCGCGCACCCGCGCCATGTCGATCTGCTCATCGAAGCCCGAGATGTTCTCGGCGATGGTGCCCTGCAGCAGGCTGTCGTCTTGGGCGACGAGGGAGACCTATTCATTGGGGGCGAGCGCGACAATCCCGTGCAGCTGCTGCGCGTGGTCGTCCCCGCGAGCCTCGGCATCTACCCCGAGATCAGCGGCAGCCACTACCGCTCGAGCGTGCGCTTCGTGCTGTGGCAGGGCGCCGAGGAGCGCCCCCGCCAGGCGCAGCAGGACATCCCCTTCGAGATGATCTGCTGCGGCTGAGGCGCCCCTCGCCGAACGGTCAGGCCGATGCCTTGCCGCTACTCAATAACGGGGAGACATCGGGGCGAGTACATCCCCAGTCACGGACTCGGAAGCTCGCTATGGTCCCCCGGCCGCATACCTGAGGGACAATCTCCGCGCCGAGTGAAGCGCTCCAATGTCCGGCCGAACATCGGAACGAGGTGCTCAGACGCGAGAGGCCGGTAGCTTCTTGTGTCATCAACAATCGTCGTGATGGTGAACTCCTTAGAGAAATCCCCGCGGTAGACTTCGGTCAAGGTCTGCAGGCGTCCTCCACCATCCGCCGGCTGCTTATCAAAGAACAACATCGCCACGGCGCTCATATCTTCGCTTGCGACAGCGCCCCGAATCACCGCATCGGGCGGACCACGATCGACAGCGAGTTTTTTTTCCGCGCGACAAACCAAGAAACGGCGGGAATTGACCGATAAGGCGGGCTGCATATCGTCGCCGACTTGAAGCGCGACGGACTGCCGCAACGAATTCACTTCCCATAGACCGGCAGCGATGACCGGCATCCTGTCCAAAGGCGCTCTCTGGTCTGCGAACGCTACAGCGACCGCCGCCACAGACACCAAGAGCGCCAGCATTGAAGGCTTATGTGCCATGATCGTCCCTCCCAGTCAGATATTCCCTGCGCGAGGCGCCGGCCACAGGTTCATGATTGCCTCCCAACCGGCAAGTCTCGACAGATCATGAGGCGCTTCACGGTGCAGGTTTGACACATCTATGCCGAACGACCAACCACAGTTGGCGGCAGGGGCAGCACCACTAATGGCGTCACGCAGATTGTTTGACATTGCATTCAAATTGGCTATCGTCATTGAGAAGCCGACTTTGTTTGCCTGAACCAGCGTGTTCTTCAAGGTATCGACCAGACCCTTGAGTGTTGCAAGCTCATTTTTCGATGCGCTCTCGAACCATTTGGCGAAAAATGTGGCTCGGTCGCTGTCAGCCGCCAACGGACCCATCATGCTGGCCCACTCGGCATCGAGACTGCTGTCCTCAGCACTGATTGCGATTGCACCGGGCTTGTTCGCCCACGCAAGGTGATAGTTCCCCTCCGCATCGTGGATCGCCAGAACAAACAAATGGAAATTGATGGACCCGCTATCGATGACGAGCGGGCTGCCCACGCCCGTGGTCGCGTCAGGGCCTCGACGCGGGCGCCGACCGGGAATCTCAACATCCGGACCTTGCGGGCAGCCATCCGGTGGGCACGGCGGGCAAGGGTTGAGTCCGCCGGACACTTCTGCGATCTCGCTGGTGACGAGTGCTCTCATGACATCATCTCCTGTTGTTGATGTAACACACTGCCCGCCTCCCGCGCCACGCCACCTTCGAGGGTGATGACCCTCTGCGCCGCCCGGAGGGTCTGTTGGTCACGACGACGAGACGCGTGATGGCGAGCTGCGAGAGCGCGGCGTTGACCGCCCTCTCGTTCTCGAGGTCGAGGTGCGAAGTGCCCTCGTCCAGGATCAGGATCCGGGGGCGCCGGTAGAGCGCGCGGGCGATCAGCACCCGCTGCTTCTGGCCCCCGGACAAGGTCGAACCCATGTCCCCGACCAGGCTCTCGTAGCCCATTGGCATGCGTTCGATGTCGGTGGAAATCTGCGCGAGGGTGGCGCACTCGCGCACCCGCCCCATGTCGATCTGCTCATCGAAGCCGGAGATGTTCCCGGCGATGGTGCCTTGAAAGAGGCTGTCGTCCTAGGCGACGAGCTCAGACCAAGGAAACCGTACCCAAGGGCGCTCTGACCGCCCGTGCCCAGCACAGATCGCCCAACTCAGCGCTTGAGCTTGTCTATCGGTCCATCCGGAAACTCCGGCGGCGGCATACTCTTCAACTTACGCTGTAACAACCAGCGATTTTCACCGACCCGCCAACCCGGCGGACAGGGACCCAATCGCTTGCTGCGAGACAGGTTGTTGGACATGATCTGCGTACCAGGCGACCAGGGCTCGGGGCCGATTGAAAAGCCCGTCTGCAAAAAATGGGCGTCCTGACTTCGCTGCACCAACCACGCGGCACCTGATACCTCTCCAGTGATCGGGACGAATGATTCGACTTTGACCCCCTCCTCAGGAAAGGTCGTGATAACACTAAGGTCCCGGTCAGAAAGCTTCGTCCGGTCCTGATCTTTAGCCCAGAGGCTGATGCCGCTGCCAGCCGGGTTCGGTAGCCGGCAATTCTCGGATATCTGCTCGAAGATCTCGCGGCGAACGATCGAGGGATCTTTCGTCATCGTGAGGGTCATAGAAACTTCCTGCACGCGATACAGTTCCCCCACGATGGGTGTATCTGCTGGCCCCGCCGGTTTCTCCTCTGCTGCCATCGCCATCGGGCAACACCAGAGCACCAACGCCGCGGCATGCGTGACCGTCGTCCGCCGCCGATCACTCACTGGGCATGACATCTTCATGTATCACTTCCCCTGCAAGGCCTTGACCAACCGCAACACCCTGACACCACGTTTGCCGTTCGCCCAGAACGATAAGTCTCCGACCGCCTGACCGAGCCCCGCCCGATCACTTTCGCCCATCATCGCTTTGGCGCCAAGGCCGACGGGCGCGAACGATTGATGTGCAACACTTGATCTTCATCACGGCCACCCACGTGCCTACCTGCTTCAGGAACCCGATGATCGGCTTATCAGTGAGTTGCTACTTCTCGATGCCTGATCTCTCATTCAAAAATAGGACTCTACCCTCCTTGCCGTGGTACGGGAAACGGGGGGGGGTCAGGTCATGAGGGCGGCGCACCCCTTTGGCCCGTCACGATTCCCTTCAGAGTTCCTGATCAGTCCGCGCTGCCGAGGCCGACGCGATGCGCTCCCGGATGATTCTCCGAAAGCCTGAGATGTTCCCGGCGAGGATCACCGACCAGATGACAAGCCAAACCACGAGGCTCAAGCCAGTCAGCCCCGGTCGCGCCCACCAGATCACGATCCAGAACAGGATCAGGACCGCCATCAATCCTGCATCGCCCGCTTTCCGGACGATCCAGAGTGCCGTCTCATTCTGCTCGCAGCGGACTCCGTACCGCCCCGAACAGTAGAGGCCGAGCCCGACTGCCGCGACAGAGACAAGGAGCATCAAGACCAGGATCTGATCCCGATGGTCGGTAGCGAGCTGCATCATCGCGGCTTACCGAACCCATCCAGCTCAACGAGGCCTGCCCTCGTCTCGGGAGTGTCGTAAGGCGCCCAGATCCACATGCTGCCGCCGGTTTTGGGATCCGCACGAGCGTAAGTTGGGGCCCTGTGATCGGCATCGATCACCACCACCCGCGCCCCATGGCGATGGGGGAGGTCCTCAGGCCGGGAGAGGTCGTCGAATCTCCCGAACACGATGAGGAACCGTTGATCGGGACGGAAGGACTCATATCGGGCCTTCAGCCACTCGTCGATGTTCGGCTGGCCATCCGTCCTCTTGAGACCCATGTGGTGGTCGAGCTGCAACTGGCTGAACGAAGTGCTTACGCCCTTGAGCGTGTTCTCGGTCACGTGACGGCCCAGCTCGCTGGCGCGACGCATGCGGGCGGCCGGTACGAAAAGATAGGCTCTCGACAGCCGGTCATCCAATCCGCGAGCGACATCCGGCGCCAACATGCCCCCGAAACTCGTCGCGATCAGTACCACTTCGTCATAGCGGCCCGCGAGCCGACGCACGTCCCGGACGATGAGACGCGCGTCCCGCTCCAACGCGGCGCCACCGACGGCTGCGAGCCGCTGCGCCACCGCAGCATCGACACCGATGGTACCGCTCGGATCGTAGGTCACCACATCGCTCTTGATGCCACGCCAGGACGGGTGGTGCGGGTTCCACGACGCGTCATACAACACCCCGGGACTCGGCCCACCGTGAAGGTAGACCACCAATTGACGACTGCCCGTCTGGCCGTAGAACCGCGCAAGCACAGGCCAGCCCGGCTCGCCCGCATCGTAGGTTCGAGCCGACCGAACGGCTCGTTGCTGCGGGTCATGGTCATCGCAGATCGAGCCGGAGGCATTCCAGCGATCGTCGCCGTCGTCGCGCTTCAGGATCATGTGCGCGCCACGGGTCCGCAGGTCGTAATGCAGGACGACGGCTTTGCCTGCAGCCTTGGCGACTTGAACCTCGTGCAACGTCGCGCCCGCAGGCAGCGCGTCGAGGATCGCCTCCCGGAGCGACTCGAGCAGGGGATCCACTGTGACCCACTCGATCTCTGTCTCGGTGTGGACGCCCAGAAGTCTCCCAGTGGCGCTCTCATAGATCGGTCGCTTGCCGTACAACCCCGGCCGCGGACCCGAACGCCAACGCCAACCCGCCCCATCCAGCGAGGCCTCTCGGACCAAGGCCTCGCCCGACCCGGCGAGCCAAGGTCTCCCGGTCTCGTCCAACACGCGCGACGGCCGTGAAAATCCGTCGCCGCCGAAGACCATCACCGAAAATCCGGTCGGTTCGATGTCCGACGACCCGTCGTACCCGACCGAGCCCAACTCCAGCGAACCATGCAAAGCGCCCTCGGCGGACATGCCCTCCGTACGGAGCGTCATGCGGACGTTCCCGAATCGGTCGTTCCACGACCACGCCCGCAACAGCGCATCACTACGCTTGCGCGCCGCGTTGATCCGCTCGATCTCCTGCCCCACCTCCCGACTGGGCGCCGGTCCGATGATGGCTAGGTTGTCGTAAAGCGCAAAAGGATGATCGATCGGCCGCCCGACCGGCCGGACCGACTTCGCCGCTCGATCGACCTCGAAAACTCCGAAAATGGTCGCTTGGGCCCGGGCGAACACATGTCGACTGTCGAGCGACCAATACGCCTGGACGCCCTCCGCGAAGGGGCCCAACTCGAAGGTACCGACATGGCAGCCGCTGAGGCCACCTTTCTCGATCATGCAGTCCGTGTCTGCAACGGCCAAACGATCCGGCAAGGGTGCCGGGTAGTGGACCCGCCAGTCCCTCCCCTTGAGACCCTCTCCGGGATGCATCGCTGCCAGCAGGGCACCATCCGGCGACAGTGCGACCCGCCCGTAGCCGCAGGCCTGATAGAACTCGTTCGGCGGGTGGCCGGCGAAGGCGACGCCGGGCGGCGACCCGACGACGCCCTCGCCCTTGGGGGCACAGGCGACAAGCAACAGGACCAAGGGCAATGCCAGACTCACCCGACCGTGTCGCGACGGCGATCTCTCGACGCATCCGGGGGCTCGCCTCATGATCAGACCTTAAGCCTCTGTCGCAACTTGTGTATGAGCCCCGTGGTGAGCTACGTCAGGAATCAACCCATCCAAGGTTCCGGACTATTGTCCCAATGATTTTGGCCGGGTTGCTGGAAATCACCACTCCCGTCGACGACTTGCTTGGGATCAAATACTCATGACAGCGGGGATGTCCGGACCCACCTCATCCGTCACCGCCACGCTCCCTCCCGGAATCTGCACTTTTGGCTTCATTGAGAAGCAAAACGGCCTGCAGCAAAAAAACGCCCCCGGTGACGGCCGCACCAACGAGGCTTCCGGTAAGGGCCGTTAGAACGAACATGGTCAGCCAGAACACCAGCGACCACTTTCGGCCCTCGCCCACTGCTTTCCATGCCTTAATTGCCCCCACGATTGCAGACCCCTTCTCCGCTCGGTTTCACAAAACATACTCGATGGCCGAGTTATATGCCAAATGGCAGACGGCGCAAACAAGCCAAATCCTGAACCAGGGAACATGTCGCTGCATCAATGCAACACCCAAAACGAGCATGCCGAGATGAAGCGCGGTCGGCAACAACCTTTCCCAGAGATGCGAAACGGCATCGACAACAGACCCGAAAGCACCGGCAGGAAGACCCGTCAGAAGGTACTCAACGAAAATCAACGAAAGCCGGAAAAACACCGCGGCCCTGACAGGACTGTCAGCATTTTTCATCCATGTGACCATTGCCTGTTCTTCTATCACAGCCGCCCACACGAGCAGTCCGATCACAGGATGGCCAAACGACGCGAATGCAGAGACGAAAGCCGCTCCAAGGATTGCATTTTTCAACATGAAAACGAGCGCATCGCCAACGCCAGGTCGCTCTGGATTTGGGGTCCAGTTGAACAAGCGATCTTTGCCAAACATCCATTCCATGGATGGCGATGACCGGACGCCTTTATCAGTAGTCATTTATCGTTTTTCGCAGAGCGTCGAAATTCTGAGAAAAAGCCGACAATCCAAGATAAGCGACTTGATATCGACACCGCGATGCTCCGATCGAGGGCTATTGGCACTTAGAGTATCGGCCAAATCATCAGCTTCAGTCCGGAATTCACGCCTGACTCGCTGTCCACTGCTTTTTCGCCAAGGTCCGCCAACCCGAATCACTCCGGGTTGACGGACCTTTTGCGGATGAACGCCTATCCGAAGAGGCATGAAAAGGGTCAGCAATTGCTTGCTATCGCCCAGTCGGCCCCGGTGGCGGCGTGTTGGCCGTCTGCCCTCCCGGTGGCGTATGGTTTTCGCCGTCGGTAGCGAACTGTTCTATCGTCCACGCCGCTGCAGCGGCTAACGCGGCCACAAAGGAGGCGTGGCGGATCTTGGTTTTCTCTGCGAAGAGCTGACTAGCAGCCGCGAGACCATACAAAGCATTGCTGACCTCCTCCGCGGTTGGCGGTGGGCCGACGCACGGCGTCTTCAATGTGACGCAAGGCGCTTCTCCACCAGACACATAGCCCAGTTCATCGAAAGTCAACGTTCTCATGACATCATCTCCTGTTGTTGATGAAACACGCTGCCCGCTTCCCTTGCCACGCCGCCTTCGAGGGATATCACCCTCCCCGCCGCCCGGAGGGTCTCCGGGCGGCGGGCGACGACGAGGCGCGTGATGGCGAGGTTTGAGAGCGCGGCGTTGACCGCCCTCTCGTTCTCCAGGTCGAGGTGCGAAGTGCCCTCGTCCAGGATGAGGATCCGGGGGCGGCGGTAGAGCGCGCGGGCGATCAACACCCGCTGCTTCTGGCCCCCGGAGAGTGTCGAACCCATGTCCCCGACCAGGCTCTCGTAGCCCATCGGCATGCGTTCGATGTCTTTATTGATCTGAGCGTGTACGGCGCACTCGCGCACCCGCGCCATGTCGATCTGCTCATCGAAGCCCGAGATGTTCTCGGCGATGGTGCCTTGGAGGAGACTGTCGTCTTGGGCGACGAGGGCGATCTGGCGGTCAGTATTGCGCAGCAATCTGAAAACATCGTCCACAGCAGCCCAGACTTACGGAATGGACTGCTGCAGACGACGCGATAGAGGGATGTCATTCGCTATTCGTTCGACGCCGTCGTGGCCTCTTATCGGCACCATCACGACCAATTGTCATCATGCACTCAGGGGGAGGACTCAATCTTTCGCATTTCACCCGGCTTCATATCGGCGGGACAATCACCGATGCGAGTGGCCTCCATCTGATTGTGCGCTGCCGCCGGTCGGCCATTCATACCTGATGCGCCGAATTCCAGACCAAATCCGAACGTATCGTAACGGCTATCGACAATATACCGGCGACTGAAGTCTCCGCTATACACTTGGAGCGACAAGGTCGATGTCCCCTTACCCGAGTCAGAAATACCCGCACCCAACCTTATCAGCACGTTATCGGCATACCGGAACCACTTACCCCCGCTTCTTACTCCACGCTCGCAAACCAGTCTCCTCACAATATCTTGGCTAACCTTAATAGCACTCGGATACTCCTCCCAATCGAATGCGATGGCGCGTGTGGATTCCTCCCAGAGCCCGGCTGCAATCAGCGGGCCTTCCACGATTTCATCGGCGTGCGCCATATGACTGATGAGAAAAATTCCCGCCGCAATTAGTGCTTTCAAGTCAATTGCCTTCAACATAACTATCTCCCGGAAGTTGGGACTGCCGCCATTACTAGCAACCTTACCGTACGGATATGTTTTATTTTTTCTCTTCCCCGTGCAGCTGCTGCGCGTGGTCGTGCCGGCGGACCTTGGCATCGACCCCGAGATCAGCGGCAGCCACTACCGATCGAGCGTGCGCTTCGTCCTATGGCAGAGCCCCGAGGAGCGCCCCCGCCAGGCGCAGCAAGATACCCCCTTCGAGATGATCTGCTGCGGATGAGGGGGAGTCCCTTTACCGACCGGTCAGGCTCGTGCCCTACCGCTACTCAGAAACGGGGGGAAGTCGCCGATACCTCGTACCGGTCAAGGCACTCTTGTGCCGACCATCAAAACATTCTCATCTAGAGACAGAGAATATGAGCCGGTTTTTTTTCATTAGCACCGCCTATAGATCCCGACAACCATTCGAATGGCTTGCCCTTAACATCAGCAGGAAAGTTTGGGTCCACCTGAATATTCACCTGACCGCACATCAGACTTACAGTTCTCCCGGTGGCATCTGGTTCACCCCACTGATACATGACCGATACGGAAAAAGTCTCCGGAGCGTCTCTGTTAATAGTTGAGCATCTACCCTTTGTCGCGAGCAAAGAAATATTCCTGTCCAGAGATTTCCGCAATAGATCAATCACCTCTCCTGTCAGCGACTTTCCTTCAAGCTTCAGCGAAACATCTCGACGGACCACGCCGTCTTCGCCGCCGCGCGAGGAACGCTCGAACAACAAGATTTTTCCGTTACAGGTCATGGTCGTGGTCTCGATCAAGACTGACGGATCGATACTTGGGTAACCAAGGACAACCCGCTCAGGTTGGGCGGAAACGCCTGCTGCAGAAACCACGATAAACCCGATGAAGCATAGCTTGTTAATCAACATGGATATCTCTCCTCTGCGCTCAACCAGAGTGATCAGCCATCAACCACCACGACGCTCGTTGACATGGCATTCCAACTTGTCCTTGCCCATGTCACTCTTGTCATAAACATGTATCGTCCCTGTGCTCTTGTCGTGCACATATGACAAGCCGTTCGGATCAGCGGTGATTCCCCTCCCGATATTCGACAACAACACGTTCCCATCTCCGATCATGCGCGGAGAATCTGGATTTCCGAAGAGCAGGCGGTGGGCGTTCCAGTCCTTATCGCTCATCTTGCCGTTATCCGGTTGCGAGTGAAAAAGCCCCAAAATGATCGCGCCATCAGGGACTTGATCGATTGCGTCCCACATCGCCCCCGCTTCTATCGCTACTCTATTGAATGAAGAGAAGGCATCGGTAGTACGCACGTCTCCTCCCGGCATCTTCCAGACGATTCCCACATGCTCCCAGTCCGCTGTGCCGTATTTCTCATACGCTTTGACCTTTAGGTCGATCGCTCCCTTATGGATATCGAGGATATTGTCGTGCTTGGTCGGCTTGTCCGTCACGCACGGCGTATCGCGGGGTGTCTCCGGTTCTTCCCCACCCCCACCTCCACTTCCCCCGTCGACAAAATCCCATGGAATGGGCAACTCAAAGAAGAAGTTGAAATAAGTTGGTCCGAAATACTCCCATGCGGAAAAGCCGTATCGGCTTCCGGGCACCACCACTTCCCCGCCCGCAACGTCGAGTTCTTCAACTGCACTTAATTTCCTCATGACCTCTCTCCTGTTGATGATTTAACACAGCACTCGCCTCCCTCGCCACGCCGCCTTCGAGGGTGACGACCCTCCCCGCCGCCCGGAGGGTCTCCGGGCGGTGGGCGACGACGAGACGCGTGATGGCGAGCTGCGAGAGCGCGGCGTTGACCGCCCTCTCGTTCTACAGGTCGAGGTGCGAAGTGCCCTCGTCCAGGATCAGGATCCGGGGGCGGCGGTAGAGCGCGCGGGCGATCAGCACCCGCTGCTTCTGGCCCCCGGACAAAGTGGAACCCATGTCCCCGACCAGGCTCTCGTAGCCCATCGGCATGCGTTCTATGTCTTTATTGATCTGAGCGTGTTCGGCGCACTCGCGCACCCGGCCCATGTCAATCTGCTCATCGAACCCCGAGATGTTCTCGGCGATGGTGCCCTGCAACAGGCTGTCGTCTTGGGCGACGAGGGCGACAAGGGCGACGACTACATAGCGTCCGCTCTGGATGCGTCAATGGCGCAGTTGCCGTCTATCCAGCAGACATGCTCATTCAGCGAAGTAGCTGAGTCATGCCCGCCGTCAACGACCACCATTCGCGCCTGACCCGGGTTTGGAATGTCACCGGGGCGGGACAATTCGTCCTTGCTCCCCTGCACCACCGTGAAGCGTTGATCAAGGGTGAACCCGCGGTACTGGTCCGCGAGCCAACGGTCGAAAGGCTTCTTGCCGTCGCTTCGGAGATTGCCGAAGTGCAGCTCGTGGAAGAGCACCGAAAAACCTTCGGAGAAACGGTTTTTTTTTGCGTGGGCCCGCTCAACTTGGTTGGAGAGCGGGTGGTGGTGATACGCGAGCGGCGCTTCCAGATACGCGCGAACAAACCCCTCTCCAAGGCCGGATGCCACCGCAGGCACGAGCGCGCCTCCATAGCTGACTGCGTACAAGACAACCTCGTCGTAAGCGGGTGCCAAGCGTTTGATGTCGGCCACGATCAGCCGCGCGTCACGCTCCAACGCCTCGGCGCCATATCGCGCGAGCCGCTCAGCGACGGCGGCATCCACACCGATCGTCCCACTCGGGTCATAGGACACCCGATCGTTGCGCTCCAACGACGCAGCGATGGCGGACACGCCGCCAAAGAGCACGGTCCGATCAGGTCCGCCGTGAAGCACGACCACCAGCCGCCTGTTCCCCTCACGCCGCTCGATCCGCGCCATGACAGGCCAACCGGGCTCACCGGCATCATAAGTCTGCGCAGTGGTCTTCGATCGGACTGAGGGCTTCTCGCGACGGCACACGACGCCACCAGCACGCCAGTCGCCAGCCACTGGGTCACGCTTCAAAGCCAGGTGGCCGACAGCATCGCGGTGCAAATGCAGGACGACGGCCGCGCCTGCCCCACTCGACACCGAAACCTGGTGAAGAGTGGACTCTGGATGCAGTTCCGACAGCACCTTGTCCCGCAATGCATCCAGGCTTGCCTTGGGGTGCGCCCACACGATATCGCGCTCGGTGTGCACACCAAGGAACCGCCCGGTGGCACTGTCGATGATTGGCCGTTTGCCGTACAGGCCCGGCTTCGGCCCAGGCTCCCACTCGAACCGTGCGCCGTCCGCGGACTGACGCCGGCGCAGCGCCTCACCCACGCCCACGAGCCACTCCACACCGGTTTCGTCCTTGATCAACATCGGCCGAGGCTCGCCTTGGAACACGGAAACCAGGTACCCGGTGTTTTCGACCCTTCGCCCGTCCTCCGGCCGCACCGCACCGAGATCTATCGAGCCTGCAATCGTCCCGCTGGCCGACATCCCCTCCGGCCCGAGCGTGACGCGCATGGCCGAGAGTCCGCTTGCCCGATCACTGGACGTCTTTACCTTGACAAACCAATCCTCGGCCTCGCGGATTCGTCGCCATTCCTGCTCCCGCGTCCTACTGGCTGTCGGGCCGACGATAGCCAGCGTCCAAGGCTTGATAAAACGGTGCTCACGCGGCTCATCCACTAGTGCAATCCGCTTTGCCCCCTGATCGATGACAAAAGCGCCGATCCGCCCACCCGCGTTCACGAACAGGTGGCGGCTGTCGTCGGACCACCATGCACGCGCGCCCGTCGCGAGCGGCCCTGCTTGAACGGTGCCCACTTGACACCCCTTCAATGACCCCTCACGCACGAAGCACGCTGTATCGATGACGGCGGAACGGCTCGGGCTGATATCGTCGACCCCGATGGACCACGCCTCACCCGGAAGATAATCTCCCGATTCGAGTAGCGTGAACATCGAGCCATCGGGTGACAGTTCCGCACGGGAATAGCCGCACGCGAGTTCCGGTCCAGGCGAATGCCCCGCGAAGACGACCTCCGGACCGACCGGCTCGTCGTCCCGCGGGGCACATGAGACAGACAGCAATACGAATGCCAGCACAAGCATGACCACGAATCGCTTGCTGATAACACCGGACAGGCGAACAACTGGGGTCATCATTTCTCGCTCACGCTAGGCACCCGATAAATCAGGTCGAACCCGGCGGGGCCCAACCCGAACGCCAGTCGGCCCGATTTGGCATCTCATGCCATTGACCGTTTGCGGTTACATCCATGTAACGCTTCCCGTCCTCGTCTTTGTATTGCGTGTCCAGTCTTCCGTCACCGTCGCAATCCAGCCAATACCGGTTGGTGGGATTGCCGTCGTCATCCATCACTCGATACTGGACATGACCGTCAACGACTTCTCTCTTCAACTTTGTCGGGTCATACTGGGCCTTATCTTCTCGCTCATTTATTTGTCGCTCTTTCTCGAATAGCAAGTCGTCCAGCCCGATAAAGTCGGCCACCTCGATCGCCACCCATACCGGAGCCGCTCGCTTAATCAAATCCTTCAAGTCCATCCGTTCCTTAAGTTCCTCGAATGCCAAATAGCCGAGCCGTTGCCATCCCTGTCCAATCCGCGATGCAACGACGTCGACGGTCTCCATGCCACCTGAGATGGCAACCAGTTCAGTGCGCGACAAGAGTCTCATGACATCATCTCCTGTTGTTGATGTAACACACTGCCCGCTTCCCTCGCCACGCCGCCTTCGAGGGTGATGACCCTCTGCGCCGCCCGGAGGGTCTCCGGGCGGTGGGCGACGACGAGACGCGTGATGGCGAGCTCTGAGAGCGCGGCGTTGACCGCCCTCTCGTTCTCCAGGTCGAGGTGCGAAGTGCCCTCGTCCAGGATCAGGATCCGGGGGCGGCGGTAGAGCGCGCGGGCGATCAACACCCGCTGCTTCTGGCCCCCGGAGAGCGTCGAACCCATGTCCCCGACCAGGCTCTCGTAGCCCATCGGCATGCGTTCGATGTCGGTGGATATCTGCGCGAAGGTGGCGCACTCGCGCACCCGGCCCATGTCGATCTGCTCGTCGAACCCCGAGATGTTCTCGGCGATGGTGCCTTGGAGGAGGCTGTCGTCTTGGGCGACGAGGGCGATCTGGCTGCGCAAGGACTGCGCGTTCCAGCGGCTGAGCGGCTCGCCGTCGATGCAGACGTTGCCATAGCTGGGTTTGTAGAGCCCGGCGACGAACTCGAGGTGCTATGCGTCTGAGAGGCGGCCATTAAGAGAGTCGTTCGGTGCCCCACCGGGCGCGTTACCGGTGTCGACAACACCGTCACGAGGCGAGACCGACTACGCGCTAAGAATCTCCGATGTCATGTATCTGCGAAGCTTCCGAGCCGTGTACGGCAAGAGGGCCCGTGGCGGACTGCTGCTGCACACCGGTGCCGCCATCTAATGGCTCTCGCCCGAAGTCCCCGCGGCGCCGTGGTGGGCGATGGTCTGAGGGCGGTCCTTCTAAAACGGACGGCTATGGCGAGGCGTCGATCACCGTCGGCATGGCCTCGAATCCGCCGACGCGACTCACGCGCGTCGCGGTCGCGACGCCCGACATCGGTGGACTCCCCCGACGGCGCTGGTGTCGACGCGGCAGCCATGATGCACCGCGAACGCTTCCAAGCTTGAGTAAGCGTCAGACGCCCGTCGGGCGTAGTGCCCCGCTTCGTCGCCGCAGCCGGCTCGCGACCTGGAGCGGCGCGGGCGGCTCACGGACCGCGAGCAGCGGCTCGGCGATGCATTTCGCGCGCCAAGGCGACCGTGAATTTTTTTGATGGTGAGCGTGACGGTCATGGAACCACTATGGTTCCACACCGGATAGAGGTCAACGCAGTTCTAGAGTCGGAAGCCGTGCGGGCAGACCTGACGGACCGACGCATGATCGGAATCTGGTCACCTCTCCGTGGTACTGAAATCGGTGGTTGGGTCACGATCAAGTCGTAGCTAGCGCATTGTACAGCGCGTGGGCAAGCGCGCAGCTCATCCATACACGACCTACAGAAACCCCCCGCACAATCAAAATATACGCGAAAACTGACAGCAAAAAATGGAACGCGGTTGGCACCATCCGCGCGCTAGCCAGCCCTGCGATCGAGCTGACATCCCTGGCTACGCCGAGATATACCACGCGCTCGACGAATTCCATCAGGGCGATAAACATCGCGAATAACAAGCCTGCGCGCAGCTTTCGCTGCGCATGCCATGTCCAAAACACCCGTGCTTGCTCCTCGATGATCGAAGGCACCAAAACTGCAGAGGTTCCAATAGCAATCACGCCCGCGTTTCCAGCGACGGAAAAACCGATCGCGAACAGAACCAGCGTAATCAGCCCATACTTCAAGCTAAACAAAATAAAGTCCGCCAACCCGGGTTTATCCGGGTTGACGGTCCAGTTAAACAGGAAGTCCTTATCGAAGATCCGTTCCACTGGCTAGCAAGCGCTCCTCATCAGCCACCCGGCGGCGTCGGCGGCGTGTTGTGTGTCTGCCCTCCATGGGGTGGGTTGCTCTCTGCGTCCTCGAACCAGCCGGCGATGATCGACGTAGCTTCAAGCCCCAGGATCGGGATCGCAACGAGCTTTGATTGCTTTGGATTCTTCACGGCGTATGCCTGCAGGGAGAGCGACATCGCGTCTGCCCAATCTCCGATGTCCTTAGCCGACGGCGCAGGATCCGGAGGATTGCAGTCGCTGTTACCTTTCAAAGCGTAGCATGGAGACTCGCCGCCACTGACGGCGGTCATCTCATTGACAGTCAACATTCTCATAACTTCTCTCCTGTTGATGGTTTAACACAGCACTCGCCTCCCGCGCCACGCCGCCTTCGAGGGTGAGGACCCTCCCCGCCGCCCGGAGGGTCTCCGGGCGGTGGGCGACGACGAGACGCGTGATGGCGAGCTGCGAGAGCGCGGCGTTGACCGCCCTCTCGTTTTCCAGGTCGAGGTGCGAGGTGCCCTCGTCCAGGATCAGGATCCGGGGCCGGCGATAAAGCGCCCGCGCGAGCAGCACCCGCTGCTTCTGGCCACCGGAGAGTGTCGAACCCATGTCCCCGACCAGGCTCTCGTAGCCCATCGGCATGCGTTCGATATCGTTGGAGATCTGCGCGAGCGCGGCGCACTCGCGCACCCGCCCCATGTCGATCTGATCATCGAAGCCCGAGATGTTCTCGGCGATGGTGCCTTGGAGGAGGCTGTCGTTTTGGGGATGAGGTCAGACCAAAGAGAACGTACCCAAGGAGATACTTTTGGACGCACGGGCGCTCTGACCGCCCGTGCTCATCACAGATCGCCCGGCTCAGCGCTTGAGCTTGTCGATCGGCCCATCCGGAAACTCCGGCGGCGGCATTGCACGGAGCTTACGCTGCGACACCAGACGACTATCCCCGATAGCCCAGTCTTGCGGACACTTGCCCTGAACACTGGTCCGCGTCAGGCTCCAACTCAAAACGTCGGGGATTGGGCCATCCGCAGTCCGCCACGGTGCGATGCTGCCGATTTCCTGTGAGTCGCTGCGGATGATGGAATAGGACACATTGCCGTACTGCTCCTCGACTCCAAACGACCACTCAGACCGTACACCCACTTCCGGAAATGTCTGGACTGAACCCAATGCGTCACGTCCAGCACGGGGGCCATCCATGTCCTTCGACAATCTCTTCGTACCTCCCGATGGCGAGGCGCATTCCTGCGCGACCGTCTCCCAAATCTCGCGGCGTACGACCATAGGATCCTTGGTCGCTCTAAGGGAGATGTCGACTCTTTGCGTACGCAAAAGAACGCCGGAATTCGATGCCGAAAACGGCTCGTCAGCGCTGGCCGGCCCTACTGCACCCAACACAATCACGAAGCCACTCAGCAACGTCGTCAACAGCTCAGGCCCGAGAGTGTTCCTGTCTCCCATAGCTATCTCCCGATGAATGCCCGCGTCAGCGGTTCGAAGCTGACACCCAGGCCGCGGACGTGAAACAGCGCGCTTCCGAACTGATACCCAAGATTGCCGTTGTCGCTTCTGCCATTCATAGCACTGACAATCAGACCGACCATATCACACAGCCTTCCCACTGCGAACGCGTTATTCACTGCATTTGCGTTCGCGATCACTTCTGCAAGCGCTTGGCGTAGCGCCTCCGGATTTTCTGTAGACATATTCGAAAACAGATCTCTCCAAGCCTCAGTCATATCACTAAGACCTGTCCACCCGGGACTTCCGTTAGCAGAAGTTGTTGGCTGAGGCCACAACATCGCATAATCGTTGACCTGTTCCGCGCTGATCTTTTTTGCTTCAACAACCACCTCTTGGAGCTTCTCATTTGCGACGAACATCTCCGCAGAGGCGTTCGGACATGCGCCCGTAGCCGGGTTAAAGACCTCTCCCCAACGATCAAAAAGTTCGCCGAGAAGCCCTCTCCTTTCTTTTTTGGGTCGACGACCTCTGACCGTCACCCCATCCAATCCGAAGTCATCGTCTCCGAAATCGGCGAACTCGTCGTCAAAGCCACCCGCCACGACACCCAATTCACCGGCTTTTAACAGTCTCATGACATCATCTCCTGTTGTCGATGTAACACACTGCCCGCCTCCCTTGCCACGCCGCCTTCGAGCGTGATGACCCTCTGCGCCGCCCGGAGGGTCTGTGGGTTACGACGACGAGACGCGTGATGGCGAGCTGCGAGAGCGCGGCGTTGACCGCCCTCTCGTTCAGGACCCGGCGGTGCGATTGCCCTCGTCCAGGATCAGGATGCGGGGGAGCGAACCCATGTCCCCGACCAGGCTCTCGTAGCCCATCGGCATGCGTTCTATGTCTTTATTGATCTGAGCGTGTTCGGCGCACTCGCGCACCCGGCCCATGTCGATCTGCTCATCGAAGCCCGAGATGTTCTCGGCGATGGTGCCCTGCAGCAGGCTGTCGTCTTGGGCGACGAGTCTTTCAACGTCGGCTCGCTGCGACTGGAGACGTCCAAAAGTTCCACGAACTTCCCCGTCGCGATCTGCAAGGTGACCCCGCGCAGCACCTCGGGCTCGGAGGGGGCGTAGCGGTAGTAGAGAATGGACATCAACTCGTGAGCTGGTGCCCCTAGTGGTCTGCTCAAGCCTCGGCATCTACCCCGAGATCAGCAGCAGCCACCACCGCTCAAGCGTGCGTTTCGTCATGTAGGGGACGCCAAAGAACGCCGCCGCCAGCCGCAGCTGGACATCCTTTTCGAGATGACCTGCTGCGGGTGACGGGGCGGAGCCAGCGAAGCGGCGCAGACGCAGCTGGGGTTCGCCATCACCTCAGACCTCCCGCGTGATCCTCGCTATAGACACACCGATCCCCATCGACCCTGCAGTGGTGCTGGGAACAGGGGCCGGTCAAGTGGGACCAGGCTCCGACCCGGATTTATTGCTCCCATAACCGAAGGAATACCAAACCGGACCAGATGCCGACCGCGCACATGAACGGAACCATCGCGAGAAACGGCCCGTACAAGGGTGCGTCAGGCACGACGAACAAGAAGAACCATCCATCAGCACAGATGCCTGTCAAAGCCATCGGCAAACCGAACTGCACCACGGCCTTATCCACCAATCCGCGCAGAGTGATGTCACTTCTATGGCGAACCAGTGATCGCACCGAGGAGATGAAGGCCCAAAAACTTAGCAACGCAATCACGAACGTTCCCACAAGAACCTCGCTCGCAAACATCGCATGTCTGGTGATAAGGGCCTTCCTTGGCCGCTACGGAATCCTTCCCAGATTCGTCAAGCTCCAGTTACCCGCCGGTACTGGTATACGTCACCGCGTAATAAACTCCACCAGCTATCAAGATACCTCCCACGACCACCGTACCTGCGGCCAAACCTACTGTAAGCCCGAGCATACCGCCCGCATATACTCCCTCCGCAAGAAGGAGAGGCGCCAGAAAGCCCGTTCCAGCCAAATGCCCGGCGGCGACCGTGCCGCCCCAAACCATCCCTCCCGTCCCACCGATGATGCCGAAGCCCAGCAAGGTGGTCCCTATCCAGTCACCGCCGCCCCCGCGTCCGGAACAGATTGTCACGGTCTCGATACCGTTGCTGTCGGTCGTCGCCTGTCCGCATCCACTAGAACTTAAAGAGATCCCGGCAGCCTTGAGCCAGTCATCAAAGTTCGCGGTTCCGCCGCTGACCATATCGAACTCATTTACTGTAAGTGATCGCATAACTTTCCTCCTTCTTTGTCTGACCACACACACCGCCCGCCTCCCTCGCCACGCCGCCTTCGAGGGTGATGACCCTCTGCGCCGCCCGGAGGGTCTCCGGGCGGTGGGCGACGACGAGACGCGTGATGGCGAGCGCTGAGAGCGCGGCGTTGACCGCCCTCTCGTTCTCCAGGTCGAGGTGCGAAGTGCCCTCGTCCAGGATCAGGATCCGGGGGCGGCGGTAGAGCGCACGGGCGATCAACACCCGCTGCTTCTGGCCCCCGGACAAGGTCGAACCCATGTCCCCGACCAGGCTCTCGTAGCCCATCGGCATGCGTTCGATGTCTGTGGAGATCTGCGCGAGCGCGGCGCACTCGCGCACGCGCGCCATGTCGATCTGCTCATCGAACCCCGAGATGTTCTCGGCGATGGTGCCCTGCAGCAGGCTGTCGTCTTGGGCGACGAGGGCGATCTGGCTGCGCAAGGACTGTGCGTTCCAGCGGGAGAGCGGCTGGCCGTCGATGTAGACGTTGCCGTAGCTGGGCTTGTGGAGGCCGGCAACGAGCTTTATGAGCGTGGACTTGCCGCAGCCGGAGGCGCCCGAGAGGGCTACGAACTCCCCGAGCGATGACGCGGGCGAAGGCTGATTCTTAGCGCTTCCTTACCTGTATAGATTTCAACTCATGCATCCGAAGGAATACCGCATCGCCCAATGCGACTCCAAGCATGGTCAGCATGCAGATCAAGGGTGCCATCAAAGGTCTTTCCGGATTCAACTTCATCATGATCACTGTCCAAATCGCAAACGAGCCGTTCGTCAACCATTCCGTCGGCACCATTAATCGGGGGCGCCAATGTTCGATTCTCTCCTCCGGATTTTTATCAACAGCGATGAAAAAAAGGAAAAAGATCAAAGCGACCGCGGGCGTCACGAACCAGAATCTCGCAATCAACGATATCGCCGGGTTGTTCCCGCTGAGACCATACTGAGCGATCGATATACCGACGACAAACAAGATCAAGACTAGCGACACCGACGCGCCATAGAAGTAGAACCATCGGCCGACCAAGGCTTTCCGCAGCATGACTTACTCCTCGTTAGCGTGGAGCGCTCCCCATCGAGCGGGTGCCAGAAGGAGAGCGCTCCACTCAGATCACTTCAAGGGACTGATGCCGCCATCAACCTCCACCCGGCGGACAGAAAACTATCCCGCCGATGGTACCCAGCGCGCCACCGGCCCATGCGCCAGCTCTAGCACCAAAAGTGCCACCTGCTGTGATGCCTACCGCCGTGCCTGCCACCGTCCCTAAGCCGGGGACAACACTGCCCAACGCACCGCCCACGAGGCCGCCTAAACCCGCGCCTCCTGCCCAACCCGCCGTACCACCAACAACGCCACCTCCGACCGATGCTCCAAACATACAAAGGTCTCGCACCTGTTCGTCCGAAAGGGCTTGGATCACCTCAGGCAAGTTTTGCGGATTGTGCATCAGCGGGGTTGCGTTCCCGCCAGTCGACGGCGGTGCAGGCTTCGGCGCCGAGACTGTGACCGTCTCCATGCCGCCCGCGACCACGCCAACCTCATCCCATGTCAATGCTCTCATGACATCATCTCCTGTTGTTGATTGGAATACTCTCTCGCCTCCCTTGCCACGCCGCCTTCAAGGGTGATGACCCTCCCCGCCGCCCGGAGGGTCTCCGGGCGGTGGGCGACGACGAGACGCGTGATGGCGAGCTCTGAGAGCGCGGCGTTGACCGCCCTCTCGTTCTCCAGGTCGAGGTGCGAAGTGCCCTCGTCCAGGATGAGGATCCGGGGGCGGCGGTAGAGCGCGCGGGCTATAAGCACCCGCTGCTTCTGGCCCCCGGACAAGGTCGAACCCATGTCCCCGACCAGGCTCTCGTAGCCCATCGGCATGCGCTCGATGTCGGTGGAGATCTGCGCGAGGGCGGCGCACTCGCGCACCCGCGCCATGTCGATCTGCTCATCGAAGCCCGAGATGTTCTCGGCGATGGTGCCTTGGAGGAGGCTGTCGTCCTGGGCGACGAGGGCGATCTGGCTGCGTAAGGACTGCGCGTTCCAGCGGCCGAGCGGCTGGCCGTCGATGACGAAGCTCGCGAAACGAGCCGGCGCGCCCACTCAACGGGAGCGTAGCTGCGCGCTTTCAGGTTTACCTCGAAAAGGGCGGCAGGTCATCCCTCGCAGGACGACCTGCCGCAAGTCCAGGCGCTTCAGAGTAGACAACGTTCAGTGTCGACCCCATTGACCTTGACCACTTGCGCCTTGTACTCGTGACGAGCATGCCGGGCACGGTCTGGATCGGCTCCCTCGAACTCAAAGCGGGTGTCCCCGCACATCGTCACAAGGTTGGTTGCATCCGGACACGCTGACACCGGCGACGGCTCCGCCTCGTTCGGCTTCCAGCAAGCGCTCCATGAGTAACTGGAACGAAGGGTAACACTGTCGTATCGACCATCTTTGGCTTGCCTGCAGCTGATCCGCGCTACGAACCGCATCAGTCCGCGCTCCAGATCCTTACGCAGCTCAAGGACGGCGGGGCCTTCCATTTCCTGCCCGGATTGCGTGATCGACAACCGCCACGACAGACCTTTCTCTTGCGAGGCTTCCTCGATGCGCTTCATCTCGACAATCCGGCCATCGCACGATGCCGTGAGAGACTCGATGCTCCTGTCCGGATAGATATAACCCCCTAAACCCGACCTACCAAGCGGCCCTGCCAGGGCGCTGTCGGGGGATTGCAGCGTAAGAACACCGGCGATGATTAGACTGTGTACGCGCATTTATTTCTCCCTTTTCCTGCCGGATCGAGACGCCTCAACCACCCGTGCCGTTGATAGCGCATTGCGGCTTGTCGGATCCTTGGTCGGTACGATCGTACACATGGATTTTGCCTGTGGACTTATCGAAGATGTACGAGAGTCCGTTCGGATCGGCCGTTATACCCCGACCCATCATCGTGGGAAGGATTGCGTTCCCGTCCCGATACATCGGGTTCGCGGACGAGTTAAAGATGAAGCCCCACGCCCCCCAGTCACCGGAACTCATGACCTTGGAGGCATCACCCTCTCGAGGCGGCTGCGAGTGGTAGATTCCCACGATGATCGCCTTGTCCGGAAGTTGCTTGACCGCATCGCGTAAACTGTCGACACCGCTTTCACTTCCCGTATGAATGGGATATGTGAACTTTATTTCTGACGATCCTGGCATACGATAGAGTAGCGCAGCATTCTCGTAAAACGAATTGCCCGCTGCGAGTTCCGCCGCTTTCAAATTGATTGCCGCCTTGTGCATATCGCTCAAAATAACGCCGGAGGGTTGAGAACCTACACACTTCGGGTTTTTCGGCTCTTCCGTATCCGGCGGCGTGTCCTCATCCTCGGAACCCTCTCCCCCACCCCCCTGATCATCATGGTATCCCGCCGGCCGCATGCCGTAGGGCTGGCTTGCCCAGTAAGAGGCGTTCATCCAATAGGGCGAACCGGAGTGCGGATCCTTGAATCGATATCGCCTTCCTTCGACCGTGACCTCCTGCAGACCACCAGGCTGCTCGGACGGATGCCCGCCCGACACGATCATCCATTCTTCGGCCGTCAGATTTCGCATGATGCCTCTCCTGTCGTTGATCGACTTGGGTTTCCACTGATCGAGCTGTTTTCGAAGGTCCGCAGGCCGCCGCCGCTCGTCGCGGCGACCTGTGGCAAGTGCGCGGCGAGGTATCCCGCATACGCAGCAAGCAGGTCTACGAAGGGCTGCCAACGCCCCTGCACGGTGATGCGCTTCACGGCGATCTCGAACGCGCCGTCGCTCGCGTGGATGAGCGGCCCGAGCGCGAACACCGGCGCGTGGGTTACCCCCATCCGGGTCAGCGCGCCGGCGAAGAGCAGCCGGGCGAGGCGCCCGTTGGCGTCCGGGTAGGGATGCGCGTTGAGCAGGGCCGCGAGCATCCAGACGGCCATCGGTAACGTGTCTGGCCCGCGGCAGGCCGTGTAGGCCGCGCAGATCGATGCGGCGCGGCGGGCAGCGGCTCCGGCCGGCGGGTACATCAGCGCCACGCCCCGGGCATCCCGGGCGGTGCGCACTTCTCCGGTCCGTAGAGCCAGGTGCGGATTGCCGCTCACCCGTCGGGCAAGCCCGGTCAGGCCGTCCGTATCGAGTGTCAGCAGCAGACTCGTCGGGAGCAACGCCACCGCATCATCGAAGGCGGAGCACTCCGCCATGTATTCGAGGCCCCGCTCCCCCTTGGGCATGTAGGCGGTCAAGGGCGACGCTGTGACGGCCGCAAGTTGCGCCCGCGCAGCCGGATGGACGATCAGGTACCGGGCAAGGTTGCGCTCGATCGGCGGGAGACCACCCGAGCCGGCATCGAGCGCTCGCGCGACCCGGTCGAGTTCACGCAGCGCACGCTCGAGACCTCCCATGTCGCAGGCGTGCAGTGCAGAGGACGCCCCGTACTCCGGCAGCAGCGGCCAGGGTACGAGCGCGCCCGGCGCAGGCTTGGACCAGCGCGGTTCAAGCATGGGGCGCAACCTCGGGCTCGTCATTGGGAGACTCGCGCTCGGAAACTACGCGAACCTGCTCCCTTGCCACGCCGCCTTCGAGGGTGATGACCTTCCCCGCCGCCCGGAGGGTCTCCGGGCGGTGGGCGACGACGAGACGCGTAATGGCGAGCTGCGAGAGCGCGGCGTTGACCGCCCTCTCGTTTTCCAGGTCAAGGTGCGAAGTGCCCTCGTCCAGGATCAGGATCCGGGGGCGGCGGTAGAGCGCGCGGGCGATCAACACCCGCTGCTTCTGGCCCCCGGACAAGGTCGAACCCATGTCCCCGACCAGGCTCTCGTAGCCCATCGGCATGCGTTCGATGTCAGTGGATATCTGCGCGAGGGTGGCGCATTCGCGCACCCGCCCCATGTCGATCTGCTCATCGAACCCCGAGATGTTCTCGGCGATGGTGCCTTGGAGGAGGCTGTCGTCCTGGGCGACGAGGGCGATCTGGCTGCGCAAGGACTGCGCGTTCCAGCGGGAGAGCGGCTGGCCGTCGATGTAGACATTGCCGTAGCTGGGCTTGTAGAGGCCGGCAACGATCTTGATGAGCGTGGACTTGCCGCAGCCGGAGGGCCCGGAGATCGCCACGAACTCCCCCGGCGCGATCCGCAAGGTGACCCCGCGCAGCACCTCGGGCTCGGAGGGTGCGTAGCGGTAGGTGAGGTTATGCAGCATGATCTCGCCCTGCACCTCGGCCTCGTGGCCGCCGACCATTGCGACTTCGTCTTTAGGCGAAAGCGCGATATCGGCAAGCCGCTCGAGATGCACATCGAGCAGCCGCCACGCGATGAAGTTCTCGACGAGGCTCGCGAAGCGGCCCGTGAACTGCCGCTGGTAGGCCATGAACGCGGTGAGCATCCCGACCGTGAGGTCGGCGCTCATGACCGCCTTCGCCCCGAGGTAGACGATCAGGATATCGGTCAGGCCGTTGATCGCTTGGTTCAGGGCGCCGAAGCCGATGTTGACGTTGCCGGCGCGGATGCCGGAGTTGAGGGTCGCGGCGATGGCGTTCCTCTGCAGAGCCTCGCGGGCGGCCTCGGCGCCGCCCGACTTGAGGGTCTGGATGGCGCGGAGCGACTCCAGGAACCGGGTCGACTCCTTCGCCTCATTCACGATGAAGTCGCCGGCCACCCGACGCGAGAGCTCGATCATGCCGAGGCGGATGCCGGCATAGAGGACAACGGCCGTGACCGCCACCCAGCCCAAGGTCTGCGAGTAGTAGAACATCAGCGCCACGATGAAGATCGTGAGCACGCCGTCCATGAACGCGGAGACGGCGCCGTTGGCGATGAACTGCTTGACGGCTTCGATGGAGTGGAAGCGGCTTTGGATGTCGCCGACCTGCCGCTTGTGGAACCAGTCGAGCGGCAGGCGCAAGAGGTGATGGAAGACCTTGGCTTCCATATCGAACGACAGCGCCGAGGACACGAACTGCAGCGTGAGCCCCCGCAGCGCCGAGGCCACGACGCTGAAGAGCGTGACCATCGCGAACCCTGCGGCGATGGCGGTGAGGAACCCGGCGTCGCCCTTGAGGATGGCCTCGTCGATCACGAACTGCATGTAGAACGGCATCGCGAGCACGCAGAGCTCGATGACGAGCGCGAGCACCACCGCCTGGATGAGCCCGCGCGCGGTCTCGGGAGTGATCTTGGCGAGGGTCGAGAGCTTGAGGAGGTTCTTCTCGCGCTTCTTCTGGAAGCCGGTCGAGGGGGATACCTCGAGGGCGACGCCCGTGAAGTGCCGCGAAACCTCCTCGGTCTTGACCGTGCGGGCGCCGAGCGCGGGGTCGTGGATCTCGATGCCGCCGCGGACGACGCGCTTGAGCACCACGAAGTGCGCCATGCCCCAGTGCAGGATCGCAGGCGCCCGCAGGTCCTTCAGTTCCTCGAGCTCGCAGCGCAGCGCGCGGCTGCCCATCCCCATGCGGCTTGCGGTGTCGATCAGACTCTTGAGGGTCGCGCCCTTGAGCGAGATCGCGAACTGCCGGCGGAGCGTGGCAAGGTCCGTCTCGTAGCCGTGGAAGCCCGCCACCATCGCAAGGCAAGCCAGCCCGCACTCCGCGCCTTCGGCCTGCCGCACGAGCGGCAGTGGCCGGAAGCCCGAGAAGCGCAGGAAGGGGTGCATCAGCCGTGACCCCGGGTCATGTGGCGCCGCAGGCTCACAGCCGCCCCCGCATGGCGAGCACAGGCTCGAACAGCCACTCAGCGAAGCTGCGCTTCTCGAGGATGATGTCGGCGGTGAGCGCCATGCCTGCAGAGAGCGCCGAGAGCTGCCCGAACGCCGCCATCTCCTGCCGGGCGAGGCTCACGGTGACGCGGTAGACGGGCTCGCGGACCTCTTCGGCCCGAAGCGCGGCGTTGACCTCTTGCGGCATGAGAACCGTGGCAGAGACCGCCTCGACGGTGCCTTGGGCAGCCCCGAAGCGTTGGTAGGGGAAAGCGTCGTACAGGAGCCGCACCTTCTGCCCAGGCTTCACGAAGCCGATCGCCCGCGAGGGGACATACACCTCGGCCGTAAGCCGGGCGCCTGCCGGGGTCACGGTCATGAGGGGGCGGTAGGGATCGAGGTTTTGCCCGATGGCGACCTGCACGGCGCTCACACGACCCGCGACCTGCGCGCGCAGTTCATAGCCGCGGGCGGCCTCGGCTTGGGCGCGGCGCTGGGTCAGGGCAGCCAGCGCGGCCTCGAGTTGCGAACGCTGCTGGGCTTGGTCGAACGGGAGGCGCGAGCGGCGGGCGCCGAGTTCACGGATCTGGGCTTCGAGGCTGCGGGCGCGGCCGCGCGCAGCGGCGATCTCTTGGCGCAGGGCGAGCTCGGCCTCCTCGCGTCGGCGCAGTTCCTCGGCAGCGATGAGCCCCGAGCCGACGAGCGGCCGAGCGTTAGTGACGCGTTGGGTGGCGATAGCGAGGCGGGCCTCGCCTAGGCGAGCCGACTCGAGCGCCGCCGCGCGGTCGGACTCGAGCGCGGCGAGGCTTGAGGCCATCGAGGCGGCATCGAGCGGGGCGGCGCCTGCGAGTGCAGCGAGGCGATCCCGGAGGGTGGCTTCCTCTTGGCGTAGCCCCTCGATCACTTGCTCGTCGGCGATGAGGCCGTCGCTGAGCAAGGTCTCGCGCGAGACCTTGGCGAGCGGCGTGCCGCGCTCGACGAGCGCGCCTTCCGCCACATACAGCGCCCGCAGCACCCCGCCCTGCGGGGCCATCACCCGCGTCTCGCCGCCGACGGGCTTGAGGATGCCCCGCACGGTCTCCTTGCGGGAATAGGTCGCAGTGGTGAGGAACATCACGACCGCGGCGACCAGCACCGCGAGGAATACGCTGATGATCTTCCAAGAGAGCGGGATCAGCCCGATCGGGCGACCCCAGCGAAGCTCGGTGTGCGCGGCGACTGCTTCAGGGCGGAAGAGCGGAGAGTCGGGCGAGGAGTCACCCCCCCCCCGGCCAAAATCACGCGGCGGGGGCGGCGGGAACGCTCCGCCCGGGGCGAGGCCCCCGGTCACCTTGTCTGCGGCGATGTCTCCGTCGCGCAAATCACCGTCTCCACACGCCAAATTGATTGGCAGTCAAAGACGGATACGGACATCACCCAAAGGACCGGACATCGTCAGGCAACCTGACTTTTGGCACTTGCAAAAACCTGAACATCGAAGAAAACAATACATTGAGCGAGCGACCACGCGCCGCTTGCGCAAGACGGAGTTCAAAAAATTTTCGGCTGACCATCAGGCGGCTGAATGACATGGCGAGGATCACCGACCTGACCCTGAGTTGCGGCCCGCCGCGTACAAGGCCGGCAGTTCATGCACGCCCTCCGCGTCGAGAAAAGGATCGACCACGCGGATCCGGCCGTAATGCCGGCCGTGCTGGAAGTCCTCGGAGAGCAGTTCGTCCACGCCGTGCACTTCAGCGGCCGCCCAGATGAGCGCATCGAACCAGGAAATCCCGTACATCGTCATCCCGCGCATGCCCGTGGTCAGGACCTCCGGCGTCGGGTACAGCACGGCGAGCTGCCGCATGAGGCTTTCGGCCTCGAGCAAGGCGTCTTGCCGCGGCAGGAGCGCCCGGCCTCCGAGGCTGTTCATGGGACGGGTGGTGGCGGCCACGAACTCGACGATGGATTGATAGGAGACGCAGAGGGACTCTGCGGCGATGCCGCGCTCGATGACCTCGGCGGCGCGTCGTTGTTTGTTGCGGTCGCGCGGGTCGACGCGGTAGACCAATATATTGGTGTCGACGAGGCGGACCACGGTCACGGGGTCAACCTCGGGTGTAGAGGTCGTCGCGGGTCCAGCCGCGGTCGGCAGGCGACCCGGCCACCCCCAACCCGCTCGCGGCGAAGGCGGCATCGCGCTCGGCCTGCCGCGCGGACGCCTCGCGGAAGAGGCGCAGCCGCTCGGCCGTGCTGAGCAGGGCGCCCGCCCCCTTGCCGACGGGCGCCATGCGGAGGGCATCGCCGGCCACGGCGAACTCGACTTCGCTGCCGGGGCCGAGCCCGACCTGCGCGGTCTTCCGCGTCCTCCGACTCCCCGACCTGCCGAACTGCTCTGCATCCCCGCAGCGCACGAAGAGCCATAGCACCGCGGCGAGGGCCGCGAACGCGGCGCCGATCAGCCAGGCGCTCGTCCAGTCGCCGCCCGCGACCAGCGCGGCGACCATGGGTTGGCAGACGATGCCGCCGATATTGCCGCCGGTGTTGAGCACGCCGGTGGCGGCGCCGGTATCGGCACGCGCGACGCGCATGGTGGCCGCCCAGTACGGCCCCTCGTTCACTTCGATGGCGAAGAACGCGAGGGTGAGGGCCGCGACCGCGAGCAGTACGCTGCCCACCGCCGGAATGGCGACCAGCATCACCGCGCCGAGCGGCAGGCTCAGGAGCGGCAGCAGTCGATAGCCGCGCGTGGCGCCATGGCGCGCGGCGAGCCGATCGGCGAGCACGCCGCCCAGCGCCGCACCGACAGCGGCCCCGATCCAGGGGATCATCGCCATCACGCCGCTCTCGAGGCCTTTGAGACCACGCTGCTCGACGAGGTACATGAACGACCAGAAGCTGATCATGTAGAACACGACGTTCAAGCAGAGGTACGAGAGGGCGAGCAACAGGATGTTCCGGTCACGCAGCACCCCGAGCATGCGCCCGAAGGTGAGCGGTGGCGCAGGCGGCGCATCGTCGAGCTCGGCGAGCTCGGCGGGCGTGACCCGCGGGTGCTGCTGCGGCCGGTCGCGCCCGAAACGCCACCACACGAGCGTCAGCAGCAGCGCTGGCATCGCAGTCCAGAGCACCGCCTGTTGCCAACCGAGCGCGGCGATCAGCGCCACCAGCAGCGGCGGCGTCAGCGCGCCGCCGAGCAGCATCCCCGAGGAGATGAACCCGTTGGCGAGCGCGAACTGGCGCGACGGGAACCAACGCTCGACCACGGTCGCGAACACCGGGAAGATCGGCCCCTGCCCGATCCCGAGCAGCGCTTGCGCGACGATCAGCACGCCGAGCAGCGCCGCGCCGCCGACCACGTAGGGCGAGAGCGCCGTGGTGAGGGTCGCGACCACACCCAGCAGGCCCACCACCGTGAACACCACGCGCGGTCCGAAGCGCTGCCCCATCGCGCCACCGGGCAATTGCGCAGCGGCATAGGCCGCCGTGAACGCGAGGAACAGCCAGCCGATCTGCTGCTTGGAGAGCTGCAGCGCTGTGGTCAGCTCCGGTGCCGCCACCGAGATGGTGGTGCGCTGCACATAGGCCAAGGCCGCAAAGCCGAACATGCAGGCATAGATCCACCAACGGATGCGCAGCGTTTTCACGGGGCGCGCTCCGGGTCCATCGCAGCGTCAGACCTTGGGGTCCGGGTTTTCGGTGTGCCCATCGAGGGTCAGCACCTGGCCCGAGATGCGCGCCCCCGCAGGCGAGGCGAGGAATACGGCCATCGCCGCGACATCCCCCGCCGTCACGAACGTCCGTAGCGACGTACCCGCCTCATAGGCGGCGCGCACGGCAGCGGGCGTCGTGCCCTTGGCCGCGGCTTCGCGCTCGATGACGCGATCGATGCGCGGCCCCTCGACACAGCCGGGCGCGATGACATTGGCGCGGATGCCGAAGGGCCCCGCCTCCATCGCCACGGTCTTCATGAGGCCGTTCACCGCCCACTTGGCGGCGACATACGGCGCGCGCAGCGGCGTGCCGAACTGCCCGGAGGTCGAGCCGGTGAACACGATGCAACCCTGCCCGGCGCGCTTCATCATCGGCAGGGCGCCCTGCGCGGCGAGCACGGCGCCGCCAAGGGTCACGTCGAGGCATTCCTTGAAGGCGGCGTAGTCCTGGTCCTCGAGCAGCGCGGTGCGCCCCGAGACCCCCGCATTCGCGCAGAGCACCTCGAGACCGCCCCACTCGGCTTCGATGCGCCCGAACAGCGTGCGCATCGCGACGGGGTCGGCCACATCCACGCGGTCACGCCGCCATGCCGTCGGACACTGCGCGAGCGCCGCGTCATCGATGTCCGTCACCCACACGCGCGCGCCGGTCGCCGCGAACGCGCAGGCGATGGCGAAGCCGATGCCGGAACCGCCTGCCGTCACGAGCACCCGGGGCGCACCGATCATCGATGTCTCGCTCATCCCGCGCTCATTCCGGCCGGATCCTCGGCCCGCTCTTGTCGGCGAAGGCCGCGAGACGCTCGCGCGCGGCGGCCTGCGTGTTCACCACGCCCGCGATGCAGGCCTCGGCGTAGGCGGCATCCAGCGCCGACATGTTCTGGATGTGGCTGATGCCCGAGCAGATGGCGAAGTTCGTGAGCGGCAGGTTCTGCGCGCAGCGCCGGGCGATGGCGAGCGCCTGATCGAGGCTGGAGCCGTCGGTGAGGTACTGCGCGAGGCCCAGGTCGATCGCCTCCTGCCCCTTGTAGACGCGGCCCGTCAGCATCATGTCGATCAGCCGCGACTTGCCGATGAGGTCGGCGACGCGGATGGTGGCGCCGCCACCCGTGAAGAGCCCGCGCTGACCTTCGGGCAGCGCGAAGTAGGTCGTGGCGTCGGCGACGCGGATGTGCGCGGCGCTCGCGATTTCGAGGCCACCGCCCACGACGGCGCCCTTGAGCGCGGCGATGACGGGCACGCCGCCGTACTCCATCTTGTTGAAGGCCTCGTGCCAGCGAAGACAGAGCTGCCAGAACTCGGCAGGCGTACGGTCGGCGCGATGGTGCTCGATGAGATCGAGACCGGCGCAGAAATGGTCCCCCGCAGCGGCGAGCACGATGGCGCGCGCGCCCGCGGCCTGCGCCCCCGAGAAGAGCCGCACCAGCTCCTCGATGGTGGCGGCATCGAGCGCGTTGCGCTTGGCCGGACGGTCGAGGGTGACGATCCAGACCCCGTCAGGCTGGCGTTCCACTCGCAGGTTCTCATAGGCATCGGTCATCGTCATCGCTCCCCGGTATCGATCGCGTCGTCAGATGAACGGCAGCTCGGTGAGCGTGCCGGGCTGCATCAGGCCACCGACCCGCGCCTCGACCCGCGCGCCCGCCGCGCATGTGCGGTCGATCAGCGCGAAGCCGATGTTTTTCCTAAGGCGGTAGGAGAAGATGCAGTTGGTGAGGTCGCCGACCTTGCGGCCGTCCTGGTAGATCGGGTTCCACAGGAACCCCGGCTTCACCGGGTCGCCCGCGTCGAGGACGATGCCGAGCGTGTGCCGCCGCGGCCCTGCTGCCGCGATACGCCGCAACGCCGCGATGCCGAGGGTGTCGTCGGGCACGCCGAGATCGACGTACTTGCCCATGCGCACCTCGAAGGGGTTGGTCGTACGATCAGTGTCACCGCCATAGGAGACCAGGCCCGACTCCACGCGTTCGCACCAGTTCGGGCCGCCGGGCCCGATGCCGTAGGGCCGGCCCGCTTCCTTGAAGATGTCCCACAGGCGCGTGCCCTGCGTGCCGTCGCGCAGGTAGATCTCGAAGCCGCCCTGCTTGGACCAGCCCGAGCGCTGCACCACGACCGGGATGCCGTCGATGTCGGTCTCGCGGAACCAGAAATATTTGATGGCGCGTACCCAATCGCCGCAGACGTGGGCCACCACGTCCTCGGCCTTCGGCCCCTGGATCGCCATCGGTGAAACATCAGGCTCGCTGACCTCGACCCGCAATCCGCGCTCGGCGGCGATGGAGCCGGCCCAGAACCAGATGTTGGAGTCGGCGATGGACAGCCAATAGAGGTCGTCGGCGAGCTTGAGGCAGATCGGGTCGTTGATGAGCACGCCCTGGTGGTCGCAGAGCGGGACGTACTTGCCCTGCCCCACCTGCTGCGTGGAGAGATCGCGCGGCGCGAGGATCTGCGCAAGGCGTCCGGCGTCCGGACCTTTGAGCTGCACCTGCCGCTCGACCGCGACGTCCCATTGGCTGACGCCGTTGATGAGGCGCCAGTACTCGGCCTCGGGGTCGCCGAAGGCCGTGGGCATCAGCATGTGGTTGTAGGTGGTGAAGGCGGTCACGCCCTCGGCGAGCGTGGCTTCGAAGAACGGCGACGGCCGCAGCCGGGCTGAGGGCGTGATGCCGAACAAGGACGCCTCCGGGTCAGAACCAGTTGAAGTTGAACGAGATGCTCACCCGCTCGGTCGCGGCGCGGCTGGCGGGGACCTCGTGGCGCAGCCAGCTCTCGAACAGTACCACCTGCCCCGCGCGCGCGGGCACCGTCTGCCAAGGCTGCAGCTCGGCGGCCGCACCGGGCCGTCGCGGCGGTGCCGCCATGTAGCGCTCGAGCCGCGGATCCTCGAATTTCAGGCCCGGCGAGCGCGGCGGCACGCGGACGTAGTACGTGCCGCTGATCGTCGACACCGGGTGCAGGTGCAGGCCGTGCGCGACCCCGGTCGGCATCAGGTTCACCCAGCAGTCGGTCATCGCGAGCTCGCGGCCCTCGAGGTCGAGCCCGAGCTCGGCCGCGTAGGCCCGGACATGCCGCTGCAGCCGACGCTCCAGCAGGGCGAAGGTCGGCGACAGCCGGTGCATGCGGCTCTGCGAACCGTACGAGGTGTAGCCGCCCGGGTAATTGCGGGCCGACCAACGGCGGCCGGCCTCGTCGTCGACGCTCAACTGCCGGCACTCGGCGAGCAAGCGCTTGTTGAACGCGGCCACGCCGCTGCGCTGCAGCGGCGCGACGTGGATCAGCGTCGGGAACAGGCGCCGCGTCGCGCTCATGCGCGCGACTTCGGTTCGGGACGGCCGCGATAGGTCCGCATCAGCACGGCACGCAGGAGCCCGTGGAAATGCCGCGACAGGAACACCAGCACCTTGCCGTGGCCGGTGACCACGATCTCGGGGCGACCGCGGCGCACGCCGCGCACGATCGCGCGCACCGCCTTGTCGGTCGGCACGCGCAGCCACGCAGGCACCGGATCCGGTGCGCCGGCCTGCAGCACGCCCCGGTTATCGGTGCGGCGGATGTCCGAATCCACGAACCCGGGCGAGACCAGCGTCACGCCGATGCCGTCGTCGCGCAGGTCGCCGCGCAGAGACTCGGCGATGCCGCGGACTGCGAACTTGCTCATCGAATAGGCCGAGGCGCCGGGCGCCGCCACATGGCCCGCGACGCTGCCGATCAGCACCAGCCGGCCGCGCGCCTGGCGCAGGCCGGGCAGGGTCTCGTAGATGGTGCGCAGCAGCCCGACGACATTGGTGTCGAGCTGACGCTGATAATCGGCGAGCGTCAAGCGCTGCAGCACCCCGGCCACGCCGAAGCCCGCATTGGCATAGACGATGTCGAGCCCGATACCGCGCGCGAGCAGCGCCTGCACCGGCTTCGCGACATCGCCCTCGCGCGTGACATCGCCCTCGTGGACCTCGACCTCCGCGGCGCCGAGGCCCCGCAGTTCCTCGGCCAACTGCTCGAGCAGCGCGCGCCGCCGCGCCAGCAGCACCAGCCGCGCCCCCTCGCGGGCGTACGCCCGCGCCAACGACGCGCCGATGCCCGACGAGGCGCCGGTGATGAGGACGGTGGGGGTCGAGGCGGTCGTGGGCATGGTGGTTCCAGGTTGACAGGGGAGTCCCGAGGCGCAAGATACCAAAAGCGCATCGGCAACGGCCTCGGGGGTGGCCTGCCGGTCGCTGGGGCAAGACTAATGACAAGGACAACGATACGGGTGCGGGGCATCACCTGTCTGGCGGCCTGCGCGTGGCTGGCCGCCGCCGCAGCGGCCGGCGCCGCGCCGAACGGCACACCACCGACCAGCACACCACCGACCAGTACGGCACCGACCGGGCAACCGCCCGCGGCCGACGCGCAGGACGGCGACGAACCGGTGCTCTACACGCTCGGCCAACTCATCGCACGTACGCTCGACGGCTGGGGGCTCTCCCCAGAAGAGCTCGCCGTCGTGCAGCTCGGCCTCGAAGACGGCGTGATGGGCCATCCGTCCAAGGTGGATCTGGCCGCACAGGCGCCGCGGCTGCACGCCGTGCAGGCCGAGCGGCGCGCGGCCCTGGCCGAGCGCGACCGCGAAGCGCGCGCCCGCGCGGTCGAGGCGATGACCGGCGAGGGCACGGTCCGCTTGCCCGCGGGGTCCCTGATGCAGGCGCTGCGGCCGGGCGACGGCCCGACGCCCACGGCCACCGACCATGTGCGCGTGCACTACGAAGGCAAATTGACCGACGGCACGGTGTTCGACAGTTCGCATCGCCGCGGCGAACCTGCGACCTTCCCGGTGCGCGGCGTCATCGCCTGCTGGACCGAGGCGCTGCAAGCGATGCAGGTCGGCGGGCGCAGCCGGGTGATCTGCCCGCCGGAGCTCGCCTACGGCGAGCGCGGCGCACCGCCGGTCATCCAGCCGAATGCGACCTTGGTGTTCGAGATCGAGCTACTGGCGATCGTTCGCTGAACGGGCAGCGGCCGGGCCGTAGGCCCGCGCCAGGTAGTCGACGATCTGGCGCGCCTCGTCGTCCGAGAGCGGCGCCTTGAAGGCGTTGCGCATCTTCGCGACCTCCATCTCCCACAGCGCCCGGGTGCCGAAGCGCGCATGCATCGCCACATAGTCGACG
>Ga0315904_10001090_pt1 | contig 43211 bp, 47 predicted proteins | sample LakEriMetagenome_6_FD_203529 | JGI IMG/M metagenome (GOLD analysis project Ga0315904, IMG submission 203529) | Freshwater fungal communities from buoy surface, Lake Erie, Ohio, United States - Buoy 12 MA120 | ecosystem: Environmental > Aquatic > Freshwater > Lake | place: USA: Lake Erie, Ohio... | reverse complement strand
CCGGCGCGCCGATTTACAAGGCTCAGCATCCGGAGTTTGAAATGTGGAGCCAGGGCGTGCATGCGCGCAGCGGTGTGTCGTGCGCGGATTGCCACATGCCCTACAAACGCGAGGGCGCGACCAAGGTATCCGAGCACTGGGTGCGCAGCCCCTTGTTGAACATTTCCCGCTCCTGCCAGACTTGCCACCCATATCCGGAGGAAGAACTGCTCGACCGAGTCATCAAAATTCAGGACCGCACCAACGCGCTGATGGGCCGCGCCGGCACCGCCGTGGATGAAATGCTTACCGCCATCAGCGCCTCGAAAGCCGCCGGTGCCACTCCGGAGCAGATCAAGCCGGTACTCGATCTCCAGCGCAAGGCACAGTGGCGGCTGGATTTCGTGAACGCGGAAAACTCGATGGGTTTTCACGCCCCACAGGAGGCCGCCCGCATCCTCGGCGAGGCCATCGACTATTCCCGCCAGGCGCAGATCAAGGCGAACGAACTCCACAGCGGCACGGCCGCAACAACTTCCCCGACACCTCCCGCCAGATGATGTTACCGGCGTAAACGCGGTAAGGTTTTCCGTAAAAACACGCAGAAGCCGGGAGCGCGGGAAACCGTTTCGGCGGCGAGGCGGTTTCGTTGCAAAACCGGGCTTTGGCGGCGTTACGATTATGTAATTTTCCTCAATCCGCTTGCCAAATTTCTAGTGGCCGTGGATGTCGGCGGCGTCGGTCATTAGTGAGTGAGGTGAACATAGGTGGATTCGCCACCGCTAATGGGGAAGCAAGCCCGGCAAAAAAGAACACGGCGGAAACCGAAGCGCATGGGGGAGAGGCTGCCTTTGGATTCCGCCGGGTTACTTGTCCGGGGGAACATCTTGTTCGCCGCGAGTTCCTTGGGGGGAGGGAAGGAGGCTCGCCGCAACAGGAACAACTTATCTCTTTTCCGGCCGTTGATGAATACCGTGAACGCGTGTTCGGGATCATGGAGGCGTCGTTCCGGAAATTCCCGACCTCCCAGTGTCATAACAATTTGAGAAACTGACAGGTTCCTCGGTCCATCCGATGGATCTTGTTGATCCACCGCCACCTCGCCCGCCCGGTCAACAGATCGCGGCGGGCGTTTTCGTTTCACCTGAAATCCAATCCCCAATCAACCCCAACCAACCCCACAACCAACAACCATCATCATCATGAATCCCAACACCACATCCACTCCACTCCTCGACGCCGTGTGCCGCCGGGGAGTCCTTGTCGCAACCTCCGTCCGTTACTGGCGCGGGTGCAAGGTACTCAGCCCCGAAGACCTCGGGCTGGATCCAGCACATGTCAGCGACCGGCTCATCCAGCTCGGTCACAAACGCCTCATCCCGCGCGACGCGCTCCAGGCATTCGCCCTGATCGAATCCCGGGTGCAGGCTACCGTCGAAAGCTCCAGCTTCCCGTTCCTGGGCGGCATCGGACGCTTCGTCCCCAACCCTCGTCTCGGTGACCTGACCGACAAGCTCGACAAACTCCGCGACGAGTTCCGCGATGCCACGCTGGACTTCGTTGCCGGCTACACGCCGCTGCGTGACCAGGCGATGGCCGAATGGCGCGAGGCCGCCCAACACCTCAACGGCAGCGCCGAACGCTTGTTAGCCACCATCGAGCAATCGTTCCCGCCCGCCGGTGACATCGCCAAGCGCTTCGCCTTCGAGACCCGGTTGTTCCAGATCGCCGCACCCGACAGCATCCGGCTGGAAGTTGTCGAAGGCATGGCTCAAATCGAAGCCGCCGAAGACCGCCGCCGCATCGCCGACGATGCCACCCGCCGCATGCAGGCCGACCTCGACGCGTTCATTCGCGAGAGCGTCGCCTCGCTGCGTGAGGAAACGGCACGCCTTGCCACGGAGGTTCTCGCCACCATCGACGGATCGGAAAACGGTGTCCACCAGCGCACACTCAACCGCCTCACCACGTTCATCGATAACTTCCGCTCGCTGAACTTCGCCGGTGACCAGCAGTTAGAGCAAACGCTCGAACGGTTCCGTCGCGATCTGTTACAACGCAGCGCGGAGAACTACCGCAACCAGCCCGGCGCGATGGCCAACCTCACGGAAGGCCTCAGCCGCCTGCGTGAAAACGCCGTGCAACTCGCCCGCCAAGACGCGCGCGACATTGTCTCTCGCTTCGGCCAGATGGGCGGACGAAGGCTCGCAGCCGTTGGCTGATAGGATCACAAAACTTCCGTCGGCGGCTTGTCTTCCGGCGGAGGTTTTTCACCATCCTTCCTCCATGCCCTTCATCCGCAAAACCCCGTGCCGCCCATCCCGGCATGTGATCACGTTGTCCGATCTCACCACGGCCAACTGGCAGGTCATTGATGAGATGGACAAGCTCGGATTCTGGCACGAGCGGCTGGAGGACATCGACGTCTGCCTCGTTCCGCTTTCGTTCGCCTGCTACGGCTGGTTTCTGCCGGACGGCCACATCTACATTCCGGCGGTGACCGGGGCCAACCTCTGCGACCTGATCACCGGCCACCACACGCGCCTGACCGACGTGTTGCGCCACGAGTGGGCGCACGCGCTGGCCGACCGGCGGCCGCGATTGGTCGAAGGCAAACGCTTCCGCAAGGTGTTCGGTGCCGTCTATCACTCGCCGCACCCGGTCTGGGAATACCACCCGGACCTGCACCTGACCCGCTACGCGGCCGCCATGCCCTGCGAGGATTTTGCGGAAACCTTCCACCACTACCTCCGCCACAAGGGCCGCCTGCCAGTGCGCTTGGCGAACAAGCCGGAAATCATCCGCAAGTGGGAGTTCATCGAGTGGATGGCGGGAAAATCCGCCCGCCGCTGGTGAGCGACCTCCCCGCCTCAACCCCCAAAACCAATCATCCCCATGCAAACCGATTCCAACCTCTGTCCCGAATGCGGGACAAGATCCCCGCTCAAGAGCCGGCTCTGCCCGGCCTGCTCCAATCCCGTCGCGCTCGATGCGAATGGCTCCATCGAATTCTGGCGGCTCGGAGAAATCCGCCAGGCCGTCCTGAATGGCATCACTCGTATTGTCTCCACGTCGCTGCATCTCCCGGTGGTCGTGCAGCCGTCGTTTCCCGATCCGCGGCCGTCGCGGCGCGCTGGATGGAACGGCGTTTCCGCCACCGCCTTCCTCAATCAGATCGACCGCCGCTCGCGTCGCGGCACGGCCTTCTCGGTAGGGCTCACCGAAGAGAACATCGTGCCGGGTGCCTACTGGAATTATCTCTTCGGCTACGCCTATCTCGGCATGCCCTCCTGCGTGGTGAGCCTGCATGAGATGTCGTCGGATGATCCGGCGACCTCGCTGCTGGTGAAACGCGCCGCCACCATCGCCATCCACGAGATCGGCCACAACTGCGGCCTCGACCACCACGGCTATGACGAAGGCATCGCCTGCGTGATGACCGCCGACACCGAGCTCGACTGCCTCGAACGGCTCGACAAGGGCACGCACCGCTTCTGCCGGGCGTGCCAGCATGTCGTGGACCGCAGGCTGAAACGGTGAGGCGAGATGTTCAACCGCCAGCTCGCAGCCGCTGACTGAACGGAAACCAACTTCCGGGTGTCCTGCCTCTGCGGGATGCCCGGAGCTTTTCACAAACTCAGCCATTGCCGCAGCAACGCATCAAGCGCCGCCCGGTCATGTGACGAGATGCGTCCCACCACCTTACGCACCAGCCGCTCCTCAATCGTGCAAATCTGCCCTTTGATTCCGCTGGGCACATTCAGTCCTGCCGCTTGCCAGTCTTGAATCGACAAATCCGCGTTTGAAAGTTGCGACGTGACGGGCACCACAAACAGGTCGCCGGGCCAGCTGCCATGTCCCACCACAACCGCGGGCCGCACTTTAGAGCTGCTCAAATCCGTGAACGGAATTGGCAACAGCACCACGTCATTTCGTGAGCAGGACATTGTAAACGTCGTCGGCTTCGTTGTCCCAAGCGTTCAGCAATGAACGCTCACCCTGTGCCAGCCATTCACGGCGCTCGGCATCATCATTCCCGGTTTCCAGCGAGATCTGAACCACCGTGTGTTCAGCCAGCTTCAACGGCTCAAGCGGCCGAAGCTTGCCTCCCTCGTAGATGGCTTGGATTGCGACATTCATACGTGCAGCATACTCGGCATTGACCCCGGATCAACCCCTTTCCCAAGACGCTATTACCATCACCCAACCCGTCGACTTCGCACTCACCAGCCTGATTTTCAACCACCCCCACTTCTCCTACAGCTACCACTCCCACTCAACTAGCCCATCCCACCACCTCTGAAGCCACTTCCCCCACCTGACACCAACATCCCCCCAGCGCGAAGGGCGGCTCCTCCAAACCGGACGAGCCGCCTTTCGCGCATCTCCAATCCAACATCCAAAATTCAACATTCAAAATCATCACTCTCATGTCTCACTTCACCACCATCCAAACCCAGATCCGGGACCTCGAAGCCCTGCGTGACGCGTGCGGCGAACTCGGTCTCGGTTTCATTGCCAACGCCAAGTGCCGCGGCTACGCCGGTGTCACCCGGCTTGCCCCGCACGTCATCCAGCTCAAAGGCCCCTATGACATCGCTGTCGAACCCGCCAAGGAGAACGACGGCACCTATGGCCTCACCACCGACTGGTGGGACGGTCACGTCGCCAAGGAAGTCGGTATCGGCTACGGTCGCCTGCTGCAATCCTACGGCATCCACAAAACGATGCGCGAGGCCCGCAACCGCGGACTGCGCGTCCTTCGCAAACAGGAACAGGACGGCAGCGTCCTTCTCACCCTGGAAGGAGGTGCGCTATGAGTGCCCGCCGCATCCACGTCCGCGTTTCCCCATTTGGGGAAATCACCGTCGAGGCCGAAGGGTTCCAAGGCAAAGGCTGCGAGGCCGCGACCCAGGCCATCGAGGAAGCGCTCGGCAAACCCCGGCAGCGCACGCGCAAGCCCGACTTTTGGCGGCAAACCAACCGCCAGACCAACCACCAGCAACTCGGCGAGTAATGAACACGCTGCGCTTCGATCCCGGCGGCCACATCGGCTGCCTCTACACCGAGGCGATCGATCTCCGTGCGCTCGGGCGACTCCACGTCGTCCGGGCCACGGATATCCGCTTCAACCCAAACAACCAACAATGGGACGTGCACGCCGCCGGAACCGGCCAGGTGCTCTTCTCCCATCCATCCCGCACCGGGTGCCTGCGCTGGGAACACCAGAACCTCCAGTCCGGCACACCATCCGAAAACCTCACACCTCAACCCTCATGCAAAACCAACTCACCACCTATCTCCAGGCCGGATATCCCGGCCTCGCTGTCATCTCATCCGAAGAAGCCCGCGCCGAGGCTGAAATCGCCGCCGCATGCACATCACTCAAACGCCGACTTCACGCCTGGTCCTCCACTGAAGGGCTGGTCGATACGAAGGAAGGCCGGGTGACCGCTTGTCCTGATCCCCTCGACGCCCTCCAGTTGCTCGACAGCATGTTCGCCGCCGACAGCCCGCGCCATGTGGTCCTGCTCCGAGACCTGCAACTCCACCTCGACCAGAGCGACCCGATGTTGATTCGCCGGATCAAGGACATCCTGCGAGTCGCCAAGGGCAACGGCCATGCGCTCATCCTGTTAGGCTGCCGCCTCAAGCTGCCACCCGAACTCGAACACGAAATCACCCACGTCGATTTCAGCCTGCCCGGCCTCGCCGGACTCGGCACCGTGCTCGACGGCATCATCAAGTCAGCGAAGTTGAAGAACGTTCACGAAGTCGTCCGGGAGTCCGCGTTGCAGAGCGCGCTCGGTCTCACCACCACCGAAGCGGAAAACGCCTTCGCGTTGTCCGTTGTCGAAACCAAAGGCATCGACCACAAGATCATCGCCCGCGAGAAAGCCCGCACCTTGAAGAAGAACGGACTCGTTGAAGTCGTGGAAGCCACCACGTCGCTCGACGACATCGGCGGTCTTGGCTTGTTGAAGGATTGGCTCGTTCGTCGCGGCGGTGCTTTCAGCGCCTCCGCCAAAGCCTACGGTCTGCCCGCCCCCAAAGGCCTGCTCATCGTCGGCATCCCCGGCACTGGCAAATCGCTCACGGCGAAGGCCACCGCCGGAGCTTTCGGCCTGCCGCTGCTGCGTCTCGACATGGGGCGTGTGTTTGGTGGCATTGTCGGCCAGTCGGAAGCCAACTTGCGCTCCGTGATACAGACCGCCGAGGCCATCGCGCCCTGCGTGTTGTGGATCGACGAAATAGAGAAAGGTTTCTCCGGTTCGCAAAGCAGCGGCAGCACCGACGGCGGCACATCCTCCCGGGTGTTCGGCTCGTTCCTGAGCTGGATGCAGGAGAAGACAAAAGCCGTGTTCGTCGTGGCAACCGCCAATGATGTTTCCAAACTCCCACCCGAGTTCCTGCGCAAAGGCCGCTTTGACGAGATGTTCTTCGTCGATCTGCCCGATGCCCTGGAGCGTGCGCAAATCTGGGACATCGTCATCAAACGCCACGGCCGCCGGCCCACCGATTATGATACGGTTGTTCTCGCCCGCGCCTGCGAGCAGTTCACCGGCGCGGAAATCGAAGCCGTGTTCATCGACGCCATGCACGAGGCCTACGCCGAAGGCAAGGAACCGGGACCGAAGGAGATCCTCGAAGCGATGTCCAACACCGTGCCGCTGGCCAACCTGATGGACGGCCAGATTAGCGCCCTGCGTCATTGGGCAAAGGGGAGGGCGCGTGAAGCCGCCAGCCGTAGCACGCCAACTCGCAACAGCAGGCGAATGGCCGAGGCGAATTGAAACAACATCCACCGCGACGGGATGGCAGGCACGAGCTTGTCATCCCGTCTGGTCCCCGGGTTCAGGAAACATAGGGCGCGCAACGCTGTTTCAAAATCTGGATGAGCGCCGGGTCCATGTAGTCGTAGTCGTCCGGAATATTGAGAACCACGACCCGTTTGCCACCAAGCAACTTGCCGAACTTCCGGTTCAACCGATTCCGGTGCTTCTTTTCCATCACCAGGATCAGGTCCGCCCACTCCACCTGCTCTTCCGAAAGCGGCACTTCCGCATCGTGGTTCAACCCGGCGGAATCGACCTCCACCTTGGGATGATCCGCGAACACGGCCTCGGCCGTCGGACTGCGCAGCTTGTTCTGCGAGCACAGGAAAAGAAGGCGCTTTTTCATGAACTGCGGATGTAGCGACTCGGCAGACAGATGCCAAGCCGTTGCTTGTCCCTCAACTTCACGCATCAACCAAACAAATCATCATGCCCAACTGGTGCCAAAACCAACTGACGGTGACCGGCGCGACACCTGAATTTCGAGCCTGGCTTGAAAAGGAAGGCTTCTCGTTTGAGAAGATGAATCCGCCACGCAAGCCCCGGAAATCCATTCGCAACGTATGGGCGATTCCTGACAGCCATTACACCGCTTGGGGAACCAAGTGGGACCTGCCGGAAAACGAACAACGCGAAGTCGCCAACGACCTGCTGAACCACGGCAACGCCTTCTTCGACACCGCATGGAGCCCGCCGATGCAGGCCATTGAGGCGCTGTCGCGGAAGTTTCCCGAAGTCAGCTTCCAACTGGATTACTGCGAACTCGGCATGTTCTTCGCGGGCATTGCCACGTTCGACGACGGCGAATGCCATGACGACTTCTTCGAGGAGAAAGAATCAGTGATGAAGATCGCCTGCGACATCTTCGGCTACGAAGACGAGGAGCCATGCGAACCTGGCGTAGTGGCATAAGCCGCCTCCACACAATTTCCACCGAGACGGTGCCCGACATGTAGTGCCTTTGTCAGGATGTTGCAGGGTTGTACAACAGTCAGCCCGTCTCTGCCCGGAGCCGTTTCGGTGGATTCAACAACAGCTTGCTAGAAAATAGGAACCGGCGGCAGTGGGGCCTTATATGGCAGCGTCACTCCTCGCGCCTCATACTCCTGTCGCTTCTTCTCATAATCGCGGGACTCTCGAATCTCCGCGCAGGAAGCCTGAATTATTACTATGAAAATAGTTACGAGGCGAATGGATGATCCGTTCATCAGGAACATTGACTATCACACCTTCTTCCCCGCCCACAAGACCGCAGTGCCATTCACTCACCGCTGCCTACAAGCGCGGAACCCTTTCCCCAACAAAAGCCAACCCGACCGCACGACACGCCAAAGCGCAGGCCGGGCTCATGACAGGCCGCCATGGTGATCCGCTCCCCCGGTTTCCATGGCGGCCCTATCCTTTCCAAATCCATTCCAGTGCGCTCCTGATCCGCCCCGCCACTTTTGATAGATCATCTCCAACCAGACTGTTTTTCCGAAGAAACGCATTCCATATCACCTGCTTTTCCCGTGCGAATTCCTCGGTCAGTCCTGTCGGCACCCCGGTAGGAAGATCAGAACCACGCCGCTTGAATGTGGCAAGGATCGCATTCGATAGCAACTCCCTGTCAGGCGGATCGGATTTCAGAATCAGCTCCAGATCGAAGAAGTCCTTCATCCGGGTGTTTTGCGCGTCCAGCCGGACCAGTGCTTCGAACTTCTCGGCGACCACGGTGCATGCCGGATAGGTTCGCATGGATGAACCCGGCAGTCCGGTGAGCAATGACGGGAATTCCCGAGTCTCGGGACCTGGCACCACCGCGTCTCCGAAGCCGACATCCACCTGAACCGGAATCCTGACGTTGCCGAGCTTTGCCCGGAACTTCGCACGCACACCGCCATAAGCCATGTCTTCACGAATCGGTTCAACGACGAGCGATGATTCATCGAACCAGAGTCCGTCATCAGCGACATCGGTCCGCAGCACGTCGAGCATCGACTGGCGAACGGATTCCAAGTCCGACGGCCCGGCACCCAAAAGATCGAGGTCGCGCGTGGGCCGGTGCATTCTCCGATTCCACACATGGAACAGCATGGAACCCTTGAGGATGAACAGGTCGGCGTGTCCCGAGACGCTCAGGCGGTGGAGAAACCGTTCGACTCCATAGCGGGCGAGCACGAAATCGAAGGCCTCGCCGTTCTCTCGTGAGAGGTTCAACAGTCGGTCGCGGATCGATGCGATCAGGCCTTCGGGTTTCATGTGGTTAGGGATTCCAGATAGGGTTTCATCACCGTGCGCATCCGGCAAAGACCTGCGATCCGGTTGATTTCGGCAAGCGTGAATCTGCGCGACTTCCAACCTTCCCTGAGCGCCTCAAGTGCCACATCCAGTCCAACCTTGTTCCTGTAACTGAAAAGATCGACCACAGTCCGTGCGACCGAATAAACCCGGACTAGAGTGCCTTCCAGTTGATGATCTTCCAGTCCGATCTCAAAACGCTCGTCACCATATCGAACCACTTTGATTGAAGGATATTCCAGTGTCGGCTTGCGGTCCTTCGGGCCAATCGCGATCCAGACTTCGTGCGGATTTTGAGAGGTCAGGTCATGAAAACGCAGCGCGCTCAGCAGACAGATCGCAGAATGAGGCACGCGCTTCGCCACCTGGACCAGTGAGTGATGCTCCGATGGCTCAGCCCCTGACAGGGCATACAGGCCTCTGCCGATCCGCTCAAGTTCTCCAGAACCCATTGCTTCCCGGATTCGTGAGCGCGCCAGTCCGCGTTGCTCCAGATCCTTCGACCTCAGCACCGTGGCTCCATCGTAAAGTTCATTCAGAACTTCATGCCAATTACGTTTCACAGAACGTAGGTAGTTGCATGTAAATACCGACGTTTTGCAAGTAAAATCTGAGCAACCTAAACACAGACGTCCAGAATACCTGAACATCCGTGCATTCCCGGCCGCACGACACGCCCCAGCGCAGGCCGGGCTCATGACAGGCCGCCATGGTGTCCCGCCCCCGCCGGTTTCCATGGCGGCCATTTCGTTCTCCGGCCAGGCGTCCCGTGATGCCCGGTCCCTCCAAACCAAACTTGTCCCGGCGTAGCCACGCGAAGCCGGACCAACCCCATCCAAACACCAACATGACATCCACCACTCCCACCCTCCAATCCGCCTCGCTCCATTACCGCGAGGGCAGCTCCGACAAAGTATATCACGCCGCCATCGAACCGAAGGGCGAGGGCTACCTCGTCACCTTCGCCTACGGCCGGCGTGGCAACACGCTCACCACCGGCACCAAGACGACCTACCCGGTGAGTCTCGCCGAAGCCACCAAGCTCTTCGACAAGCTCGTCGCGTCCAAGCTGGCCAAGGGCTACCAATACAGCGCCGCCTCGGCGGGGCAGGACAAACCCTATCCACGATGCTGCCTGTATCGGCGGCAACAAGAGCTTTCTTGTTAGGCACCCGGACGTCCCGCGCGTTGCCGTTGCGGATTACAGTGGTGAAAACAGGGGCTTCTTCGATGGGGAAGAACCAGTCGGATCGTGGGGAATTTCGGTTCATGGGATTGGGGGTATTGGTTGGGGTGTGTGTTCAGTCGAATGGATGAAGGTGATGAGGGTTATTTGATCATCCCCCGGAAGTCCTCCGGGTTTTCCCAGATCTCAAAGATCCTCGGAATAACCTTCGGTTCCGACTCCTCAGCCTCCAGCGCCTCCAGCCTCGGACGAATTTCCTCCAGATAGTCGGCGAAGGAGGTCCGGCGGATCAGCCTCATCGGCTCGCCGCCGGCGTAGGCGGGCAGCAGACGCTCGACATCCAGCACGAAGGGCACTTGGGCGATGACCGGCATTTTGGCGATGGCCGCGACCGCCGAACCGAACACCGCCTCGCTGCAACTCTCTTCCAGTCGGTCCAGCCAGAATTCCACCACCCCTTCGGAGACGAAGCCGGACTTGGCGGCGGTCATTTCCAACTGCGCCTCCTCGGATAGCTCGTCCCACACTTCCGCCAACAAGGGCATGATCCGCTTGTCGCCGAGCAACAATACGCCGCCGAGCGCGGCACCTTGTCCGGGGTTGCCGCCGTCGTGGCGGACCAGCGTGCGGATTACGAAGCGTGGCCCGGCGAGTTCGTCCTGCCCTTCTTGGGAGGGATCAAACAGCACCGACAGGCTGAGCGCGGCCGACGAACGGATGACGGGATCCGTGTCGGCCACCAGGAACATCATCAAGCCCATGTGTCCAAGGCCGTCGTTCTGCTCGATCATGCCGCTGAATTCGGTGAGCATTTCCCGGCGCTCGCTCACGTCGAGGCGCTCCATCGCATGGTGGTAGAGCGCGAACAGGCCGGGGATGCGCGAGCCGTCCTGGGTCGCCCCATACTCGATGAACTTCACGCCGATGACCCGCTTCAGTTCCTCGTCGTCGAGGTCGTCCCACGCCTCCGGGTCGTCACCGAGGATCGAGAGGTGTTCGCAGTCGTCCATGTCCCGCGTTTGTTTTTTGGACCGCTTGGAGAGTTTCATGGTTAGACGGGTGCTGGGCGTGAGTGGAGTTCAGGAAAGGGCGCAGGTGGCGAGGGGCGCGGCAGCGACCGGTTGCTTGCGCCGGCGTTTCTTCGGTGTGTGGCCCTTGAGGCTGTCCACCTTGCGGAAACGGGAGGAGTTCCATGGAATTTCCCGGTTATGCAGAAACACCCGCAGGCCGGTGATGCACAGGCCCAGGTTGCCCGAGGCTTGCGGGTGGACCGAAGCCACATGATAGATCACATCCCGGCGCAGCGGGCCGTCGGGGAACGAGAAAGCGCTCAACGGCGAACCGGTGGGATCGTGCATCGGGCGGGACAGGTCGGTATTGATGGCTACGACGCGGTCGCCGGGAGTGAAGGTTTCCATGGCTTGGAGTTGGTTGGGGGCCAATGGTCAGTGGTCGGGATCAGTTATCTTTCCCGGTCAACTTGGAAGACCACGCGGATGTTCTACTATCTCCATCCGATCAAGGCGGAAGGTGCGTGCGGCGTAACGGGTCTGGCACCAGCCGAGCAGATAGATCGGCATTTGCGGGCCATACGGAATATCGCCGGGATCATCGACGCGGAATTCGTAATAACTCAAGTAATCGGGGCTGAACAACAGCGTCGGCAGCACGGTGCGGACAGCGCCCGGTTCGGAGCCGCCGACATAGCGGAAGGTGAACGGGCGGCCTTCGCCGATGTGCCGCAGGATGACCTCGCCAAGATCCCGCTGATGGGGATCCTCATGGTCGGGCAGGTCTTTGGAGAAGATCTCCAGCTTGGGGAGTTCCCGCCACTCATGCAGCCATTCGGGATTCAGAATGGGCGTAGGGATGTGCAAGGCACGTGCGGTGGGTTCGCAGCCGGGTTGCATGGCCTTTGCCGCGGCAAGGACCGGTTGGGGCAACAGTGCGGCGGCGAGGGACTGGAAGAAGGAACGGCGGATCATGGCGGTGTGGGGTATCTCATTTCTTTTCCTTGCGGGTTTTATCGAGGGTTTCTGCCATGGATTCCTTGAGGGTGGCGGATTCCTGCTCGTTGAGACTGCACATCATGCTGGCTTTGCGTGAGGCGGAGATTTTCCTGGCGAAGACGTCGTTGCTGGCGTGGAGGTCGTCCGCATTGGCGGCGAAGGTCGCGGCATGATGGGCGTGGATGCCCATGCGGGCGGCGGTGTCAATGGCGTCCTGATTGGCTCCGAGGAACATGAACTCCCACTGGTATTTTTCGGTCTGATGGGTGATGCGCTGGTTGATGTCCTCCATGGAGAAATGCCGGGAGGAGTTTTCCTCACCGTCGGTGAGGATGGCGATGATCACCTTGGCGGGCCGGTCGGCTTCCGGTGTGGCGGCAAGTTCCTGGCCGATATGGTCGATGGTGCGTCCTATGGCATCCAGCAACGCGGTGTTTCCCCGGGGCACGTAGGTATCCAAGGTCAGCGGGCGCGCGGTCTGGATGTTCTGCCGGTTGTGGACGGGGAGGTATTCGTGATCGAAGAGAATCAAGGTGAACGTGGCGGGGATCGGCTGGCCGTGGTCGTCAACGGTTGCCTGCTGGGCCTTGAGGAACTCGTTGAAGCCGGAGATGGCTGCGTTTGTCATGGACTCCATGGAGCCGGAGCGGTCGAGGATGAATGCGATTTCGGTATGTTTCATGGGATGGTTTTGTTTCATGGGTTGCGGTTCGGGGATTTTTCCAATGGGTTTCACGCGGCGAATGCGGCGAGGGTGCCGAGCACGATGCGGATGGACGCCTTGGTCTGCGGGGTGAGCTCGCGGTCCACCAGTTCGTCGGACTGGAGCCGGGCGATGAGTTTGTAGTCGAGGTTGTCGAAGCGCAGTTCGACCCTCACGCCGCCGTCGTAATGCAGCTCCGCGACGAGTTCCTCGCAGCGTTCGTCCCATTCCTTCTTCACCTTCTCGCCAGCATCCTTGGGTGGCGGTGACTTGAGGTGTTGCTGGAAGGCGGCTTTGGCCGCGTCATCAACGATCAGGGCGGGCAGGTCGTCGAGGATCTCCTTCGCACTGCTGCCGATTCCGGTCTGCTTTCCCGGGATGGCGAGGACGAGGTAGCCTTTGAGGGCGGGGTGCTTCGCCTTGAGCATGGCAAAGCGGTCACGGGCCGCCTTTAGCGCAGCTTGGAACCGGTCGTGATCGAGGGTTTGTGGGGCTTGAGTCGTCATGACTGCCCGACATTTACCACCCGGGGTGGGACAAATACGGGGGCAGTCTCAGATAAGCCGAATAATTTTCGGATTTTTTTACTGAGCTTGAGCCCGATCACCCGCTCTCCACCACCGCCAGCAACTGTCGCGCCCGGTTGACGGCCATGAACCAGTTGTAGGCAGCGTTCCGAGTAATCCAACACCCCGCTGAACGGCGTGCGGTGGTCCCGCGCCGGCCATTGCACGTCATGCACATGGCAGCCGACCAGGTGAGGCAAAATCATTTCTAACCACTCGACGTGGTCGAGCAAGCCAAGGTTGTGCTTGATCTGCCCGTGGCCGAAGTCGTGCCAATAGCCGACGCGCGGATTATCGGCGAAGTGGGCTTGCCCCGGCTTATCGGCATCCCTGATCTGGTCAGGATCGTGACCTTGAGCGAATGGAGGGACCGCCGCATCCAACTTCGACAGCGCCTGCGGAACCGTCTCGCCCCGGTGCGCCAGATCGATCATCAGCGGCTTGAGGGCCTTGGCCCGGACGAGATCCTCGTCGCACTTCGGACCCAAGGACGGCAGGTTGCGCCGGTCGATCGGAAAGCCGCAGTTGGGACAATGCATGTAGAGTTTGTACCGCCGATGAAATAACGATGCGGTTCGTGTCATATGTTAATGTAGGAACTTACGTGTTCCTGCCCGGATTCTAAAACTTGAGATCCGGCCAACGTTGTCCGCCCGGTCCATCTGATCGGCGCGGGCGTTTTATTTTCACCCCTCTCCCCGCAGCCGTGTTCCACCCGCGGAAACGGGAGCACCTTGGCAATCGCCACGGACGGCTCCCGCGGTGGGGGCCGTCGTGCCGGTTGCCTTTCAACCCACAACCGAAAGGAAACCACACCATGAGCCCCATGATGGATGAAATGTTAGTGAATGAAGTCGTGCCCCGCCTGCGCAACGTCGTGAGGACGATTCCGAAGGTCGGCCACGAGGACGACGAGGAGATCATCCAGGATTGCACGTTGCAGGCAGCCCGGATGATGGACTCGGCGGAAAAGGCCGGCCACCCGATCACCGCGGGGAACGCCTCGTATTTCGCCGCCAAGGCCGCCCGCAGCGGTCGCCGCAGTTATTACACCGGACGCAGTGATGTGATGTCGCCGGGCTGTCAGATCGACGGCAAGGCGCGCCATGAATGGCTGGATGATGAAATCGAAATGGAATTCGGCGATGTCGGCACGCTGCACGATGTCATCGCCCCGCCCGGCTACCAAGGCCAGGAACCCGACCCCTCCGAGGAAGCCGCGCGCAACCTCGACTGGGAAATGTTCCTCGCTTCCCATCCGCCACGCCACCGCACCGCCATCCTGGTGTTAGTGGAAGGCGGCACGATGCGTGAGGCCGGCAAGCGCTGCGGGATCAAAGACAGCGCCGCGCTGAACCTGAAACGCCGCATCGCCGCGGACCTCATCGCCTTCTTCGGCGAGGATGTGATCCGGCGGCTGCTGGATGGTGTGAAACCAAGCTGGGAGTCCGACCTGCGGACCGTGCGTGACCGGCACCTGAGCCTAGTGGCGAATGCTGCGGAGCCATCGCGAGTCCAGCCACGCGGATGAACCACCTCCCCGGAGTCCCATGCGCGGGGCTCCGGGGCAGGGTGCGGTTTTTTAGCAGAAAAATTTCACAGGTCCTGAAAGAGGAACTGAGTCCAGGCATTTGCCGTCACCCCACCGGTCGCTTCTGCGTCATCATGCCGATGCGGGTCACGATCCCGGCGGGAACCAACACCGCGGAACCCGTTGCTTACGCGCAAGCTGCTTGAAACACTGGGCCAAAAACCAAGTGTCCGCCACGCAGCCCATGGGTTGTGTGCCGGACACTACTTTTTAGCTCATTACATATTCCGCGAAGAAAGGGAGGAGCTTATGATTAGCGCCGCCGGCTTGGCGCGTGCGGCGTTGAGCCGGATTTCAATTTCCTACGGCTCGGAAAATCCTCCGTCGGACGCTTCGGCCCATGCGTTGGTCATGCCGAGCCATGCCGCAAGCAGCAGGCCGGCAATCCACAGGAAGGTGAACCCCATCAGTAGGTGATGAGTTTGAGTTGCGACGGCTGGCTGACCATGGTGCCGGGTTTGGCATTGATGATTTGGGCGATGTTGGCAGCCATTTCCTCAAGGTTTGCCTCGGAGCCGCCATACCATGTGTAGGAGTCGATGTTCACAACGGCCATCTTGTCTTTCATGGTATCGCGGAAGTTGGCGACGAGTGCGCTGTTGTTGCCATCGCGCAGGCGGCCCTCGACGGTGATGGTTCCGCTGCCCGCGGCGCTGAGCAGGCCGGCTCCGGGCACGACGAAACCGGCGGCGGTTGCGGCGGCGTTCCAGTAGGCTTTGGCCGGCACCAGTTCGGTGATCGCGGTCTCGATGATCAGGGTGTCGGGGCCGGGTTCTTTGACCACGGTGAGCCGGCGGCCGGATTGGCTGTGTGCTGCGTTTGCCATCGCCTGGCGGAAGTTTTTTGCGAGCTTGCGGGCATCGGCCTCAAGCTGGCGCTGGGTGACCGCGCTCTGGGATTCCCACCAACCTTGTCGGCTGAGATTGCCTACGGACACCGGGGCGAAATAGACTTTGGAAAACTCCTGGGCAGCGGTTTTGCCACGATATTCAGGGGCTACATAGACTTGGTCGAGGAACTGCGCGCCGGTGGGGTTGCGTGCGGTCCGTTCACCCATGGGAGCGCAGGCTGAGAGCGCGGCAATGACGGATGCAATGGCGAAGGTCCGGATGGTGTTCATTTTCATATCGGTGTTATGTGATGTCAGTTGGATTTGAGATGCAGATGGAGAATGCGGCGGAGTTCGTCCAAGGTCTCGGGCATTTCACACGCACCGTGGGGACCAGGGACGATTTTTTCGGACTTCGCGGACTTGAGGTTGGAACTCCAATACTCGACCACGCCATCGGAGCTGTTAGGGGTGTCTCCCTTGCCGCGGTCGCCAATGATCGAGTGGTGCGGAACTTCGATGCGTCGGGATTCGAGGATTTTGTAGAGTGGGTTGTTAGGAGACAGGCCGTCTATACTGGTCGGCATGCGGCCGGATTCGCCGGTGACGATGGATAGGGAGCTGCCCAGCGTGGTGGTGGCGGAGGAAACGAGATCCACCGGCATCGAAATCAGGCGGATGGCGAACTCGCCGAGGGTGCCGACAGCCATCTTGCTGCCGCGTTGCGGCGTGCAGATGAAAACGGCGCGGTCGATGTGGGGATTTGCCTGGAAGGTGGCGCAGCGGTCGATGAGGTCACCGGGTTTGACGTTTTTAAAAAACCGGTTCGCTTTGTCCTTATCGATCACATTCCAGGCGTTGCGATCAACATCCGTGACCTGCATGCGGGAGAGGAGGCCGCCCATGCTGTGACCGACGAGCACGAAGTCCTTCGATACTGGATGCAGTTTGCGGAATTTCTGCAACTCCTCGCGCAGGCGCATCGCCGAATAGGCGGGCGGATTGCCGGTGGGATAGCCGAAGACCAGACACTGATAGCGGCGGCGCAGCACCGGATCGGTTTCGAGTTCGTTGATCACATTACGCCACATGCGGGGTGTGGAAACCAGTCCGTGAACGAAGATGAGCGGGATGCGTTCCGGATCGTAAGGTTGCAACTCATAGAGGCCGGTGATGCCCATGTTCTTGTCGGCGTGGATCGCGCCCATGAGACCATTCCATAACTCGGATTCGTGCGGGTAGTGGGCGAGTGGAGCGGAGAAATCGGCATCCAGCGTCCGGTCTCTCGATGCGATCCGAGCCTTTGTTTTCACCGTGGGATCGATCAGTGAGAGCGTCACCTCGTTGCCTTTGAAATCGAGCGTGGCGGTGACCGTGGCGGTGACGCCAATCTTGGTTGAGAAGGGTTCCCGGGGGCTGGTCTTGCGCGCACCGACCAAGGCACCGCCGAGGCCGTCCTGCCGGTGACGGTTTTTTACGGAATCCATGTCCACCTCTGAAGCCGGGACGAAGGAGGTGAACCAGTCCGGAGCATAATTGCCGTCCCGCGATTTGGGGGCGAAGCGCAGGCGGTGGGTCTTGCCCCCGGATTCGAGGGCGAGTGGGCGGTTCCACAACCGACCATTGTCGGCCGAGCGCAGCATCACCGTTAGATCGGTGGCTGCCTGATTGTAGATGATTCGCGCAGCCTCGGCGGATGTGGGTGAATCCAGCAGCGCGGCCGCCTCACGGGCGGCATCGAGATAATGCACGGCGCGTTGTTCCGTGGTCAGTGTTGTGGAATCCGCCTGCTTGAGGGCGATCACTGCGGAGCGATGAAGACCCCCTTCAGGCGGCAGGCCTTGGTGGGCGCAATTCGCAAGCAGGAGCATGACCAGCGACCCTGTCGCGCGCCGGACAGGTCCGGACAGCATGGCAGGAAGTCGGCGAAAGGGACAAATAGAGAGCATGGGATGTGGACGGACTGCTCAGACTTCTCTGCCTGGCGATGCTCTGTCCACTGCCCTTTAGGGAAGGTGGACAAAATGGGGCGTTGTCGTTCAGACTGAATCATCCGGTCGCCCAAGCGCCGTCCATTATCATGAAAACAACCTTACCCGCAGCCTTCGGCATTCTCATCCTCGCCCTCACGTCCTGCCAGACAGGAGAAACCCTCGCCACCGGCACCACGAACACTGTGGGCAATGCCGCGCACGGCGTGGGACGCACCGCAAGGACCCTCGGCACGGGCACCGTCAACACCGTTGGCAACACTGCGGCGACTGCTGGCAGCGGAATCGCCGACAGGGATCTGAACAAAGCCACCGTAGGCACGGTAAAAGCCGCCGGACAGGGAGTCGGCGGCACCGCCGTAGGGACCGGGAAGAGCCACCTCAAGACCACCAGCGGCGCGCTCAAGGACACCGGCAAGACCATGACGGATACTGCGGAGGCCGCGGAGAAAGAGTAAATCAGCGATGCAAGGCCGCGCGTGCCTTAGGACCTTCGGCCCCGGACTAACCGGTTAGAAACTGAAATTGAAGCCAAGGAAGACTCCATGCTCCGCAATATCGTAAATGAAATCTCCGTCGCGATAGTCGGTATCGAAATAGCGGTAGCCGAGTTCGGTGGAAAATCCGTCGGTGAATTGATAGCCGACAGTCGCCTGGGCGTTCCATGCAAAATCGGAAGCGACTCCGAATCCACCGATGTCGGCCCGGCCGGCGACGAACCACCGCTCATTGAAGTTCCACTGGCCACGGATGCCGATGAGAGGATCCGCCCAATCCTGGTCGGCTGAGTCCGAGGTGAAGAGGTTTTTGCCGCCGCCCGGAGTGGTTGCGTCAATTTCAATATCGAGTTCCAGCGAGTTATAGCGAACACCGGCGAAGAGATCGACGAACGAACGGGTGTCCTCATGGATCCGGTAGGCCACATCCACTTCTCCAAGAAACTGTTTGAGATTGAGGTTGCCACCCCCAGAGAGAGGCGATCTGGCATCAACCGATGCGCCAAGGTTGGCGTAGAATCCATCGGCCATGATGCTCCATCTCCCTTTGCGTGCCTCCATCTGGAGTGCCCCGGCCATTTTGAGACTGCCGACAATATCAGCGAACGACTTGTCAATATCCACCGTCACCGGATCCCGGCCCAAGGTTCCGTTCAAGCCCGTGAGCCAGGCATAGGGTGTGATCCGGAACTCCCACGGCGAGTCCGATGGGGGTGATTGCGGGATGACAACCGGTTCATCGGTGGTTCCGGCGATAGCGCTGGCGGCCATCGAGATGGCGACAAGCGGGCGGATGAATTTATGTGTGTGTTTCATGGTTGGGGTTCTGTTTGGTTTCTTGGTGATGGAGGTCATGGCGTTTCGATCGCGTTGCGAAACGCGGCCATGGCATGGCGGTTGGTTGGGTAAAGTTGCTTCTCTCCGATCAGGTCCAGCAGGTGATACTGGGCCAGCATGGAACGTGTCCGCGGGGTGGTCCGGGACACGGCAAAAGTCACACCGCGTTTGGCGAGGCGTGTCGCCACCTGGCGCAAGGATTGCTCGCCGGTGGTGTCGATGTCCACCATCGCTTGCGCATCCAGCACGAACCATTTTACCGGGGAAACGGCCCGCGAGATCACGTTTTCAACTTCCTCCTCAAACAGGGAGGCGTTGGCAAAATAGAGCGGCGCACCGAAGCGGAAAATGACCAGGCCCGGCGTGTCAGCGGCGTGCTCTTCCTCCTCATCGACGAAATGACTGCCGTCAGATGCCTCCTTCAATACCGTCGTGCGAGGTCGGGAGGCGCGGCGCAACAGATCGATCGTGGCCATGAGAAAGGCGATGACGACGGCGCGCAACGGCCCCAGCGCCAGCACGCTGAGAAAGCAAACACTGGCGATCCAGAACTCGGAGCGGCGCACCCGCCACAGTTCCTTGAACTCGTGGACCTCGATCAAGGAAAGAACCGCGTTCGCGACGATTCCCGCAAGGGCGGCATTGGGCAGGTAGGCCAGCAGATCGGTGAAGAACAGCATCACCAGCAGGATGGTCCCGGCCGCCACGAGGCTGGGCAACTGACTGCGCGCGCCTGCCGAATCCATCGCCGCCGAGCGGGATGGGCTGTTGCCCGTGAGCAGGGACCCGCTGAAGCCTGCGGCGAGATTCGCTGCGCCATAGGCAAACAGTATCTGATCGCCGTCGGCCTTGTAGTTGTATTTGTTGCCATAGCTGCGGACTAACAGCAAACCCTCACACAGGAGAATGGCGACGATGGCCAAAGCGCCCGGCAACAGATTAAGGTAATCGGCCAGCGGGATCGACGGCATGCTCAGGGACGGAGCTCCAGCAGGAACCGCGTTGCCGAGCACGCCGACGCCCTTGGACGGAAGATCGAACACCGCGACCAGGGTCGTGAGCAGCACCAAGGCCACCAACGCACCGGGTATATTTGGCGCATAGCGTTTCATCAGCCGAACGATCAGGAAAGCGCTCACGCCGACAGCCACGGAGTAGAGGTTGGCCTGCGGAATGGAGTGGAACAGGGCGATGACCTCCACGAAATAGCCCTCGGTGTTCACTGAGCTGGCCATGGTTTCCTTGAGATGCTCCGCCGCCGCCAGCAAGCCCGAGGAGGCACCGCTCACATGGGGAGCGGCGAGGATCTTCCTGACCTGATTGGTGAACACTTCCACACCAAGTCCGGTGATGAAACCCGCCATCACGGCGCGGGACAGGAAATTGGCGAGAAACGCCAACCGGAAGAACCAGAAGACAAAGAAAATCAACGCGCACAACACCGCCAGGGCCATGGCGTATTGCAGGCGGAGCGGATCGCCGGGTGCGGCGAAGGCCACCAATGCAGCTCCGACCAGGCTGGCCATCGAGGCGTCGGGGCTGGTGACCAGATGGCGCGAACTGGTGATCAGGGCGAAGACTGCCAGGGGAATGATGGCCGCGTAAAGACCGGCGGCGGGCGGCAGTCCGGCCACCTGCGCGTAGCCGATGTTCAGCGGAATCATCAACGCGGCGAGGGTCACGCCCGCCGAAATCTCGCGTGGGAGATCCGCACGCGTCAGCCCGCGCAATCCCACAAAGGGCACGGGCCACCGGCTCCGATTTGTGGTCTTTTCTAAGGAGTCTGCCATGGGAAGCATCGTTTAATGAAAGTCATGCCTACATCTCAGTCTTGTCTTTCCCGGCCCATTTCGGATTCAACCAGCATGCGAAGCGAAGCAGCGGGCCGCGGACCAGGAAATAGGGAACCACGGCGGACAGGATTGCCACGATGATCAGTTCCCCCGGATAGAACGACTTCAACACCATGACTTGATAGATCGTATCGAGCAAACAGGCCATGATGAAGACCTTGCCGAAATCCTTGAATCCCGATTTCAGCACAAACATGCTCTCCGCCCGGGTTTTGCGGAATGGCCAGCGGAAAAGCGGTTTGCCTTCCCTGGCATCCCTGAAATGCCCGCGGATTGCAAAGACCGTCACCACCAGCGGCATGACGATCAGGCGGAAGTTCAACGGACCGCTGAAACGGTCGAAGAGGTGTTCGCCGCGGGCGGTGAGCATTTCGATGATGGTGGCGATCATGGGCTTGCCGTTATTTGGATGAAACCATGGCGTGCATCGCGCGGGTCAGCATGCCACCTGATAGATTCGTGGCCTTGAAGCCGTTCTGCAGCAGGATGCGCGTGGCATAATGGCCCCGTTGACCGGAGCGGCAGAAGACCTTGATTTCGCGGTCTTTCGGGAGTTCTCCAAGACGCGAGCGGAGTTGCGGCAGCGGGATGTTGAGGGCTCCCGGCACGCTCTCTAGGGCGAGTTCGGGCGGGTTGCGCACATCAAGCAGAAACGCGCCGTCCACCGTGTCCCAGTGACACACCGGCATCGCCCCGCTCAGGATGTTGTCCGCGATCATGCCCGCGAAGTTCACCGGATCCTTGGCGCTGCCGAACTGCGGCGCATAGCAAAGTTCCGCCTCTTCCAGGTCGTGAATGGTCGCACCCATTTGAATGAAGGCCGCGAATGTACTGATGCGCTTGTCCACCGCCGGGCCGTCCGCGCCGAGTGCTTGGGCACCCAGCAGTTTTCCGTCCGACTTGCGGAAGATTACTTTGAATCCTAACAACTGTGCGCCCGGATAATAACCAGCGTGCGAGTTGCCGAAAAAGTAGAGTTTTTCGTAGTCGGTGTCGCCTTTGCGGATGAGGGTTTTCTCGCTGATACCCGTCCAGGCCGCGGCACCACCGAACAACCCGATGATCGAGGTGCCCTGGGTTCCGCGATATTTCGAATCACGGCCACAGATCACATCCGCGGCGATGCGGCCCTGGCGGTTGGCCGGACCAGCCAGCGCGATCAGGCTCTGCTCGCCGGTTCCGAAATCCGTCACCTCGACCGCATCGCCCACCGCGAGAATGTCCGGGTTGCTCGTGACCATGTGCTCGTCCACGACGATGCCGCCGCGCTCGCCAATCGTCAGCCCCGCGGATTTCGCCAGCGAGGTCTCAGGCCGGACGCCAATCGCGAGGATGACGACGTCGGCGGTTAGGTTTTTCCCGGAACTGGTCTGAACTTCCAGAGCTCCGCCATCCAGTTGTTTGAAACCGGCGACGCCGTCGTCGAGCACAAGCTTCAAGCCGTGTCTTTGCATGTGGCCCTCGACCAAACACGCGATTTCCGGATCAAGCGGGCCGAGCAGTTGGGGACCCTTCTGAATCAAGGTCACCTCGAAGCCTCGATGAATGAGGTTTTCCGCGGTTTCCAGTCCGATGAAGCCGCCGCCCACCACCACGGCACGCGTCACCGGTTTGACCATTTGGATGCCGACATAGTTGCTCATTCCGGCGAGGAAATCGGTGCCTTTTTCGAGCCACTCGCGGATCGCCCGGGTATCCGGCACCGTGCGCACATGGAAGATGCCGGGCAGGCCGATGCCAGGCAGTGGCGGGTGGACCGATGCAGCGCCCGGCGCAAGCACCAGCTTGTCATAAGGCTCGGTAGTGACCGTGCCGGTCTTGGTGTCACGCAGGTCCACCGTCTTGTTCGCCGCATCGATGGCGATGGCCTCGCAGTTGATCCGGCAGTCGATGCCGAACATTCCCTTGAACATCTGCTCGGAACCGATCAGCAGGCTGGATTCCTTTTCAATGACGTTGCCAACGTGATAGGGCAGCCCGCAGTTTGCGAACGAGACATAGGGGCCGCGTTCGACCATGATGATTTCCGCTTTTTCGTCCAGCCTGCGCAGGCGCGCCGCACAGGACGCTCCGCCGGCGACTCCTCCGATGATGATGATTTTCATGTGGATGTGATAAGTGTGGTTAGATTGATTTGGTTGGCTCGTGCATTCCGGTATTCGCCCGTTGCGCATCCAGTGTCTGCCTCGCCAGGTCTGGCTTGAGGCTGGCGATGGCGTCGTATTGCGTGAGATGGACTTTACCGGTCAGCTCTTCCAGAAGTTGCGAGCGCTTCAAGCGGTCCATCACCGGCCCTTTCACCTCCGAGAGGTGGAGTGAAATCCCGGCGTCCTTGAGCCGGCGGTTGATCGCTTCCAGACTGTCGCGCGCCGAGTCGTCGATGTTGTTCACCGCCGGGCAGACCAGAATGAGGTGACGCATGGACGGGTTGGCGGCAACGGTCTCGTTCACGAGATCTTCGATGAAACGGACATTCGGAAAGTAGAGGCTGGCATCCACCCGGAGCGACACGATCTCGGGATCAGTGACCACTTCGTGGCGTTTGACGTTGCGAAAATGCTCGGTCCCGGGGATTTGGCCGACCACTGCGACGTGCGGGCGTGACGTCTGATAGATATGAAGCAGGATCGAGAGGACCACACCGGCTTTCAATCCCACGTCCGAGCCCATGACCATGGTCAGCAGCGCCGTGGCGGCCATCGCCGCTGCGTCGATTTTCGAGTAGGATGAGGTGCGCTTGAACGCTTTCAAGGTCACCATCGGAAGGACGGCAACGATGATGATGGCGGCGAGGGTCGCGTTGGGGAGATAGAAAAACAACGGCGTCAGGAACATCGTGGCGAGAGCGACGCCGATCGCGGTGTAAGTTCCGGCTGCGGGCGTCTCGGCACCCGCGTCGAAGTTCACCGCAGAGCGCGTCAATCCTCCCGTGACTGGTAAGCCTCCCGAGAAAGCCGAGCCGAGGTTTGCCGCGCCCAGCGCGATCAACTCCTGGTTGGGGTCTACTCGTTCGCGGCGCCTCGCGGCCAGCGTGAGGGCGGACGAGATGGATCCCAAATAGCCCACAACGGCGATCATGAACGCAGGGAGGACGAGCTTTGACCAGAGGCCCGGGTCAAACGGAGGAAGAGTAAGGTCCGGCAAACCTTTGGGCACGGTGCCGACGATCCTGACGCCCTGCCCGGACAGTCCGAAACCCCAGACGGCCAGCGTCGTGAAAAGAATGGCGACGACCGGACCGAGCTTGGCCAGCAGGCTCGCGGGCCGCTCGGCGATGCCCAGACGGCGAAGGACTGGAAGGAGGAAACGGCGTGCCCAAAGGAGAAAGGCAATCGAAGAGATGCCGACTGCCGCATTGTAGGGATTCGTCTGGGCGAGATTGGGAATCATCGACTTGAGGTTGGCCAACAGGGTGTCTCCTGCCGCCTGGACACCGAGAACCGACGCGAACTGTCCGACAATCATCTGGATGGCCAAGGCGAGAATGAAACCCGCCATGACCGGGTGGCTGACGAAGTTCACGACAAATCCCAGCCGCAAGAATCCCATGGCGAGCAGCAGCAAACCGGAGAGCAACGTGATAGCGATCGTGGCCCCGAGATATTCCGGGCTTCCCGGAGTGGCGACTTGCGACACCGCGGTCGCGGTCATGAGACAGACCGCGGCGACCGGACCAACCGCGAGTGTGCGCGCGGAACCGAAAATCGTGTAGAGCACGAGCGGTGCCATGGAAGCGTAGAGCCCGACGACCGGCGGCAGCCCCGCCATCACCGCGTAAGCCAGCGCCTGCGGAACGAGCATGGCGGTGAGGATCAGCGCCACGACCAGTTCGTTGACAAAGGTCTTCCGGGAGTAGGATGGCCCCCACTCGAGGATGGGCATGTAGCGACGGAGGAAATTCATGGGTTCTCAACGGATGCCGGCTTTCACAGCGTGTGTCGCGGCAGCGGCAGGAAGAATTACGGATTAATGGAAGTCGGGGCGCGGAAGAACCGCGCCCCGAGGTTTGATTGACCAGTGTCTAGTGCGAGCAGGAGCCCTTCTGTTTCGCGACAAACTCCTGGATTCGCTTGCCTTGCGCAGCCAACCCGCCCGCGGTGCTGAACTGGAGGATTTCGGCCCCTTCCTTCGACTTGAAGTTGTGCGGAGCAGGCCAGTAGCAGCAGTCCCCTTCGGTGCAAACCTCAATGGTTCCGTCGAGGTAGATGACCTCCACTGAGCCCTTCACGATGTAGGCCCAGTGTTCAACCCCGCACAGGTCGTGCTCCAATCCCTTTCCCTTGAGAATCTCGGTGAAGTCCGTGCCCGGGGCAAAGACGTGGCAGGCGCACTGCATGCCGCCCCACATCTCGTCCCAAATCTTGAGGCCCGGGGTGTTTTGGGTGACGAAGTCGTCCACCGGATTCATCTCTTTCAGTTTCTTGTGCATATAATTTGTCTTTCTATTGGTTGTTTGTGGTTTTTGTTTTACGGGAGATAGTTGGCGCTGGTGTCCTTGCCGTAGCCGCAGCCTTGGTATGTGCAGTGCAGGTCGTCGCGGATGATGGCCGCCCAACTGCCGGCGCGACCCGTGTCCAGCACCAGGTCCTCGGTCAGGACCTTGGTTTCGAAGGTCCAGCCTTCGGGAAGGTTCTTCAGCTTGCCGCCCAACTCGCTAAGGTTCTCGGGTGTCAGGCCCGGATCGACCGCCTTGGTGTATTCCTGCAAGACCCAGACCGCGCCGCCGGGTTCGCGCAGGAGATGCACCGATTTACCCGCCTTGAAGGTCCAGATCGAGTTGCGCCGGATCAGCGAGGGCACGTAGGCGTTCTGCATCTGGGAGACCATCTCGGCCCCGGTCATGTCGCCGCCCCAGCACAACTCCATTCCGTGGAAGTTCTGCATTTCGCCGACGAGGAACTTGATTTCGTCCATCATCCAGAAGCGACCGCTGTTGACAGCGCACATGTCCACTTCGAGTTCTTCCGCCAGTTTCTTGGGATCGACCTTTTTGTAGGCTTCGGGGTCGACGGGTAAGGATGCCGCCGTATAGACGTGGGCCCTCTGCGTTTTGCCGGTGCCGACAAAGGCTCCCATCCCGTGGAAGGGGAGGCCGCGCGTGTTTTCGAAGCTTTTCCAGCTCGTGGGATCTACACCTGTTTTCAGATTCATGGTTGTTCTCTTTCTATTTGTTGTTGGTTTTAGGTTTGGTTTACGGGTTGATTCATCGGAGCTAATCCGCCTTGGGCAGCAGCATCCGCTCGGGCGTGAGTTTTTTGGTCCAGGGACATCCCGAATTCAGCCAGCCATCGGTCTTGGGCTGGGCTTTTGCGAGGCTCTCGGAATCGCCAGTGCCATCCCCCTCCATGCCATCGACGATGTTATAGACGTTCTTGTATCCGGCCTGGGCCAGCATGTTTGCGGCGATCGCGCCGCGTCCGCCCGCCCGGCACATGACCATGAGGGTGTCGTCCTGGGTAGCGATCTGACTCACGCGGGCCACGAAATCCGGCAGCGGCTTCATCGGGAACTGCTTCCTCTCCTCATTCCACTCATACGTTTGAGCGCAGACGGGAATCTTCCAAGCCACGGTTGGGTGGCCTACGAAGAGGAATTCCTCGGGTGTGCGGACGTCGATGATCTTCACTCGATCTGGATCCGCCTGCCATTTCTCATAGGCCTCCTTGGCGGTGACATAGAGTCCGAGCGCGGTTTGTTTTTCCTTGGGTAGGTTGTCGGTTTGCATGGTCATGATGGTTGGGGATTTGTGGTTGAGTTGCTGTTGGAGTTCACGACATTGCGAATCGTGCCGAGGATCGCCTCGCCGGGATCGGTCTTGCGGAAGTAACCCGCGCAACCGCAGACTTCCGCTTCCAAGCGGCTGGCAGAGTCGTCATGGGCGGTGATGAAGACGACGGGCGTGGTGTCCCCGACGGCGACCAGGCGGTGCCAGAGTTCGATGCCCGAGATGCCATCGAGCTGCACGTCTAGGACGAGACATTCGAAATGGGGCCGGTTTCTATCAGACAAAAACTCCTCGGCACTGTGAAAAGGAACCGGGTGATAACCCGCCGTGCGCAGTAGGCGGCTGAACGATCGGCAGACGCTTTCGTCGTCGTCCACCACCGCCACGTATCTGTTTGAAGAAGCATTCATCGCACAAAGGCACATTCATGAGAACCCAGCGCATCCGTCTACTGCCCTTTGGGGAAGGTATCTGGTGCGAAGCGAAGTGACGTCGGTCAAGCTGGGCATGCGTCGAAAGCGGTGCTCTATCAGCTTCACTTCTTCTTGATGAAATCGAGGCCGGGATCGCCCGGAGGTCCGGCGGCGGCGACAAATTTCATTTGATCCTCCTTGGGCAGGGCGACACTGGCAACCATCTGATTGCCATCGGAATCCAGCACCAGGAGGCCTTCGTCGTTCATGCTGTAGGCACCGGCGAAGCCTTGTTGTTTGCCGTCTTTGAGATACTTCCAGTCGAACTTGCCGTCATTCTGCAATGCGAGGGTGATCACTCCGGCCTTGCCTTTGTCGGCCACCCAGGTGCCACCAAGTTTTTCCAGTGGAACGGGAGCCTTTTTGGTTTCAGGCGTGGCGGCTGGTTCCTCCACATCCTCGCTTTCGCCCTTGGCGGCTTTTGCATCGGCTTCGCAGAGCTTCTGGAGTTGTGGAGACACGCTGTCCGCCGGTTGCAGCAGAGAGGCCGTCTTGAAGTGTTCCGCGGCCTTATCGGGATAAGCGCAGACCATATAATGATAGCCTAACAGGAAATGGCCGTCCGCAGCCTTGGGCTTGGAACCGACATAGTCCTCCAGCTTCCTCAACTGGGAGGTATAGGTTTCCTGTGAATCGTATAGCTTGACCATGGTGGTCCAGTTCCAGCCGGGACCGCCTGCGAGCACCGGATTAAGCACTCCGGCGGAATCGGAGTATTTGCCGAGGGCAAACAGAACCAAGGCGCGGTATTCATGTACGGCGGCATCACCCGGGAATTCCGCCACAGCCTTGTTGGCGGCTTCCAGGGCCATGAGGTAGTTCTGAGCCTTGAACGCGGCTTGGGATTCGGCAACAAACGACGAGGCCTTTTGAGCAACAACATCCATGGCTGCGGAATCTTTGGGCGTGGTTTGATCCGCGACCACGGTGATCGGTTGATCGTAAGCCACATTTGAGCCGGAGGATGTCACCACCACGGTGGTCGGGTAAGGATTGACGTAGGTGCAGTAACCGGAGCTGTAAGTCAACGCGCCGAGCGTCCACCCTGCCAAAGCCCATGCCCAAGGATTGCTGGTGCCGTAGTAGCCACCGTAGTAGCCGCCGTAGTAACCACCACGATAGGCTCCACCATACCAGTTGTTATTGTAGACGTTATTGACGTTGCCGTTTCTGATGCCGACGGCACTGACTCCGCCGCCGATACCTACATTGCCAACGCCACCGATGCCGCCCGGGCGTCCAACACCACCAACACCACCGACACCGCCCACGCCGCCCACTCCGCCGACACCGCCGGGGCGTCCAGCACCACCGACACCACCGACACCACCCACGCCACCGGGGCGTCCAACTCCGCCAACACCACCGGGGTTTCCAGCGCCACCGACACCACCGGGGCGTCCAGCACCGCCGACGCCACCGACACCTGCTCCCGGACTACCGATACCACCCGCTCCAGAGCCAGGACGATTGCCAACGCCGGGCATCGGTTTGGTGGAAGGGTAGTTCACATTGCCGGGCATGGTGGATGGCCGGTTTGCGCCTGCACCGGTCGTGGGCCTGCTTGCGGGCAAGGTTGTGGGCCGTGAGGCACTGCTGCCCGTCGATGGACGTGAGACACTGCTTCCCGTGGATGGACGTGTGGACGGACGACTCACGCTGGAGCCGGTCATGGGATTGCGGCTGGAGGAACTGCGGGAGCTGGAAGAGGGACTGCGGTAACTGCTGCCGCCACCGCCGCCGTATGAGCTACGGGAGCCGCCGCTATATCCGCCGCCACCTCGGGAGCCACCACTGTATCCACCTCCACCGCCTCCACGCGCGCCGCCGCCGCCGCCGCCACCTCCACGCCCGCCGCCACCGCCGCCGCCACCGCGCGCCATCGCTTCGGTCACAAACAGACCACATGCACATACAAACACCATGATGGTTTGGAAAATCGTTTTCATTTTTTTGATAGGTTAAGGTTTACTCTGATTTTGAAGTGTTGGTATTGGCCGTGGTGCCCTTGGGTGCGGGTGGCCGTTTAACTGCCGTTAGAACCATATCGTCCTGCACTTCATCGCCGATCGTGTGGTCGCGGATGGTCCATTTGAAACTCTGCCGGGAAGATTCCACCTCACAGAATTGGTTGTATTGGTTGATTTCACCATCCGCGGTGACGCCTTGGGTGCGCATGAGCCAAGTGAGGTTGCCGGCGTCTGTCCAATCGGAGCGGACGAAACCGCCGCTGCCATCGAAACTCCAGGAAACGAAGCCTTTCCGCGCGTTATCCCAGCCGATCCGCATCGAGACATGATCGGTGATGCCGCCTGGACGGGCGAGACTGGCTGTGCCTTCGATGTAGGGGCCAAGCTTGCTCCACTCGAAGGAGAGCTTGGTTTCGCTGTCATTCATCTGGATGATCCAATCGCCGATGATCCAATCCAATGCGCTCATTTTCTCGGCAGGCAACGCCTTGTCGCCAGCTTGTCCGCGGACGCTGGCCGTAAGCCAGGAACCATCCTCTTGTTTCACCTGTATTGAGGTATAGTCGTGAGAGGATACTTTTCCGGCGGCATCCGTGATGTGCAAAGTGCCATTCTCGACCGCGACGCCAGGAGAGATGAAGCGCAAAGAGTCGGCCTCGAGTGCGACGCTGGATTTGGCATCGCCAGCCAGTTCGTCCTCGTAAAATGCCTGGATCTCCTCCCTGCCGGCGATGACCGTGCCGTCGGCGCGGGTGATTTCCCCGTCGGGCAGATAGGTTTTGGCGAGTGCCTCGGCATCGCCCTTGTTGAAGGCCTCGACATAGGCCTTGGCGGATTTTTGCAGGGCGGCGAGATTGGCGGAGTCCGCCGCATCGTCACACCATACCGGCATGATCAAGGTGAACCCGGCAAGCAGTGAAATGAACTTGGTTTTCATGGTTAATGGCTTTAGACACCACACCCTTGGCAGAACCAGGAGTGGCGTCTACTGCCCTTTAGGGCAGGTGGACAAAAGACGGGTGGGCGCGACAGGATGTTCCGTATCATCCATTCCGCGCAGTCGCGGGTTGGAGCAACCAAAACATCCGTTATGAAAAACACACTTCGCGCCTGTTGCGCTCTTGCACTGATCACCCCGCTCTACGCGGACAACTACACTCCGGCCTCCTACGAATCCTGCGGTTGGTTCCTTGGCGGCGGGGGCGACTACATGCTCGACTCCGAGGAAGTCTTCTGGAATGGCCACATCGGCTATAACCTGAGTGATGCTTCATCGCTTTTCATTGAAGCGGGCTGGATGGGTGAGGATGAAACTATCAGTGGTTTCGACGTCAGTGTGGACATTGTCCCGGTGTCCCTGAACTACCAATACGAGTGGGCGCTGGGCGACTGCCTTTCATGGTATCTCGGTGGGGGCATCGGAATGGGCAATGTCGATGTTGAAGTGAAGGGCGTGGCGTCCGACGACGATTGGGAGTTCATGGCGCAGGCATTCACCGGCCTCGTTTATGAATTCACGCCGGCTTTCGAAGCGTATCTTGGCCTTCGCTACCTGTGGCTCGATGATTCCGAAATCGGCGGTGTCAATGTGGATGACCTGGACGACTTCGGTGTTGGTTTGGGACTCCGCTTCAACTTCTAATCCTCGTTTAAGTCGGATTCTCATCATAGACCGGTTCGCTTCCCCGTGAACCGGTTCTTTTTCAAATGATCTTGGCCCATTCATGGATTCTAACACCACTGTCCCTCCCCGCCACGGCGAGGCGCGTTGTGGCTGTCATACTTGCCGTGCTGACTTCTGCGGCGGGGCTTACCGCCCAGGAGCTCGAACCGCGCCGCTGGGGGCACCTGCCGCTCGGTGCCAACTTTGCGGGACTCGGCTACATCCGAACCGAGGGCGACATAGCGCTCGATCCGGTGCTGCGCCTCACTGATGTTGAGGTGGAGTTGGACACGGCGGCATTGAAATACATCCACACTTTCGAGATGTTCGGGAAATCCGCCCGTTTCGATCTGGTTCAGGCTTATCAGCAAGGCGATTGGACGGGCCTGCTCGATGGCGTCCCCGCCTCGGCGGAACGCTCGGGTTTCACGGACACCGCGCTGCGTTTCGCCATCAACCTCTTCGGCGCGCCGCCGCTTGAGGGCAAGGAATTCGCGCAATACCGCGCCGGGCGGGAATGTGATACGATCATCGGCGCGGGCCTGATCGTCACGCTGCCCACCGGCGAATATTTCAGCGACAAACTGATCAACCTCGGCGAGAACCGTTTTTCGTTCCGGCCGCAGGTGGGGGTCGTTCACGCGCGTGGCAAGTGGTCCTTTGAGTTCACTGGAGCGACGTGGCTCTTCACGGCGAACGATGACTTTTTCGGCGGCAAGGAACTGGAGCAGGATCCACTGGTGACGACGCAGGGGCACGTCATCTACACCTTCCGGCCCGGGTTTTGGCTGGGGGCGAGCCTCGGCTACGATTTCGGCGGGCAAAGCACGATCGACGGCGACAAGAAGGACGACAGCCGGGAAGTGCTTTCCTGGGGTGTGACATGCGGTGTGCCGGTGAACCGGAGCGTGGGACTCAAGTTTGGCTACATCGACCAGAGCACGCGGCGGCAGACCGGTTCGGATCTCGGTCACTTCGTTGCGGCGGTGTCAGTGATGTGGTGAGCAATGCCCCGCGCATGACTCCGTTTTTGTCGCTGGCAGCGCAAGGGTCGCAACCAGCAGCGATGGCCAGGCGGACGAGGTCCGGGACGCTGCCCACACGGGTTTTGCGCATCATCCGGCCTCGGTGAATCTTGACGGTTTTTTCAGCGATGCCCAGGCTCACGGCGATTAGTTTGTTGGGCATGCCGGTGATTACGTGTTCGAACACCGATTGCTCCCGAGGTGTGAGTTTGGCGAGGCGCACCCGCGCTGCCTCGTTGTCCGAGTTCGCCGAAACCATCGCCGCCGACCGGTCAAGCGCGCGCGACACGGCATCCAGCAGAAGCGTCTCGTCCACGGGCTTGCCAAGGAAATCGACGGCCCCCAACTTCATCGCGCGGGCACACATTGGCACGTCGCCGTACCCCGTGAGAAATACGATCTGCTCCGTCCGCCCGGCGAGTTCCTGTTGGAGGCCAAACCCATCAAGGTCGGGCATGTTCACCTCCACAATCACGCAGCATGGTCCGGGGCGGGGATCGGCAACGAGAAAGTCGTGGCCGGATGCAAAGGTTCTGGCAGCGTATCCCGCTGACCTGACCAGCCGTGCGAGGCTCTGGCAAACGCTTTCATCGTCGTCCACCACCGCAACGTATTTGTTTTCCGAGGCATTCATCGTCCGGAAGAAGCGTTGGAGAAATGCCGCGCAGCCGTCCACTGCCCTTTGGGGAAGGTCTGCCCTGCCGCGACTCACCATTCGATCCGCGCGTCCTGAACGAGCCGCGAAAGTTCCGCTACCGAATGCACGCCGAGCTTGTTGGTGATGTGGGTGCGGTGGAGTTTTACGGTCCGCTCATGAATGCCGAGTTCGGCGGCGATCTGTTTGTTGAGTAGCCCTCGCAGAACCAGTTGGAGAATTTGCATTTCTCGTTCAGTCAAGGCCTCGAAGACCTTGCGTTTTTCACACAGCTCCGCGCTCTCAAACCGATCCAGTCGGTTGCGCTCCAGAGCGCGGTTCACGGCGGCGATCAGGTCTTCCTTGGGCGCATTCTTGGTGAGGAAATCCTCGGCTCCGTTTTTCATTGCCTTCACGGTGACGGGCACGTCGCCATGACCTGTTAGGAAAACGACCGGCAGCGGGCTGCCCGCGTCACGCAGGGCGTGTTGGAGGGCGATGCCGTCCATTTCCGGCATCATGAGATCGGTGATGACGCAGCCGTGTTCGTCCGCGGGAAGATTCGCCAGGAGTTCCGCTGCGGAGTCGTGGATACTTACTTCAAAGCCTGAGGCGCGGAGCAACCGGGAGAGCGAGCGCAGGTGTGAGACGTCGTCGTCCACGATATGGATGAGAGGTGGCTCCGATGCAGGAGCACAGCCGTGCGATAATGGATGGGAATCCGGTTTCATGGCGTGGAATCCTGCAGGGTTGTTTGCAGGGTGAAGCAGAAGCAAGCGCCGCCATTGGGGCGGTTCTCTGCGGTAAGCTTCCCCTTGTGGGCCTCAATGATGGTTTTGGAAACGGGCAGGCCCATGCCCATGCCTGTGGCCTTGGTGGTATAGAAAGGCTCGAAAAGGCGGGTGAGCCGGTCGTCGGGAATACCCGGGCCGTTGTCGCAAACCCGGGCTTCAACGGTGGCGGGATCAGTCATTCGGGCAATTACCCGCACGATGCGATCCGTGGCATCCTGTTCTGCAAGCGCGTCGATGGCATTGACGATCAGGTTGAGCAGCACTTGTTGGAGGTGGATGCGGTCGCCGAGGATTTTGGGAATCCCAGGCTCGATGTCCGTATCCAGTCGGACGTGGCGGACGGTGGCATCGGATTGCAGCAGGGCGAGCACATCGGAGATGACCTCGGAAAGATCAAGCGGTTCGAGCTTGAGCTCTCCTTTGCCGAGTAACGACCGGAGTTTGTTGATGACACCGCCCGCCCGCTGGTCGTCGCGCAGAATGTCATCGACGATGGCCCGCAGTTCCTCGATGTCCGGGGCTGCCTGTTGGAGCATGATTTCCGCGGCCTCGGCGTTGCGGAGGATGGCACCGAGCGGCTGGCTGAGTTCGTGGGCGAGGGCTGAGGCGAGCTGGCCTAACAGGGATACCCGTCCGGTGTGGGCGAGAGTATCGCGCAGTTCCATGGTTTGTTGCATGGCGAGGCGTTTGGCCTCGGAGCTTTCACGGAGGTCGTGGTCCGCTTTCTTGCGGGCGAGGGCGTTTGCGACGATTTCAGCCACCAGTTTCAGGCGTTCGACAAGATCCGGCGGCCAGCTCCGTTCCTTGCGGGTGGTGTTGAAGCACAAGATGCCGATCGGCGAATCGCCGCCAAGCGAGAGCGGCAGGGAGAGGCTGGATCGAATGCCCGACCTGCGTGCGGTCTCGCGGTCTTTTGACGCCTCGTCGGGCATTTCATCCAGAGAACGCAGGACGACTGCACGACCGGAGAGGATTTCCTGTCTGACCCATGGGAAATTGTCGGCTTCCATTTGTATGGGCGGCTGCGGTCCGCCGGTTAGGCTGTGGATGTGGGTGGCGGTGAACAAGCCCGGCGCGTGATCATCCCACTGCCAGAGCACGGACATGTCGATACCCAGCAGCTTGCAGATTCTGTGCTGGGCGTCATGGATCTCTCGGTCCACCTCGGATGCTGGAAGGTTGACGAATTTCGACGAGATGTCGGCGATCAATGCGGTGGCCTCCTCGCCCCGGCGGCGTTGTGCGCGGTTGATCAGGAGTCCGGCGATCAGGGCCGCCTGAATGAGGGCCAGGCTTGCCACGCCAATCACCGGCCAATGATAGCTCTCCCAGAATCCCGGCTCGCGGAAGCGGATGATGTGCTCTGCGGGTAGGTTTGCCTCGCGGATGTTCCAGCGACGGAGTTCACGCCAGTCGTAAACCGGTGTGCCGGGCTCAAGAATGAGCGGAGCAATGGCCTCAGGCGATTCACCGCGCAGGATGCGTGCGGCCGCGCGGGCGGCTTGTTCACCGACTTCGGTATCGCGGAAAAGGTTTCCGCCGACGGGTCCGAGACCGATTTCGCTCATGCAGACCGAGAACACCGGAGCATTGGCCACCTCGTGCAGGCGGAGCAGTGCCTGGTTTTCCGCACACGGAATTCCATCCGCATCCTCGATGAACAGGCCGTGGAAGATGAAAGTATCCGGTGGCAGCTTCGAGCAACGGTCGAGCATGTCGGCCAGCGTCAGGTCATCCAGCCAGATGAATTCCAGCCGGCCGGCGAATGACGCGAATTCGCGGCGGCACTCGTTGGCCCATTTCCTCTCGATTTCGGAAGCTCCGAAAACCACGGCGATGCGCTTGGTTTCCGGTTTCATGGCGAGAATCTGGCCGATCATGCCCGGCAGGTCGATAGGTTGGGTGACGAGCGTGACATTTTTCCCGAGAAACCCGGGCGGGATCATCCTTGGCTCCGCCCCGACGAGAACGATTGGAGTTTCGCGGAACAAACGGTCGTGGTGACGTGCTGCGAAACTCGCGCCAGCACCACCTATCGGCACCACCAGATCCACTGGATTTCCGGCGAGCCGCTCCTCCAGAAAGGCTACCAGCGGCTGCTCCCCGGACTCGGAGAATCGCGTCAAATCCAGCGGGATTTCCTGGAAATCGATGGGTTCCCGAAGCTCCGTGGCGAGTGTCGAACGAAACGCGGCCGCCACCACCGCGAACGGCGCGGTATCCCGGCTGTAGGGATTGAGGATCATCACCCGCTTGGGCGCGTCGGCCGGGGCGCATAGCGAAGCCAGAAGCCAGAGAACCGGCCCCGTCCACGCCATGAGACGCCAGGTGATGGAGGGAAGAATCATGAGGATGCGTGCAAGCTTATGAGGCATTCCTCCCGGACCGCAACACCACATAGCGTGGCATTCCATGCTGCTGGCATTGTTGCCGCTGGTAAGAAGACCGACTGACAATCACAGCTCCTCAAGGCCTTCTCCAACAGCTCCAGCAAGCGCCGCAACTCCGCTGGCCAAATGAAAATGACGACTTCTCCCTGCCTCACCCGGGCATTCAAACGCAGATCTGCCGCACAAGCTCTTCAATCCGCCTGAGCATCTGCCGCCTTTGTTCCGGCGTCATTTTGGGCCGCTTGTCGCTCAGGTGAATCTCAATGCCTTCGCCCAAGGCGACCCTTGTCCAAGCCGAAACGGATTTCTCCGTGCATGCGTGCAGCACCTGCTGATACCGGCTGGGGCGCTCTTCCGCTTCCACGCCGCCCCCGGGGCGCATGACCATTTCCACGCCGCCGAGGATCATCCGCTTCAGCTTGTCGCCGCTTCCGGAGACCAACTCCGGCATTCTGCGCGCCGGCACTCCGTCGGCGAGCAGCCGCCGTATCAGCAGCGCCTGGAGGAAATGACGGTAGCCGTAGCTCGCATTCCGACCGTGCTTCTCCGGCGCATCAACACAGCGGAGCGTCTGATAGTGCCGGAAAGTCCGGGGCACCAGAGTCTGGCTGATGCGTGAGTCGATCGCCTCCCCAACCGGGAGCAGCTTCGCGGCCACCTGATTCACGCGGGCCAGCAGTTCGTCTAGTGGAACGCCCGCGTCCCAGCCCTTCGACGAAACCTTCTCGAATTCCCTGAGGCCGGATTTTACAGCTGTCATGGGTGCGTTTGTGCCACCCATCCAAAACAATTGCAAGAGGTCATGCAATAAATGCAACAGAACTGGCAATTATTCTTGACGACCCTCCCCGTCATCATGGCATTCTTCTATTTGGGAAAAAGTTGCCCGAATGTGCGCGGTTCCCAAAAAACTATCAAATCACCACCATGACCACCATCGAATCCCAACACCTCCAGGAAGCCCTCACCATCTTCAGCGCCCGCGAGCTCGGCCAAGGCGATGCCGCCGCCGGGGCGAATCTGCTGGCGGCCATGTGCTGCTCGCTGGCCGGCATGCAGAATCCCGGCAGCGCCGTGGTGACACCGGGCGAAAGCCATCTGCCCGGCACATACGGCGACTCTTTCGAGGTGGACACCCACTTCATCGTTTCGGGAGCGCGCAGCGCGTCACTGATCCAGGGCAAGGTGATCGACGGCCTTGCCATGTCGCAGAACCGCGCCAACGAGCAGCTCACCGCTTTCGAGCTGGAGGTCGAGCAAGAGCGGGCCGTGACGTGGCGGCAACCCACCGTCAACCTTGCCGAGTCCATCAAGAAATCCAGCCGGTCGAAGTTGGCGGATCAAATGCTGAACAATTGCAATTCCACAATCAGTCAGACGGATGACAAGCCTTGGCTGATGGGTGAGGATCGGTATCGCAACGTGCACGGGCTGGTCAGCCATCCGCTGGTCTACATCACCGCCACCGCCTCGCCGTCGAAGTTCGAGGCGCAGCTCAGGGGCTGCCACGAAGGCCGCCCGGTGCTGCATGCCGCGCTCAACCGGATCGAGGACTTCGCGCAACGCGGCGCGCAGTGTTTGTCGGTGATCGACGGCTGCTGGACCAGTCCGACAGGCCCTGGCACCGTCCGGGGCACGGTGATGGTGAACGACCCGGGGTCACTTCTGGGCGAGGTGCTGGCCGAAGGCGGCCATCCGGCGTCCCTGATGTCGAGATTGCTGTGGCTGGTGGATGGTCACACCGGGCCGATGCCGCCTGAGATTGCCGTCGCCAAATCGACCGTCCCACTGGGTGCGATCCAGGCGCGCTACCGCAAGGCGATGGAACTGGCGTGGGATAAGCGGCTCCAACTCGGAAAGGTCAGCCCGTTCCGTTGCGAGTACGAACACATGGCGGATTACCAAGTCAGGTGGATGGATTTCCTCAGGGAGATCGAGCATGGATTCCCGGGCATCACCGGCTCGGCGCGCAATTTTTTCCCAACTCTCTTTCTGGGGCTGTATATGATCATTCATGCGATGGCCAATCGTCCGCAGGGGTTCAAGTGGTCATTGGATCAAGTGCTCGCTCTGGCCAAGTTCCTGGTGCGGCGCATGGTCAACGCCCGCGCGTCGGCCCTCGACACCGGCGATGCCGCCCGCCTCAAGCGTCTGGCCGGCAAGATTCTCAGCAAGCTCGCGGACTGCCCCCACACCGTGCGCGATTTGACCCGCCGCAGTCACCGGCTGCCGGGTGAGTTGTGCTACCAGGTGCTGATCGGTCTGGAGTCCGACGGAATGGTGCGACAACAGGGCGGCCGCTGGCAACTGGTCCCGGGCATCGAGACCGGCCTCCCACACAACCGCCACACACCGACCTTGGAGGCGTGAGCATGAAGACCAAGCCACGGGCCAGCCGCACTCCCGCCACCGCCAGCCCTCCCCATCCGCTGGTGTCATGGCTGCACGGATGTTCGCCCAATCCGGACAACCGCACGATGGCCGCCGCCATGTTCGTGCTCACCCACTGGCAAATGGCCGGGCTGTTGTTTGGCAGCGAGCTGCCGTGGTTTCTGCTGGTCAACGCCGGCGACGCGAAGACCGACCCGCTGGATTCCGCCCACGACGACATCGCCACCGGCATGGGCTGCAAGGAGACCCGGCAGGAGGGCCACGGCGTGTTGTCAGGAGCCACGCCGGAATCCGCCAAAACCAGGATGCGCCATGTCATCGCGGAGCGCGGATCGCTGGGCGCTCCAACCGCTGGGAACCAAAAGCGCATTGAGGAGTTGGAACGTCACTTCATCGCAGGCAAGGCTCAGGTATTCGGCCACGGCCGCACCGGTCACTACGCCCAAATGTGGGATGACGAGCTCGGCTGGATAACCGACGAGAGCAACCATATCATCCTGCGGCTCGACCGGCCTGATGACCACGCCGCGTTCCGCAAGGATGTGCTGGGGGATTCGCGCTGGCTTCGCGACCCGGTGGGGGTTGGTGCGTCACTCACGATGGAGCGCAAGTATCTGATGGTCTCCGGGTCGTTGGATTCCTCGCAGTGGACCGGCGATCTGGCGGCCCGACTGCTCCATGTCCCACGTCCGTTTTTTTTCCTGCCGCACCTCGCGCACGAGGCACTCGTCTGCGAAAATCGGCTGGTGCTGTTTTGCACGAGCTTGAAGTTTCCCGGCAGCCGGGTGGATCCACTGGGCCTGCCCATGCAGTTGCCGGAAGACAACTGGTCCCGGCACTACGCCAAACTGATGCGCAGGCTGCTGCGGCAACTGCCGGGAGAATACGAGTTCATGGTGAATTGCGTGGTGCGCATGCTGCAGCCGCTGTGCATGCGGATCGTCCAGCACTATGCGCCGAAAGGCTGCGACGCCCAGCAACAGGTCGACCTCTTCGCAGACCTTCACCACATGGCCTGGCGCGGCATCGTCATCGGACTGGCCGCCCTGAAGTGGCATGGCCTGGGGATCGACGCCGGCTGCGGGTTGAGGTGGACGTTCGAGCAGGTCAAGCACATCCACCAGCACGGCCCGGTGAGCCGCCGCGACCTGCAGATGCGCTTCCAGCAATTCAATGCAGCCAGCCGCGACCAGTTGCTTGAACGGCTGGCCCACGAGGGCGTGCTGGAGCTGGAGGACAGGAAAGTCGCCATCGTGCCGCTGGGGGATTTCGTCCGGCGCTTGTTCGCGCGTGAGGAGTTCATCGAGCCGCCCTACCGGTGTCGATACGAGCCGCAAGCCGCGAGCGCACCGGCTGCCTGAGTGCTGGGCAGCGTGGTGTGAGGGAGGCGTGAGGCAGCAGCGCGGATGACCCGGTTTCATCGGCTGTTGGATGGTTTCACCGCCGGGTTGCGCAGATGGTGGGGGATGGCTGCTGTCATAGCCCCAAATCAGGCCGAATCCCTGTAATGGCGGGACTTGGAAGGGATGGAAGACTGTTTCTGTGATAAATTTGTAATAGGGGCGGATCGCCGGGCTGTGGTAGTGGCCGCCGACATCGCCGACAACATTGCATAGAGCGGCATCGATGCTGCAAATGGCGGCGAGCGTCATGGCTCGCGCGGACGCGGCGGTGCAAAAGCCGGGCGACATGGATCCGGCAACCGATGATGCGTCATGCACCCAGCCAGCGGCCAGGGATCACTGGCCCTCACTTTTCTCCATCGAAACCCAATCCAGCACCCCTTGGAAATAGGCGAGCTTCAGCGCGAAATACACATTACACGTTCTCAATATAGCAGCGGCATGAATCGCAATGGTATTGTTTCGACCTACCGCCTATGCGCGCTACAATTGCCATGTAGCAGTGCTCAAAAAAGCTTACGCGAGTGGTGTTTCGCGATCAAAAATGCTCATTTCTGCTGTCTGAAAATGCACCGGGAATGCACCGGAACCCTCCAAAAAACCTAACAGAAACAGGCCGGCCATCTACACTCAAGTCGTTTATTTTAAGATAGATACCCCGGCTTGGATTCGAACCAAGGACCAATTGATTAAGAGTCTATTTGTATTCTGATTATCAATGACTTACGAATGATCACGTTTGATCGCAAATGATACTTGTAACTCTCTTACTATGAGACTACTAGTAGGGACGTGGAAGGTATCAATAGTGATCAGGAGCGAGCAACCGTGCGGTCGAAAACTGCCGGAAAACTGCCGGAAGATTCCAAGAAGCACTCATTCTCAAAGGGGGACGCCCGATACTGGGGAGCCAGCGGTCGCCTCTTCAAAGACCATGGGGTCGCGGACTACTCATGCCGCTTCTCCATCCGTGGGCAACGTGCGCAGATTTGCCTCGACACTTCTAACCAAAAAGAGGCGGCCAAGCGGGCGGCGGCGCTTTACAAACTTGTCGCACAAGATGGATGGGAAGCAGGCTTCGCGCTCTATCGACCAAAGGAAACGCCTCCGACACCTTCCGAGGTGAGCGTCGGCGCACTGATTGAAGCGGCCACCAAGGTCTCCTCCGCTCGCAGGCAGACTCTCGACGGCTACGCGAAGGCGTTCCGCTTGATTGTCTCGGAGGTCCGGGGGATCAGCGGTGACGGGAAGTTCGACGCTTACAAGGGAGGGCTGATAAAGTGGCGAGCCAAGGTGGACGCTGTTGCCATGGACACCATCACCCCGGCCGAGATCCTCGCATGGAAGAACAAGCGGCTGCGCAGCGCCGAGGGCGACCCGCTTGCCAAGCGCCGGGCCATCGTGACGGTGAACAGCTTGATGCGGAACGCGAAGTCATTGTTCGGCAAGAAACTCCTCCCCTTCATTGAGCAGTCAGTCACGCTCCCTCGCCCTCTACCCTTTGAGGGTGTCGCACTCGAAAAAGAGCCGTCCCTTCGCTACATCAGCAAGATGGACCCCATCGCCATTTTGGCCAAGGCTAGGGAGGAGTTAGCCGAATCAGAACCGGAGGCCTTCAAGGTGATGATCCTCGCACTTATCTGCGGTTTGCGCCGGGCGGAAATCGACAATCTCCTGTGGCGGGCCTTCGACTTCGCCGGCTCCTCGATGCGGGTTGAGTCATCGGAATTTCACGAACTCAAGAGCGAGGACAGCGCCGGGAAGATGGACCTCGACGCAGACACGCTTGCGCTGTTCGGGGGCTACCGGGCCAAGAAGCCCAAGGCGGTTTTCGTGGTCGAAAGTCCACTGAAACACGACAGCAAAGCGAAGGCCGGTCGCTACCGCTGTAACCCGGTGTTCAAGACGGTTCTCGCATGGCTGCGCAAGCAGGGCGTTGACGGTCACAAACCGCTCCACACCCTACGGAAGGAAATCGGCAGCATCATTGCCAGCGAGCACGGGATCTTCGAGGCCAGCCGTTACCTGCGCCATGCCGACATCCACATCACGTCCGCATTCTATGCCGACAAAAAGAAGACCATTGTACCCAAGACCTTTGCTGGGTTGCTTGGCAACCAAGCGCAAGTGAAGGGTGAAGATCAGGTTGGATCCCCACAGGATGAACAAGCCTAAGCCTCTCCGGAATAAATACAACAAACCGCTAAAGTCATGGCTTCAGAAAACTCTGCAGAGTCCCGAGAAAGGAAATCAGATGGAAATGAGACGCTTCCCGAGACTGGCAGGCATGACCAGCTCCTCAGCCCCATGGGGTGTCAATACCTTGAGTTGCAACCATTGGAAACCAATGTTTTGGCCGCTGCCACCATGGCACCACGAGCACAAAAATTCGAGCCAGGCAAGCTCCTCTCTCAGGTCGAGAAGATCAGGGAAGCGGAAAAGTTGCGCGTTATGGAATGTAGGCGGTCTCTCGCCTGGGAAATGGAACTCGACGAGTTGGAATCACTCCTCCTCCATCTCGGCTGTTCTGAACCAGCCCGTGGCTACCCGCTTGATGACGCCATCTGGCAGAATCCGATCATCGCCCCGGTACTGCATGTTTTTCAGGAATCGCGACGCGCGCATGACAATCCCGTCGTAATCGACAAGAAGCAAGAGATTCGCCTAATTCTCGAAATGCACGAACACCAGTGCGGACTTACGCGTCCTGAGTTTCCATGTGCTATCGATGAAGCGCTTCACTATTGCTCCGGCATTAGCAGTCAATCTATCTCGCCGCTGAAACAAGCCTTCAAAGACCTTCAGACACACTCGGAGTGGGAGCTTTCAAATGCGAATAAACGGGGCAGATCAATCACCAGAAACCACCCGCTGCGAAGGAAAAATACATCATTCCCTCTACCCACCTCATTCCTTCAATCAGATTGGATGGAAAAGTCCGCCGAAAATTCAATACGGATCATCGGGGAAGCGGAACTCGCAACTCTCTTGCTGCATTTCGGCAATTTCTGGAACTTGGCACAAAGCCATTACCTCGCAGCACATGAAGTAAAAAGTGAAGCGGATAGCAGACGGGTCGCTGCCCTCAAGAAGACCGACAAGACCGGGGTCACTAACCGCGAACGCGATCGTTGGCTAGAATGCGCCAAGGCCTTTGCCAAGAAATACGGAAAAGGCATGCAAGTAGGGCGCGGCAGCTCTTTGAAAAGCAGTTCCATAATTGACGACTTCACCATTGAGTATCGCCGCAAAAAAGGTGCGCCGGCCGGCGATCTGGTTAAGGCTTTGTTTCAGACAATTCTTGGAGCAAAGGACGACTTGGATGTGACTCCCGGGATCATAAAGCAGCGGGCGATCGAAAGTCTTGGGAAACGAAAGTCTGTTCCATTCAAAGCGCTCACTGATGAGGCAATTCATGAAGTTGCCGAGGTGCTCCTCATGAAAACGAAGACCAAACGACCAACCAGCACCCAAAGAAAGCGCACCCGAAGGGAAACGAACAAGACTTCCTGAGTTCATGAAGTCACATTCACCTGATCGCGCTCCACTCCGCCCCTATAATGGCGAGAGAGGGTTCGGCATCGGT
>Ga0315904_10001089_pt1 | contig 43245 bp, 42 predicted proteins | sample LakEriMetagenome_6_FD_203529 | JGI IMG/M metagenome (GOLD analysis project Ga0315904, IMG submission 203529) | Freshwater fungal communities from buoy surface, Lake Erie, Ohio, United States - Buoy 12 MA120 | ecosystem: Environmental > Aquatic > Freshwater > Lake | place: USA: Lake Erie, Ohio... | reverse complement strand
CTGATAAACGCTAATGCATCGCGTAGGGTACGTGAAGCGGTTGCGCACGATCAGACGCTTTATTGATTCCAGATACAGTCGCTATGCACGGATCGCACCAGGATAATCCACCAACCGCGGAACGTACTATCAATCGCGTAGGGCTGCTTGGCTGTTCCCCTCAAGCCCTAAGCCTAATCCCGCTTGGCCCCCTTTCGCCCTCAGGGTTTTGGCTGGGGGAGAAGCATATAGCGTAGCAAGCGATGCCTTGTAGACCCTCGCCGCTCCTTGTTCGGGCTCTGAGCGTATGACTCAATGGCCTTATCCACCACGCGCCTTGCAGAATTCCTTCGATAGATCGCCTGGCCATCGATGCAAGAATAAACTCGATGGCAAAGTTGCCCATGATTTCTCCAACGTCTGTTCATGCGTTGGAGAGTGGGTGCAGGTTCGCGTTGTATTGAAAGGGATTAGAAATGAAGACAGAAACCACAAAAGTTGCTGGGGATTCCTGCGATGAGAAGTTTGTTAAGCTCTCAGGCGACAAACTAACATCCATCAATGGGGAAGGCCAGGAGCACAGCTATACCGTAACCCAGGAAGTGAAGGTGACCTGCGATGGAAAAGAAGCCAAAATGACGGATCTCAAATCGGGTGATACGATTCGAATGACTACCAGCAAAGACGACAAGACCAAGATCCTTGCAGTCGATTGCGGTAAGCATATCCCATCGCTTATCCCATCGCTTAGTCATCCTGAAGCTTCCGCCACAGCAAAGTGAGCATGACTCTCAGTCTCCAGGCAAAGTGACGCAATCGAATCCGTGCAGGCTTTGTCAAGTATGAGGTGCAACGGCAAGTAGTTTTGGCGATCGATCCTGCTTGGGATTGTAAGTTGGAGATTTCAAAGAAGGCCGAGCGTTGATGGTGACCAGTACCATGAGCGCTCGAGCTTTCTTCCTTTGCATGTGTCAATCACACGCAGCCAGTGACTCTCAATCGACCGAATGCCTTGCGAGTCTCTTTAGTCTTTCAACGCCAACAGGCTCCTCTGCTTGCAACGGAACGACAGCCCAACGCTTGGCATGTTGTTTCGTCACCGCTTTAATTTGAACAAGTTCATTGGACGCGCGTTGGCGCATCAAAGCCGAAGTGGGGTTCCCCATTGCCAAGCTGTTGTTGATGATCCAAGCCCACGGCTCGATGTTGGCACGGCGCAAGTCGCTTTGCAGACCGGCAGCCTCAAGCACCGGTGTGTTTTCTGCCAAGGTAACGATCAGGACTTTGGTTTTCTTGGAATCCTGCAACTGCATCATCGGCGTGGTGAAAGTGATACCGCTTGGACCCAATTGACGCGCTGTCTCTCGATGATAGGCTCCCGTCGCATCGAGCAACAGCAAGGTATGACCTGTCGGTGCGGTATCCATCACAACGAATTTCTTTCCTGCCTCGCGGATGATTCGCGAGAAAGCTTGGAAAACTGCGATTTCTTCGGTACATGGCGAGCGCAAATCTTCCTCTAACAGTGCTTTGCCTTGTGCATCCAGTTCCTTGCCCTTGGTGTCCATGACATGCTTACGGTACCGTTGGGTTTCGGCATGAGGCTCGATTCGACTGACGATCAGATTTTCAAGAGAGCCTTCCAGTGTTTCGATAAGATGTGCGGCGGGATCGGAGGTAGTGAGGTGGACGGGATATCCTCGACTGGCCAACTCGACGGCTACAGCGGCAGCAATCGTTGTCTTGCCCACCCCCCCTTTACCCATCAGCATGATCAAGCCATGCCCTTCGCCTACGAGGCTATCAACCAGCGTGGCAAGATCGGGTGCTTGCAACTTTGGCAATCGGACAATGGCATCCTGAGAAGCAACAGCCCCCTCGGCCAGAAGTTGCCTGAGAGCTGCTAGCCCCACTAGATTGAAGGATTTAAGCGAGACAGAATCGACTGGAAGTGTTTTTAAACCATCAGGCATTGCTGCCAACGCGGCCTGCTCCCGTCTCCATACTGCCAAGGCCAACGGATCTTCTTTGGTATCTGCTTGGGCCAGAACACCATTGACAATTAGATACTGGCGTTTGAAGCCAATTGCGGACAATTCATCGTGGGTGCGGTCGGCTTCACGCAGTGAGGAGGCTTGCGCTCGGGTCACAAGCATCAATCGTGTCCGATTCGGATCCGATAAAGCTTGCACTGCAGAGTTGTATTTTTCCCTCTGTTTTTCCAGTCCAGCAAGTGGGCCAAGGCAGGAAGCATCGCCTTTGCCTTCATCCAGAAAACCGCTCCATGCCCCAGGTAATTGCAACAACCGAATGGTATGTCCCGTTGGTGCAGTATCAAAGATGACGTGGTCGAAATCCCTATGGATTGCCTCATCGGTCAATAATGCCGTGAATTCATCAAAAGCCGCGATCTCCGTCGTGCATGCACCTGAGAGCTGTTCTTCAATGCCCTTGACGACATTCTCTGGCAACACTCTGCGAACTGGCCCCACGATCTTGTCGCGGTAAATCTGCGCGGCAGCTTGAGGATCGATTTCCAATCCGTACAAGCGTGGCACCGACCCGATGGGTGTGACCTTGTTTCCGATTGGGATTCCGAATACTTGCCCAACATTCGAGGCAGGATCCGTGCTGACCAGAAGCACTCTTTTCCCTAAATCGGCAAGTTGAACGGCGGTGGCACATGCCAGTGAAGTTTTGCCAACTCCACCTTTCCCGGTGAAGAACAGAAAGTTCGGGAGTTGTTCGAGAAACTTCATCATGACTTATTCCTATCGAAAGTAGCTGCCATGTTGGGTGTCCGTCACATTGAGGCTGATCTTCGCCCACTTGGCTAACTCGGCGCGATCGGGATAACGGCCAGCCAAAGCTACCTCGCCATCGACCAAAATCAATGGGAGTGCCTCCGCTCCTGATCGCCCCAGAAAACCTTTTACAACAGAGTTTTCGGCAAAGGCCATCGGTTGTTGTGCCAGATTGAAACGCTCAATTTGACCACCTTGGCTTTTCAACCAATCTACATCGGCAGCAAAAGTGACCTTTTCCTGATCAACATCCACACCACAAATGCCGGTGCTGCAACAGAGTGCAGGGTCATAGATTTCAATCTTGGTCATGTTGGTCCCCTTTGGCCGGTTGTTCTGAATCAGTCTTTTTCGACGGAAACCAATGCTATCGCCAAAACACTTGGAGGCAACTTCAGATGAGTCCTGTTCAAGTTAGCGGATTCCCTTAAGCCCATTACATGGTCTCCTCGATGTTCCTGTTCGTTTCAAATCCATAAAAGTAACCCGGAGCAAAGTTCACTCTCAAGTCGTTTTACCCGTTGGATCTCGCCGATGCTATCATCCCTGAAAGTTGTGATCATCAAGCCCAGTAAATACATGGTCGACGGAAACGTCGAGCGATTCCATCGAGGGTTCATGCCCAATAGCACCGTACCTCACATACGGAGTATGGTTCCCGCGTTTGTCAATCAGCACCCCACCGAAACCCGAGCAATCGACGAGTATGTCTACACAAATCTAGAGTATCTCAGTCAGCTCGAACCAACTCGGCACTCTCGAACGCTCGTTGCGCTCGTTGGTGTCCAAAGCCATCAGTTTCATCGTGCCTTGGATCTTGCTGCTCTGGCTCACAGGAATGGTTGCCTGGTCGTCATAGGAGGGCCTCATGTCATGACCTGTGACACATCCATGTTTCATAGCCGAGGCGTAAGCTTTGTGCAGTGCGAAGCAGAACTCGTGTGGGATGAAATTCTACAAGACGCAGATTCTGGCGAACTCAAACCACTCTACGGAGAAGGACTTCGCTGGCAAGAAAAACTCGAATCCCCAGTGCTGATCCCACCGAGCCGAAAGGAATTGCAGCGGTACATCGTGCCCATGCTCGGGGTCTATCCTGCAAGAGGATGCCCATTCCTGTGCAATTTTTGCTCCGTCACTAAGATCGCAGGGAGAAAGATCCGCAGCCAAAGCATTGCCACGACCATGGCAAGTCTACGTGCTGCGAAATCGTCGGGGGTAAGCACGGTTATGTTCACTTCGGACAATTTCAATAAATATCCCCAAGCTGAACTCTTACTTCAAACGATGATCGACGAAAAAATTCAAATCAAGTTCTTTGTTCAGTGCGACACCCAGATCGCCAGACAAGAGAGCCTTGTGGAATTGCTTGCTCGGGCTGGTTGCTACCAGATGTTCGTTGGAGTCGAATCCTTTGACCGGGAAACATTGATCGCTGCGAACAAAAAGCAGAATCGCCCCGATACGTATCACAACATTGTCCGGCTCTGTAGCGATAACGGGATCAGTTCCCATTTTTCGAATATTATCGGGTTCCCGCACGACACCGAGGAATCGATCCGTGATCATCTGGAGGTGCTCAGATCCATTTCGCCAAACTGGGCCTCTTTTTACATCCTTTGCCCGATCCCGGGCACCGAACAATACGATGATTTCCTCGAAGAGGGCTTGATCGTTGAACCCAATCTTGACCGCTTCGATACGACTAGCTTGACATGGCGGCATCCGAATCTATCGCACGCAAGGCTATCGCGACTTCTTTATGAATGCTACAGCCAGTTCAACACGCTAGGCCATTCATTGAGGAACATTCGCAACACGAATCGCAAGAATGGTAGAGGAGGTTTTAAGGAAAAACTCGGAAGCTTGGCGATGTCGACGTTCATTCGATACTGCGCATGGCGACAAACTCATCCAATGTCTGGCGGTGTCATCCGAGCAAAGGTGGACCATGTTAGAAACTATATGGAGTTTCGAAAACGCGTATTTGGAGTGGATTTAGCGCCCTTACCCAAAAGCCTCCAATTGCATAACTCGGATCGCAAGTCCGATTCTTTTACGGGTGCTGTCAATGAATTCAATTCGTCCAAAGCGCTCAAGTCCCTGTAGTTTCGAAAAGGAGATTTCCCATGCTACAAACCATATTGATCGTTCTCTTGATCCTGTTTCTTCTTGGCGGGATCGGAACCTTGCCAACTTGGTCGCATAGTCGAGGTTGGGGCTACGGGCCGAGCGGAGGATTCAGTCTACTGAGCATCATTCTCTTGATACTTCTGATCCTGTTACTCTCTGGCCGACTTTAACGATTTCTGAACAACTGGGGCTTTACACACCTAGATACGGATTCACAAGCTTCAAAGCGATCACCCAAAAATTCCACTAATTGTTGTATGATTGGATCCGGATTGGAGACCAAGTCTGGATACGAAACCTCCAACAGATCGACTCGATCGCTCGTGCGCAGCACCTCACGGATATGCTTGCTGTGTGCCTCCTGAACCTCGATCAGATGCTTCTTCTCCGAGCGAGCCCTTTTGCCCCTGGCGATCAAGCATCACCCACTGCGAGTCGACAACCTGGGCCGTCGGCCGAACCATATAGATGATCTTGTAGCGATGAGGCCTAGGCAACGACGGCAACAAAGCGGGTATCGAAACACTCCGGAAGTGGAGCCTCCATCGAAATCACTGCCCCATGGACGGGATGCTGAAATCGAATCCGATGGGCATGCAAATAGTAACCGGAATCACCTGGTAAGCCGGGGTTTTCGCTGACAAGCCCCCCTCCCGATCCATACACCGGATCGCCGACAAGCGGATGACCGATGGATGCTAAATGGATTCGGATTTGATGCGGGCGCCCTGTTACGAGTTGCACCGAACACACTGTTGCAGATTCATGGCGTTGCATGACAGTCACGATGCTTCGCGACGCTTTTCCACCCCAAGTAGCACCATAGATCTCTCCAAGTCGAGGATGGGGTATCAATCCAATGGGTGTTCTTACGCAAACGGAATCAAAATTCGCGACACCCTGTACCAGGGTGCGATATTCTTTTTGGACTTCCCCCCAATTCTGTGACATTACCGCCGATATCTTGCGATCGAATGCGAACAGCACAATTCCTGAGGTGGCGCGACCGAGACGATGAAGGGGGATTGCCGTTGGGTATAACGACTGCACCTGGGTCAGCAATGTGTTTCGGTAAAAACCCGCTCCTGGTAGTGTCGGTAGTCCGCTCGGTTTATGGACGGCTAACAAACTCTCGTCGCGATAGAGAACCTGATATTCGGTGGAGACTTGCGGCTCTACCCAGCCAGGCCGATCCCAGACCAAGATTCCGCCTGGTTTGAGCCGTTCGAACCCTGTCGCGATAGACTCGTCGATTCGAATCTCCTGAGCTTGAATCCTCTCGATCCACTGGACTTTTGTGGAATGGCTAAAGTGCTCGACCAAATAAGTAAGGGTAGTGTGGCCCGCTGCCGATGGGCCGAGATGATGTCGAAAGCTGTAGCCAGAATTTGTGGATGTCACGATGAAGATCACTCATGATGAAGATGACTCAGACGGTTGCGATTCATCTTTCTGCAAATTCGAGAAAATCTTCGAAACAGCAAATGTATCGTAGTCGACCTCTAAAGTCGAAATCCTATCGGACTCAAATCGAAAGTGCAAATTAACCCAAAAGGGCTCAAGTGCATGACCTGCAAACCAAAGTTTTTGGCGGTAACGAGCGGAAACCAAATCAACACCCTCTGTATAGGCCTGATCAGCTACACCCTCATCCATCGAAAAATCTCGGACAATCCTATCCAAGAGCAGATGCAGTCCGTTTAAACCAAACCAATCATCCAGATAGCAGGTGGATGATCGAGAAAAAGCTGCCAATCTCACTCGAAAATCAAACGTCAAATCATGCTTCACGTGAGCTACCATATCCCGCCCGTACAATGCAAATGCATCCAGGAAATTCTTGGCTATGGTCAAGCGATCTCGAGCGGCAAAAAACTCATCGACAAAAACTTTCCGCAGGTCTTGCGATAACGCTTCGGCAATATCCATCGCGGTTTGAATATCTAAAGCACCACCTGACTCCGCCTTCCGAATCAATCGCTCCGTATACCCAGCTCGGCGTGCAAGATCCCTCTGTGTCCAGCCTCGTTGGTTCCTCAGATTCCTAATCGATAGACCATTGGATTTCACCGTGCGTCTGCTCATTGTCCCTCCTCATCCCTCCTCTTGTTGCATCGCTTGAGGATAACTTGTCAGTGGGCTTGTTGGTCATCAAAAACCCTCTGAAAACGCCATGGTGAAATCCACCAGTCCGGGCCTATCGCACCATCGCTGTCAACAAGAGGATGTCGACTACTTAAAGCTCAAAGCGTTCCGGTTCTGTTCCGATCGCGCTAATAGCCAATACCTCGGAAGGGTACTAGAAATAAGCGAGGTTCTGACCAACACTCAATTCAGATCGAGATTTAAGAATGCAACGGAAAGCCTTTTCGCTTGTTGAACTAGTCGTCGTCATGGCGATCATCGGGTTGCTTGCAGGCCTTTTGCTTCCAGCCGTTCAGATGGCTAGGGAAGCTGCACGTCGCGTTGCTTGCTCGAGCAATCTTCGTAATTTAGGGCTCGGAGTCGATAACTACTTAACCGCCATGCGCAGGATTCCGATCGGAAACGATCTACTTTCTTCTACGGAACATTCATGGGCTTCCAATATCCTACCTTACGTGGAAGAGATGAAGCTGTTTGCTCGCATTGATTTCAATAAACAATGGGACGACCCAATATCCAACCACTCGGTGGCTAAAGCAAACATCGCTATTTGTCGATGTCCGAGCGCTTTGAAAATATTCGATGGAAAGATCGATTTCGGAGGCGTTCAGGGGAGTGGGCTGACGGGCCTTTCTCTCGGCATGGCTGCAAACGATGCGTTTGGTTGTGGGAGTCTCATCGTACGCGTTCGAGATCAACCAAATCCGCTGCGCCCTTCTGCCATTACCGATGGGTTCTCGAACACCATCATCATCGCTGAATCGGTCGATCGGAATTCGGAGAACTCTGGGCGCTGGGCATGCGGGCGCAACTGCTTTTCACAAAACCAAAGCTTAGACGATAGCCAATCAGATGGAATGGTTTCAAAACACTCGGGCGTACATGCACTCTTTATGGATGGGCGGTTGAACCTGGTTTCGAAATCCATAGACACCCGCATTCTCGGTGCTTGGTGTACGAGAAACGGCGGAGAGACAACCAGAAATAGCGAGGACTGAAAGGGATCTTGTCCTTTTCCGAACGGATTCAGCTTAGTTTCGGACCCATAGAAAGAGGTGATTTCGGGTCAAATTGCTACTCCAAAGATTTAATGTGTTGAGTAAAAATTTTCACGAGAAGGGTTTAAATTATGTTTAGTCGACGAATGTTCATGGCATTAGTAGCTTTGTTGGTTTTTGCATCTCCTTCCTTTGCGGGGAGTGGCGGGGCGAAAAAGGACGCCACAATCATTGTTCGCAATGACAAAGCCGTCCCCATTGCGGTTTTCGTTGGGCAAATTGCAGTTGCGAATGCTCAAGGACTACCACCAGTACCAACCCAAGCGCAAATTGAAGCCGCTGGCGGCGTTATTGTGAATCCTGGAAATGAATTGAATACCAAAGTTGTTGCCGGTACCATTCCGGTTGCGGCATCCGATTTGGAAGATAGAGCGCTCATGAATGTCACTATTGGTAAAGGTAAAACCAAGAGGTATGCCTTCACGAACGACAACGTGTTTGTCGCTTACTAAGCTAGCCGACATCGGCTAAATGTTCGATTGGTTTTCTTATCGAGATGCCCCCGATTGTAATTGCATTCGGGGGCATCTTTTTCAGTGGATCGTATTGTCATGCGAGAGCCTGTCCCATCTAGCCCGAACATCTCGCAGGGCGACTCATACAAAGGTGTTTTCGATGTCTTGGCAAGTTTTAACCAGCGCGATACTCGTTCTATCCACAACAGTTTGCACTGCTTTTCCCTGGCTCTGGGGGTTTTTGCTTCCCCTCAAGATTGTGGGAACATCACTTGCGTTCTATCTGATAACACGAAGTGGAAATCTAAGTTCCTTGTGGTTAACTTGGCTGTGGTGTTCCTGCTCGATCGCAATCGCGTTCCATTGGTCTCCAGCGGCCATGGCCTACTCGCTATCGTCAAGCTACTGGCTTGGTTTGATCGTTTCGATTCCGTTTATTCTTTGGGACGGCATGAGGCTCGCATTAGGATTTTGGCTCGCCTCGAAAGTCACGACTGATCTACGTTGGATTTGGGTTCCGTCGGTCGCCATAACGATTCTTCTAGAATCGACGGTTCCGAGTATCTTCCCATGGAAAGCAGGACTCCCATACTTAAATGCTCCATGGATGGTTCAGGGAGTTGAAGTTTTCGGCTCGAGTTGGACGACCGTGATCGATTATCTGATCGCCGGTTGGGTTGTTTCCGTAGGTTCTACGATCGCCACATGCAGCAAAGACCACGGCTGGATGCCTAACCGATTTCTCACCCCTACCCATACGCTTCCCCTATTTGTATTAGCACTCAATGCGGTTTATTGCACCTATACATGGAACCGTTGGAACCAATTCGTCGCAGAATCTCCTCACCTGAAGATAGGCATGGTCCAGGTTGACCCAGGATTCGAGGAAAGCCTGGGCAAAATGCAGGGTTTTTCAGACAGTCTCAAAGACGAGGTGGATTTAATATGCTGGCCTGAGTCCTCTGGAGGTACGCTGGATATGGCATTGAATCAACTGGATGATCAAAAAGTCACCTTCCTACGATCGAAGCATCCGTTGAAAGGCATTCGTCCTTGGCCCAATCCGCACTGCGAACTCTTAGTCGGTGGAAAAAACTATCTCAATAAAAGCGAGTCAGGCCAAGAGGTTTTGCACGTTACAGCCATGCTCATTAGCGACTCTGAGCGCATTACGGGACGTTACCACAAACGACACCTGATGCCGTTCGGAGAGTACGTACCGTTTGGGAAGTGGATTCCTGCCCTAGATAAATTTTTTGACATGCAGGATCATATCGATCCGGGCGTGGAACCGATTGTTCTTAACAGTCTCAGTGGTGCCAGGATTGGTACCTTTCTGTGCTACGAAGACATGATTCCACAAGCAGCGATCGAACTGGTTCACTGCAATGCAAATCTCCTGGTGTCTTTGATCAATGGATCAGCGTTCGAAAGTCCCTTTACACTTCGCCAGCACCGCCTGCTTTCGCAATCTCGAGCGATTGAAACACGACGGTTTTTCGTGCGCTGTGCATCCACCGGAGAAACTTGTATCATATCGCCATTAGGGCTAATCACGACCAAGCTTCCGGCAATGCAACAAGGAGTGCTATCGGGCGAAATAGCTTTACTCGATGGCATGACCTTGTTTGCGACGTACTCACGACTTCTGCTGATCGGTTCTGTCGCAGTGTTACTTCTTTCCCTGAACGTCTCTCGTAAAGTAAAAAGGGATCCTCATGTATTTTAGTGGTTAAAAGCTCGGCTTTTTCGTACTCAGCCTCGCGGTAATCGTACTCGTCCTCGTACGTAAAACGCTTGAATCGATCCAAGGCGATCCCCTTTTCGAGGAAGCTGGAACCGCAGTATTTGGTCCGTATGTCGACTACATCCCAACACTTCCCTTCGAGTAGCTAGTAGCAGTCGTTACGATTTCTTCTTGTTTTTTGCCGTTAGCCAGCGATCGAGTTGATTGGCAAAAGCCTGCAGGTCCTTGGGGCTGAAATTAGGAGGGCCGCCACCAACATGGCCACCCCCTCGCAGCTCGTCGAGTAGGTTGCGTATCGCAAGCCTTTGGCCAATGTTCGAAACCGTATAGAGCTCTCCTCGGGGATCGAGAGCAAGTCCATTTTTTGCCACAACTTCTGCAGCTAGTGGAATGTCGGCAGTGATGACCAGATCGCCTGGTTGGACCAATTCGACGATTCTCCGATCGGCGACGTTCATCCCAGACGGCACAAGCAAAGCTGCAATGAATTCAGACTTCGGGGTTGCCATGCTCTGATTTGCAACCAACGTCAGCATGGTCTTGGTCCGGATGGCTGCACGAAATAGCAGATCCTTGATCATCTTAGGACAAGCGTCGGCATCAACCCAAATCTGCAAATGAAATTCCTTGATCTGCCTTACGGTCGGCATCCTGAGTTCTGAAATACCTCACCATTTATACCATATCGCAACAGGCTTTCCATGCATTGTTTGCGGCTCTAAATGGCTGCTGCGTGCTCGTACTTAGTGAAACGGTTGAATCGATTCAAGGCGATCAGCCTTCAACTACATCCCAACACGTCCTTTCGAGTACGAGTACCAAATCTGCGGGGGAGGCGAACCATCTAGGAAATGGATTGCAGGATCATACTGGTTTCAAAATCTCAACATAGTCGATACAAACTCGGAACGCATCTTCATTACTTAATCGATCCCTTTGGCACCTTTGGATTTTCAAGTAAATCCATCGCAACACGAAAGCCAATATCCGCTCTAAGGTAAGTTGATTCTGCACCAAATCGAGAGGCTGACCGGCAGAGATCCTCGAACCCGAGCAAGTAACTCCCACCTCGCTGAACTCGACGCAAACCCTGGTCCGGTCCTTGAGGATCTGCAACCGGTTCATTGGGGTATTCGCCATATCTGTCCCAACACCACTCCCAGACATTTCCATGCATGTCGTAATCGTTCCAGAAGGGATCAAAACCAACTTCATACCAATGCGATTGGTGAACCCTTTTGGGGCTTGGGCAAACCGATCAGATCGATGCGAAAGTCATAACGCAATTTGCATCGGTGCTCAAACCCATTGCAAGCGATTCATCATGGGAGGGCGTGGCAACGTTAGAGCCATCTTGTATATGGCCACACTTGTCGATATCGGCCACAACGAAAAGATTCAGGCGTACTACGCACATCTAAAATCGCATAAAAAGGAATCGAAGTTTGTGTCCCCACAGAGCCTTTGTCTGTTTCATCCTGCTCCATCATTGGAATAGCTTTAGGCGCAATGGACAGATGATTTTCCGAGCCTATGCCTAAAAAATCCCGGGGGTTTGGGGGCAGAGCCCCCGCAGGAGCATGGGCTCTACGCGCGCTCGACACAGCGGTTGTTCGAAATCTATTTTGAACAAATTTATCCCTGAACTAAAGACCGTTGCTACTCAGTGAAACGGTACTCGTACTCGAAGGGACGTATTTGGATGTAGTCCATATTCGGAGCCGCATTCCGGCGTTCCAGCTTCCTAAAAAGGCAATTGAACTGAATCGATTCAAGGCGTTTCGAGTACGATGCCGAGTACGAGTACCGCGAAGCTGAGTACGAAAAAGCCGAGCTTCTACCCACAAAAATACCTGAAGAACTGGTAAAGGCGGTTACGATTGCTTTTGCCGGGTTCGCATTAAGCGATATACACTGAGTAACGAACCCAATCCGAAAATCGAGAGTGTTGAAGGCTCGGGAACTTCACCACTGGCTTCGAGCCGAAGTTGGAAAGCATTAACCAAAGGATACTTATAAAAAGAGGTCCCCCCAATGACATCAGGAATTCCGTCAAATGTGATTGCTTGAGTACCATCCGTTGCAGTAAAGGTACCGATAATATGCTGTCCTAAATCACCGACAGAATTGCTGAGATTTGCTTTGATCTCAGCGCTGCTACCTTCGCCATTAGCTTCCACACGATTAAAATCGAAATCATTTTTAGAGTCGTTCAACCAAAACTGGAAGCGATAATTCCGACCTGTTTCAAGGCCTCCAAGAGATAATGTCATTTGGGCGTATATGGTTGCCCTAATCCCAGTCCCAACAAGACCTTGATAGGGTCCGCTGATGCTGAGGAAATCGCCTGATGCAGCACTAGTGCCAATACCATTCAAATAACCCGGCGTTTCAGACAGAGTCACATCACCAATGGTAATGCTCTGAACGGTGCTAAAATATTTGGGAGGTGCGGCAAATGCAGCAAAAGTTACTCCTCTGACGGTTACGGCTTGTACCGGATTGTCTTGAACTCCGGAGAAGAATTCCTCTGCTGTCGCACCAAAATTGTAGGCGTAAACCAGTGTCCCTGTTAAGTCGACATCTGAATCATCTGTAATGGCCTGTGCTGACTGCCAAGTCACGACGCCCCCAAAGGATCGCTTATGCTGAGCGAAGTGGGTAGCACAGAAAACAGTCAGAAGTAGCAAACCCTTAGACGTCGTATGGTTTCCGAACACTTGCATTGTATTTTTCCTGATCGTCAAAAAGTGATTGAATCAATTACCCTCCATGGCAACAAACGAATCCCACATGGGAAATTAGTGCTTTTTCGCCCCCCCAACCCCAGAGGTTGCGCTGTTTTCAGGTCGCCTTACCGACGAGTCGTAGCTGCAATCCACTTGCGTCGGTTCCGATAAGCAAAGCCAAGAGCACCAAGCCCAAAAATAGTCATCGATGTCGGCTCAGGGACTTCGCCGCCAGATGCGACCGTTAGAACCCCGCTAACGCGAACTGCGGTTCCCAAAAGAAAACCAGAAAATCCTTCTCGGCAGCATTTCAAATTCCCCGGAACCGGTCTTGCGAAAACGGGATTCCCTGGAGATTCCTCCCGTTTTTGTTAGTCTTCTAGCGCCTGTCCTCGATGCCAAGGGGTTTGCATACGCCAATGAAATCCGCTTTAGCGCCTCGGAAATTTTCGGGTTATCACCGAAGGCTTATTACCCAGAGATTCTCTCGGGTAAAGCGTGCATTGGAGAGGTTTTCTGATCTATGACGATCAATGGCCCAGAGCAAACCGCATTGGTGTCCACAAGCCGATGCTACCTCCGTAGCTTGGCCTACTATCAAGCATAACAGCTAGGCACCAATTCTCTTGAATTAGAGGCTAGCCCAAGTCCCAAGTTAGGTCTTGAGCTTGCGTTGAGCGCGATAAGCCATGCCCAGTGCACCGAGCCCGAAGATCGCCATTGTAGACGGCTCTGGGACCGGGCACGTGGAAGAGAGAGTCATAGTATCGAAGTTGAATGTTGCACGAAGGTTTTGGGAACCGTTCGAGGCGTTCAACTCCCGGCTGTTATAAGAGTTGTTGACAGCATAGGTACCCAAGTACTTGCTAAAAAACGCGGTCGGATCTGGCAACGTTCCACCATCAACGAATTCAGACTGAGGCCATGGTGGATTAATGATGTCTCCATCGAAATAAAGCGATGTGACAAGAAATGTGGGGTTAGAGCTCAAAAAGATACCACGATTGTTCGTTGTCGTGTTAAAGCCGTCGGTCCTCATTTGGACTTCGAAATCATCATAGTTATCTATTACAGAATCCAGAGGTCGGACCCTAATACGATCCCACGGCGTGCCTCCAGGGCCCTCTTGGAATGTTCCACCGATGCCTGTTCCCCCCACTTCGGCAAATAACATGGGTTCGCTACCTGCGTTTTCTTGAGTCCATCTATGCTCGACAACGTTAGTAGTGCCTTCTGGAGTCTGCGGCGCGTAGTTGTTTATAACCCAGTAGAAGGATACAGCTTGGCCGACAGTGTAGCCCATTCCTGCATCAGCCGTGTTAACCGTTCCACTAAGCGTGATGGTTACAGAGCAAATACCGGCTTGGCACTGTGGGGCCATTAGGTGGCCCATAAAGATCAACCATAACAGACCAAAAAGCTTTCCAAAACACATCGACAAGTCTTTAACCAATCGCATTTTCTTCACCCTTAAAACGTATGTAATCCTTAACCCCCCCCCCCCGCAAAGGGAGGCCCTTTCACATCCATGACCAAAGGCTAAAAACTATCACTGAACGCATCCCTGCAACCATTAGAACCCCGTTAACCCGAACTACGGTTCCCAAAAGAACACCAAGAAATCCTTCTCGGCAGCATTTCAAATTCCCCGGAACCGGTCTTGCGAAAAAGGGGTTCCCTGGCGATTCCTCCCGGATTTGTTAGTCTTCTAGCTCCTGTCCTCGATTCCAAGGGATTTGCATACGCCAATGAAATCCAACTAACCCATGAGCGCCGCTACACAAATCAATACCGACGAAGACATCGGGTCGGTCTCGCACTGGCTAAAAGAACTTAAAACCGGTGACAGTCTTGCCGTCGAAGCCATTTGGCACCGGTATTACCAAAGAGTCGTTGAGCTTGCGAGTCGAAAAATGAAAGTCAACCCCGACCGAGCCGTCGATGGGGAAGACATCGCGCAGTTAGCCATGCATCGTTTCTGTACGAATGCTACCCTTGGCTGCTACCCGAACCTCGACGACCGAGAGCAGCTTTGGGACCTCTTGGTAGTCTTTACACTCAATCGAATCCGCAAGCATCTGCGAGCTTGCAACAGACTCAAACGTTCGGGTCTGCATACCCAGGTCTTTGAGTTTAGTCAGTTAGAGGTATTGAAGGATCTGCAGACACCTGAGGCGCCCACGATCATGGCAGATATGGTCAATGCGTGGCTGGAACGTCTGGATCAAGAGGATCCATCTGGCCAGCTCAAACAAATCGCCATCTGGTCAATGGATGGTATTTCAGGTAGCGATATCGCCAGGATACTCAAGAAGCGAAAATCGTTCGTCCTGCATCAGATTCGACTCATACGTTTGCTTTGGGAGGAATGCGAAACGTGATCAACAAAGATTCGGATGCGACATTCATCTATGAGACTGACGATTTATCGGTCTCGCAGTGGCGAAGCATTATGCTCGTATGCCAAGCTTACGAAAAGTGTTTGCTCGATGGCCAGAATCTCTCACCCAAAGATTTCGCTTCGAATTATTTAGAGATTCCTCAACATGTACTATTGCCGGAGCTTGAAAGAATCCATCATGAGTTCCACGAGGAGTCCGCACTGTACTACCGAGACACCGAACAAGTCTTTTCCCAATCGGAAAGGTACCTGATCCTCGAAGAGATCCGAAGCGGTGGGATGGGCCAAGTCTTCCGCGCGTTTGATCGAACATGCGGGCGACTCGTCGCACTCAAACGGATTCGCAAGGAATTGGCACAAGAGCCTCAGATCAGACGCCGTTTCTTGGCCGAGGTTGAATTGACCGCAGATTTGGAACACCCAGGTGTTATTCCCATCTACGATCAGTCGGTCGACTCAGAAGGGCGTGAGTTTTACGTCATGCGATTGATCGACGGGGCTGGTACCGGAACGCTTCAACAAGCGATCCAACGATTTCATACTATGAACCCTGATAACAAACCTCCTGGCATCGACCTCCGTGGCAGTCGGAATTGGAACTCCGAGAAACGGGCTTCGTTTCGTAACCTTATCGAATCGGTCTTGGTGATAGCAGACACCACTGCACATGCCCATAGCCGAGGGATTGCTCATCGAGACCTAAAGCCGTCGAATATCTTAGTGGGACCCTATGGCGAGACACTCATCGCCGACTGGGGCTTGGCAAAACGGATCAACCGTTCTGGAGCAACCCTTGGCAACGAACAAGACAACGACTCAAACAACCTGAATCCGTTCGTCTCAACTGACAACCAATCCAAGTGGTCCTCCAATGCCCAAGGTGTCGGAACCCCAGGTTTCCGAGCACCGGAAATGCATTCGGGTTGTTCATCTACAAATCTTGTCGCTGCAGACATCTATTCACTTGGATCCATCCTCGATTGCGTTATCACTGGATCATTGCGACCCCATGATGACGCAGCATTTCGCAAAAAAGAAATCAATGCGCCCTCGTCGATCTTACCATTAATCGCCATCGCCCATAAAGCGATGTCCAGAGAAGTGGCAGATCGTTATCCAAATGCGCAATCGATGCGAACGGATCTGAGCAATTGGCTCGCAGGCGAACCCGTATCGGCTTATCCCGAATCGCTTGTCGAGCAAATTTGGAAATGGCCAAGTCGCCATCGGATAGCGGCGTCGAGTATCGCAAGTGCTTTGATGATCGCTGTGATAGGCTTTGCTTGGTTCTCATGGTTCCAAAAAACACAAAACGAGAAATTGAGTCAAACGCTCAATACCTCAACGGTTCTGCTTAAAGAAAACCAAAAAGCCAAGCGATCGTTAGAGGAGGCCTTCGCCCAGCGAGAAGCCTTGGCCTTGCATGCGATTATTGAATTTCAATCTCTGCTGACGTTGAACCCTTCATTGCAATCGGATCTTCAGTTCCGAACCGTGCGGGAGAAAATCCTCAAGGAATCTCGGAGCTTTTATCAGAACCTTGCGTCATCATTCGAGCAATCCGAAAAAAACGACTCCTCGCTAGAGCGTCTGTCCGATGCGGCGTTGGCACTTGTGCAACTGGAGAACGAACTTGGAAATTTTTCTCAAGCGATTGAGATCGCCGAGTCGGCGAGCCAAAGACTTCGAGACTACCAAGCACCTTCGTATCGGGTCGAGTATCAGCTAGGACGGATGCTGGCTTTCAAAGGGAATATCCAAACTCGTCATGGTTGGAAAAAACAGGGGCAGGAAGACCAGGAACAGGCCGTAAGTCACTTGGAACCACTTTTGGATTCCAGCGAACTTTCTCAAAAAGAACGCAAAAACGCCACCCTTTTATGGAGCCGCGCCGCCTCGCCGTTTGCCATCGGCTTGGCAGCAAAAGGAGACTTTCAATCGGCCAAGGAGCTTTTGCAAAAAATTCTCACAGCGCTCGACGGCGTGGAGCCAGAAAGCTTTGAAGGTTTGTTGCTCAAAATACAAAGCTACGGCAATCTGGCAATGGTCTGTTACTATTCCAAAGACACCCCGGGTGCGTATGAAGCGTTAGAGCAAGCCGGGCTCTGTGCCACAAAATGCGAGCACTTGATGGATGGAAGTGTTCCGTTTCGAGAAATTGTGGATTTCGAAGTAATGCGCAGCATGCTCGTGAGATTCAAAAGCGACTTGATGCTCACCGAGGGGAAAATCGACCCGGCCATCGAAATGCAAAACCAGTCTTTGTTGCAATTGACGAAAGCTGTCGATCATTATTCTGGCAATATGGATATCCATAACGCTTACGTTAGTTGTATCACGAGGCTCCAAGCGGTTCTTGTCGAACATGGTAGGATCGCGCGAGCCAACGAGGTTACCCAAGCATGGCTCGAATTGGCTCAACGAATTCGTCAAACCGATGAAAGCAATCCAAACACACACGAATTCCTCTTACTTGCATACCACACGATTGGGCATTTAAGCGAAGCGACCCAGCAGGTATCTCAGGCACAGCAGCACTACCACGAGGCGTTATCGATCGCAAAAAATATTCTTAGCGGAAATCCTCAGAGCGAACGCCTCTTGGCTCAAGTGATCGAATTGAACGTACATCTGATCGGCTTTGATCTACGCTCGGACGATTTGCAATCGGCTCAGGCTCACTTTGAACAAGCCATTGAGTATGCGTCAAAGCTCAAGAGTCTTCCCGACAAGACCGATCAGTACCAAAGCGGCATCAAAAATCAATTGCAGGCTGCCTTACGATTCCTACAGGATTCAGCCCACAACAACAAATCAGACCAGTGGATCGCACGGTTGCGAGAATCCGAACTCTTGCAGTAACAAAGCGACCTAGTCATTAACCGCCTTGTCCCGTCGCTCAAGCGTAGGTGGATCGTCGACGCATTATCCACTCGATCGAAAGCAATGCTACGAGCAAAATCCACATCCAAGTCGTGTCCCATAAGGGTTGGCGACTGACAACCGCTTCTCCTGGAATCGATTTTAATTTACTGAGCAATTCCGTTAGTTCCGGAACGCTACGCAGGGACGTTCCTCCAGTGGATTTTGCTAGATTCTCAAGTGTCTCTTTGTCCGCCCTGGGTTGTACCAATTCGTGAAGATCCGGTAGCACCATCACACGCGTCGTTGCACGCGCAATCTCTTTCCCTTTTTCCAAAGCGATCAACTCAATTTCTACGGGCTTGATCACCGAGGCTTGCGCTTCATCATGGATCGCGTTCCATGATTCCCTATCGATGGTCCCAGAGTAAGTTGTTGACTGCGGACGGAGAGCTACCGCAGGAACTTCATCGGTCGACTTGGTTTGCCTGCTGGATTTAATCGCCGAGTAGACATCGTACTGGGTGGTCGCCTTGAGAGACGCATCATAAGCGTACGCGGTTATTTGTATCGGCTGGCCTTCACGATAGATGACTCGATCGGTTTCAAAGACTAGCCGTTTGGTTCCGCCAACGGAGTTCTCCGTAAGCCACCGGATCACATTCCGCCAAAAACGACGGAAGTACCGATTGTCCCCCTTACCCCAAACGGTCTCGAAGTAGCTTCCCCAAGCCGCCGTCGAATCGGGAGCAAAAGCAAAGGTCCTGCCACGACCATAGGGTTGGCAAGCAAAAATCGGCATCATTCCAACCTGAGGAATCGAATCCGCAGAAACCGCAAGAACCGTCGCGGCGGGCTTGAGCCGTTGCATGTAATTCGTACCCAAGAAGGGTGGTATCGAACGGATGGCTAGTTTGTTCTCCTCCGGGTCATCAACAATCTTCCAGATTGGATGCGATAACTCCTCGGTCGGAACACTCACCTTAAACCGATGGTCAACCCAACCACTTCCTAGCTTTCCTCCTCGCATGTCGACAGGGATTAACTGATCCCAAGCCGTTTGATCCCAACCCCCGGCTCCAAAACTTGTATGGCCCCCGACCATCGCGAACCCACCACCGCGTTTCTCAACCAACTCGACGGTCCATTCAAGTTGTTCCTTGGTGAAAGCACCAATCGAAATGTCACTGCAAATCACGCAATCGAACTTGAATAACTCTTCTCGGGTGGTTGGGAATCCCCGGTAGGAATCGTCGACCCGCATGAGTCTCGGGCGCTGCACGTACTGCTGGTCGACAACCATCGACACGCACTCGATGTCTTTATCCTCAATCAGAGCGTCACGAATGAATGTAAACTCATTACCTGGCGAGCCCTCCATATAGAGCACTCTCAAGATTCGATCGGATTTGACCAGTTGAAACGGAATTCGGTTGTTTTGAGTCGAGGCCTCACCTTCCAAAGGTGCTGCTTGAAGAACCAACTCGCGATACTCGGGTTTCGCCTCGACGAGCATTTCAAAAGCTTGGGGGGAATCGCTGAGCGTAATCGGAAGCGTTGCCAAGGGTGGCAAGGACGGATTGTTTTCGGACCTGACTTCCAAAACAATCCTTTTCCCCTCAAAGCCCGTTCCGCGAACCACACCACGAATCGGAGCCCTCACTCCTGGATCTACACGCGGTGGAACTACGAGGTCGTCGATGGCAACATCCCCGAGCACTTTAGAATCGCCCACAGGGAAAACATGAATAGGTACACCCAACTCACGATAAACACGCGATACCTCCTCAAGACGCTTGCCATCATCGACCATCCCATCGGAAAAAACCACGACTCCTCTTGGCAAGTCTCTCGAAAAACGACTCGGTAACTGCTCGAGCGCATCGGCCAAGAGCGTCGTGTTATCGGTAGGCTTGAGCTCACCAGGATTAGAAACGCTCGAAAGCTGATTGCCAAACCGATACATCTGCACTCGGGGTGGATTGTCTATCGCACTCAAGGATTGATAAGCCGTCGCGATCGACTGCTGCGCCTGAAGCATCCGACTCTGGGGTTGCTCAAGCGCCATGCTTCGCGAAACATCGACCAGGAAATGAACCTGTCCTGGTTGCTCAGGTAAACGCTGCTCGCTTCGATGCACAGGATGAAGCAAGATCGCCAAGAGCAACCCTAGCACCAGCAAACGGGGAACAAATAGCCACCATCTTCTCAAGCGATCTGAGGTCGCCGTTCTATAAGCGATCGCCAGCAGTACTGCGATTCCACCTGCCAAAAGCAAGTAGATCCAAAACGAGTAAGGACTTGCCCATTCACGCATCGATTCACCCTACCTTAAATCGTCCGACAGGGCTTTGAAATACTTCTCTACCAGTTCTTTGTACGCCGATGGAACCATCGGGTCTGCATCCATCACAGAGCTCTCCAAGATCTCCTCTTGTATCCGTGTCTGAAGTGCCTGGGTCACTTTCCGCAATCGCGGATAATCCCCTAGGACACTCCATCCCTGGAAGTCCTTTGCGTCTTGCTTGAGCGCCTCGGCAAGTTTCTTGTCTCTTGATGCAAGCCGCTGGAGTCGCGACTCGAGCTTTTTCGATTTCTCCTGAATATCTCCAAAGGCATCGTTCTGGGACTCACTCTGCTTGATCTCCTCTTGAAGCTTTGCGAGTTGCTCCTCCAGAGCCATCATCTCCTTTAGCTGGGGTTGGGAGTACTCCTTGCGTGTGGCTTCCAAGGATTTTACAAGCTTCTGCAATTGATCGACTACCCCATCGGCTTGCTGTTTTGCTGCCGCATCCCGGCCCGAACGCATGGATTTCGCCGCATCGGTCATCCCTGAGGCGATCTCCCTTGGAGGGGTCTCGGTATTGGCCTGATCGAGTCTTTGCTGAACCTCTCCGGACTCTCGCCCTGCATCCCTCTGAAGACTCTTGATGAGTTCCGCAAGCATTTGAGCTTCGGTTGCTAATTCCTCTTGTTCCTGAGCTTGTTGCTGAGCTTGTTGCTGGGCAATACTTGTGCCTTGATCGCTGCTTGCCCCCTCCTGTTGAGGGTCCTTGCTCGTTGGATTCGTCCCTTTGGTTGTCTCGGAACCTTGCATCTTCTGTGCAATCGCCTTTTGCTGTTCTGCAATTTGCTCTGCGGATCTGTGTGCTTGCTCTAAGCGTTCACCAAAATCGCGTGAATTCATTGCACCAAGATGGGACGATAGGGCCTCTAATTGGTCGGCTGCCCGTTGCCCATTTTTCGATGCCTCTGGCAGTTCTTTAGCATTGAAACGATCCGCCCCTCTTTGCATGGTGTCCGAAGCTTGATCCAATTGCTGGCTGACTCCACCACCGGCGCATTGGATGCTCTCTAATTCTTTTTTAACACCTTCAAGCTCTGACTTGATTTGTTTCTGCGTTGCATTAATGTCAGCAGCACTCGGAGCGGGCTTTTCATCCTTACTGCTCGCACCCTCTTGCGGCAGTTCCGAAGGTAATGGTTTGGGGCGAAACTCTTGAACCTGCTTGCTCCATTCTCTCTCCCTTTGAGCCAACTCCTCGATCTGCCTCCTGGCTTGAGCAAGTCGTTCCTGCTTATCGGTCTGTTGCTTTTTCGGTTTTCGAGGATTTTGTTGTTGGTTTCGTTCCGATGGGCGGTCTTGACCCTTCGATGCCCCGTTTGCCTGCCTCAATTGCTTACGAATCTCTTCCCTGGCTCGAATCAGGTTCGATAAGGCTTCTTGCTGGGAAGGTACTGCAGAAGGCAAATCTGAATCATCGAACTTCTCAACTGCTTTTTCCATGTGTCGACCCGCCTGGCTCAGTGCGGGCTCATTGGACCCAAACTGCTCGATTTCTTTGGCGAGTTCATTGGTCGAATCCAAAACCTCCTGCTGCGACTGAGCCAAATCCTGAGAGAATTCCTCGTAAGAGTCCTGCTTTTGTTCCAACTGAAAGGCTTGAGATAGTTCTTGACGCTGGCGTTGGATCAACTCCTCAATATCCTCGCTGAGGTCGCTGAGCAACGGATCGCCATCGGCCGCATCTTGCGTCGGCTCGCTCTGTGCGTCCAACTCCTCAGGGCGAATGTCAATGAACTGCAACGGTGTTAAAGTCCGTCTTCGTGTCCCGAAGTATTCGTCCTCGGCAAATGCGTAGTAGGTCACCGCCTTGCTGGCCGTTAAGGCGTATTTCTCAAGCAGGAGCATTGTCTCCAATCGTAGCGGCTCTGCAGAACCTTGCGCATCCTCTTCAACGAGCGTCTGCATCGGCTCGCTACCTATCTGAAAAAGAACTCCTACTCGATACAATCCATAGTCGTCTTCTGCTTCGACAACCATCGGCACCTGGGCATTGGCCGCAACGGTCAATTTATCCTGGGGCTCGACGAACCGCACCCTCGGTTTCAAATCCGGCTGCACACGAATATTCAACTGTTTGTCGACGAGCGTTATCCCATCGGATGTTCGAGCTTCGATCGAATAAAGCCCACTTTTACGTAGTTCCCCAAGCGATCCTGTTGCGCGGTTTTCAGATGAACTCAATGGAATCGAATCGGACTGCGAGGCCCGCACGATGGTGTCCTGGAGATTGGTCTGTGGTACAAGTTCGATGTTGGATAACGCCCGATTGAACGTCAAATCCAAATCGACCGATGAACCTTCAGGGACAGTCAAATCGAGCGAATCAGAAGTCCATGGACTGAGTTTGGTGTAGTCAGGCGCCAGGATCGTCAAGTGCACTTGATCTAGCGTCAATGGTTGCAATACAGTCACATGCCCCAAGGGCAACCTTCGCGATCCGATAAGGACCTCGAACTCTGTGTCCTTCGTAAGCCCGCTCAATGTTGCAGACACTTCCCCTTCGATTTTTGCTTTATTCCCCGATCCCTTCGTCTCTGACAAGCGACTTGGTAACAGTTCGGCAAGAGTCCATCCCGACTTGGAGCCTGCTTCTCTGTAGCGAATATTCGCCGACTCGACAGGACGGCCATGGATGGTCGCCTGGACATCGACACTCTCTCCTAACCGAATCGTCGAGGATTCAGGGGTGTAAGTCGCAGTGGTGTACTCGAACGGAATCAACAGACTTCGAGCGATAGCCGTACGAAACTCTGCAAATAGCAGCAAGAACATCGCTGTAAGGAACATCAGACTCGATGCAGTTATCAGGATCCATGTCAAAGGTTTTCTATCGATGGCAGCTTCCCAGTTCACCTTCTTGGCAAGCTTCAAGGAATCCAGTCGCAGTGACTCCAGTAGCGACGCGGATGCTTTTGCGGGTGTCGAATCTCCTTGCTCATAGTCGATCGTCGTCCGGAGACGCTGTCCGAATTGAGCGAGTTGATTTTCGGTATCCACTGCTGCATTGGAAATCGAATAGAGCCTTATCCACCGGTTGTAGGCATATCCAAGTCCCATCCAAGCCAATACGACCGTGAGCAAAAGCCAAAGCGCTCGCAGGACCGTTGGCAGCTCAAAAATCCAATCCGCAGTAGCGATCGCAAGCAGGGCTATCATAGAAAAAATCACCAAAGCCCCGATCCCCATCCCAAATCGATTCGAGATTTGCTTCTGCTGTGCCCGAGCCAGCTTTTTTCTTAATTCCAAGGTGCCGGTCGGAGTTTCTAGTCTCGACATGGTTGAGTCCTTAATCGATTCATGCGTGAATTCTCCCTGACAATAGTAACTCTGCAGCAAGGATTGCGAATAGCAACCAAGCTACGATCGTCCATAACTCGTCTGGTCGAGTCGCGTCTGCCGGGATTTCGATCGCTTCGAGTGCCGTAGCGCGATCCGCAGATTCGATCGACTCCGCACCGGTGATCTTCACCATTTCATCGGCTTGGATTCGCCGAAGCTCAGACTCCCGTGGGTCGATATTCGCAACCAACCATTCCCCTGGCTTATCCGCTTTCGGAACAATACCTGCCGACTGCCCTTTCTTGCTGATCGTTTCACTCGTCACGGCCGATCGTTCAGAAAGCTGATGCGTCAAATGGGCGAGCATTTGTCGCATCAAAGGAACGTACATAGGAGACTGGGGTAAGGTGGTCCAATCGCGATCGGCGGAGAACCCAAAGTACACGCTTCTACCTTTCCCGATTTGGAGTTCAGCGGCGAGGACATGGTCTGTCGTGCTGAGCAGAGACGTTGCGTTTGGAGCGAGCGATTCTAGCGGCAGAAGTTTACGGATATCGATCCGACGCAAATCCCCTTGCTGAGGATCGTTGAAACATTCGAGGGCTGGATGTTCATTATCCCAACGCGCAATGCGAAATCGGCCAGAGATAGCAGACCGCCTGAGAATTCCCGGCAATAGCCCAGCTCTCTCAAACTCCTTGAGCGACTCAGGCCTAACTTGATCGCCTGCGAATACCAATAAACTACCCCCATCCCTCAGATAACTCTCCATGCGTTGGGCATCCTGTTCTGTTAGCTGCCTGACATTGGCCAAGACAACCGCGCGATATCCATCGAGCCTAGGAAATCCCTTCCCCGATTCCCAAGCGATCCGCTCAGGCTCGAACGAACGAACCGGCCCATCAAACTCCGTCATTTGCAATCGCAACGCAGTTTCGAGGTAATAGGTTTCATTCGCGTAAACAGATCGCCCCTCTTGTCCATCCACGAGCAGAACACGGTCTGGCCGACGTGCCTCGAATGCGATCCATCGGGTATCGTCGATTCTCAAAGCATCATCGGTGTCGATCGAAACCTTGCCCTTGTAAAGTCCATCTGTTTGGATCGGTAGCGAAAACTCTAAAGTTGTCCGACCAAGCACAGGGATTTCGGTGGCCAATTCCTGCGTGTAATGATCCTTGGTCGTTGCGTGATCAACGTCGCATCGCACGATCAAATCACGTACGACCAAAGGGCTATGATTTCTTAGGTTGACGCGGATCTTGATCTGGCCCTGGGGCCGGATTTCCGTTTGGGTCGCGTCTGCCGATTCAATCGTAATGTTCCGAGCCAATGGATCCCCGAGCTCATGCAATACCAACTCAACACCCCTTGGCAACGGTTTCATCGCAGCCCTCTGCAGGCCGCTTTGTTGCAAGTCGGTCAAAAGGATGATCTTTTTGGATGCCCGTTTGGATGCTGCAAAAATGTCTGTCGCCCACGAAAACGCAAGCCCATAATCGGTGGCCGCTTGGGTCGGTGTGATTAGAGGCAGCTTTTCAACCGGGAGTTCTTCGATTCCGGTCGAATCAAAAGTCGCTAAATGAACAATCGCGTTTTCGTCCAATCGAGCCAGTTCTTTTTTGGACCGCTCGATCGCTTGAGCCATCGACGAGTCCCCCCTTGAATCCACCGCCTGCATGCTGGCAGATTTATCGATCAACAGAATGACCTCTTGTTGCAAACCCAAAAGCTCTGAACGGTTCAAGTAAGGACGACAAAACAGGAATGTCAGAAATAGCATCCCAAGCATCCGAAGGGCCAAGAGCAACCACTGCTTGACCTTGCGCCTACGGCGATGCTCTTTGACCACCGGTACTAGAAACCGAATCGAGCCAATCGGAACCTTTCGCGCGCGTTGCCTAAACAACAGGTGGATGATGATCGGAATCGCCATGACCAACGATGCCAATAGAAATCCGGGATAGATGAATTGAATCGTGGGCATGGAGACCTAAACCTAGTACAACTGCGATCGCTTGACGAAATAATCCAACAATGCAGATTCCACAGGACTGTCCGTCGTTATACAGACGTAGTCGATATCACGAGCTAAGCACTCTTTATGGGTCTCATCGATCCATCGATGGACCGCTTGCGAATAGCTATCTCGAATTTCATGAGCCAGCGTCTCGATCTCCTCGCCTGTTTCTGCATCGACGATTTTGACCGACCCATCGATGGGCATCGATTTTTCGATGGGTGCAAGGACATGAAAGACCAACACGTCGTGACCGAAGTGTCGAAAATGATCCAAGGCTTCTAGCAATTCAGGGGAATCGTAATACAAGTCGCTGATAAGAACGACGAGCCCACGCCTTGGAATCATCTCGGCAGCCTCGTGAAGAACCGTAGGCTTTTGGGCTTTCGGATTACCGCGAGGCTGAGCAAGAGCGTTGAGGATTTGTAGCAGATGATCCGAAGTGCCACGCGCATTGAATTTTTCGATAATCGTGTCGGCAAAGAGAGTCAATCCAACGGCATCCCGTTGCCGCGAGGCAAGATGGCCTAGGCTGGCCGCCAAGACAACGGCATAACGAAGTTTGTTTTGCGATCCGTCCCCGATGCTCATCGAGCCACTGATATCCACTACCAAATGCACATCGACATTGGTATCCGCATCGTACTGCTTGATGTACAAGCGATCGTGTCGGCCATATATCTTCCAATTCAGATGCCTCAGATCATCTCCAGCGATGTACTCGCGATGCGAAGCGAAATCGACAGAAAAGCCGATGAAAGGACTTCGGTGCAGTCCGTTGATGAAACCTTCAACAACCCAGCGAGCCACCAGATCCAAGTCTTGAACCGACGAGATAATCTTGGGGGAGACCAGATCAGCAATCTTAACCACAGCGGCAGTCATTTCATCCGCACCTGTATCAAGATTCGCCGTATGATTTCGTCAGAGTCCAGCCCGTCTGACCTGGCATGAAAATTCAGAATCAATCGGTGCCTGAGCACGGACGTGGCAATCGACTTTACATCCTCGAAATCGACGTGGAATCGACCCTTGAGGATCGCCAACGCCTTGGCACCGAGAATCAGATACTGAGACGCCCGAGGGCTTGCCCCGTATCGGATGTATTTTTGGATTTCGTTTGCTTGTTTATCCCCAAAACTATTTTTCTGTGCGTTGGATGTAGGCCGAGAACAGTTTGCTAGTGCCACTGCGTAATCGACAACATCGTTGGCCACGGGGACACCGCGTACAAGTTCCTGCAGTCGCAGAACTTCGGCGGACGAAAGGATAGGTTGTAGCTCGACCTTTGTATTGGTGGTCGTGCTCTTGACGATGTCAGCCTCTTGCTGAGGCGTAGGATAGCCTACCGGGATATTCAACATGAAGCGATCCAACTGAGCCTCAGGTAAAGGATAAGTCCCCTCTTGCTCGACCGGATTTTGGGTGGCCACGACGAAGAACGGGGGAGACAAAGAATAAGTGTGTCTCCCGACAGAGACCTCTTGCTCCTGCATGGCCTGCAACAAAGCAGATTGGGTTTTCGGCGGTGCCCGATTGATTTCATCCGCTAATAAAAAGTTGGTGAACAAGGGACCGCGTTGGAATTCCAATCTCCGACGGTTTGTCTCCGGATCCTCGATAATGATGTCGGTACCAGTGATGTCCGAGGGCATCAAGTCCGGGGTGAACTGTATGCGGCGGTACTCCATATCCAAAGCCCGGGCCAAGCTTCTTGCCATCAGGGTTTTTCCAACACCAGGAACCCCGATCAATAGTGCATGGCCGCGGCTGAGCAATGCGACGAGCAAACTATCGATCACCTGATCCTGACCTATAACGACTTTGCCTATCTCGGCTTTTAATCGGATCGATGCCTCGCGAAGTCTTTCGACGGCCTGAGCATCTCCGTGTGCAGTTACGCCCACATTGGATTGCGACGATGGTTGCGATTCATTCATAGATGGTTCAGCTTGGATTTGAATTTGGTCTCTACGGGCTGTAGACTAGCGGCAGATTTTACCAAATCCCAGTTGCGGCTTGATAACCATTGAATTGAATCAAGAAAAAAAAGGTTCTGTAGCTTGGCAGGCCAGGCTGGCCCTAGCTGGCTGCTTGGGTTTTCAGGCCCAGCCGGCCGGCATTGGTAGCAAGCGATGTCGATGCGCTACCTTCGACCGATCGGTTTAAGGGGGACTTTAGCGGGGATCCTTTGAGAGAGTTTGGACAGAAACAAGGGCACGCCTTGAATCAACCTATTGGCCAATCCTAGATAGAGTAAACGTTCGTATGGGTCTAACTACCTAGATGCCTTGCCCCTTGAAAGATGACGCAATAATCTCAAAGATTGCCCTTTTTTTCCATTAAAGGCCAAAAACGTGGAGACTCGTCGCAGAGGTGACACTGTTGACCTCATCGACCGGGATGGTCAAACCGCCCAACCTGTCAACCTCGTCAACAACCTCAACTGTCAACAAGGTCAACAAAGTCCAAAACCCATTGTCACACTGCCAATAAGATCGCCAAGTCCCCGGATCTGAACTCCTCCGTTTTGCCCCAGAGCGAGCATTCTGGCGGGCTTGATCAAGTTCCTCGCCGTTGGCTGCGGGTTAAACGATTATTCGCCTTTGGCGAACATTCCCGATGATTTCTCCGAAATCAACGAGAGCGCTTCAGTGAGGTCGTTCATTTGGTTAGACCATCACTCACCGCATTGCAAGCCCATGCGATGTCAGTCGTGGGCTATCGCGGAAACCACAGCCGCTTGATCGCAACTCTTTGCGATGCAATCCAGGTTAAATGAACCTCTTGGTCATAACCCCCCACCGCTTCGCAGGGCCCTCAAAGGGCCAAACTTGCTTGCCCCAGGCCGCCTGACGGCGGCAGCGATTTGACTGTATTGATGGTGTTGACAAGATTGACGGGATTGACGGCGGTCCACAGTCAATCCAGTCAACACTGTCAATAGGGTCAATGCCGTCCAAACCCCTGCTCCACCTCAGATGGTACACTGGATCGTGCGTCGATAGCTCACGACCAGCAAACTCTGAGTTTTCCATGAGAGGATGATCCATGCCAAACACGCCATCAATTATCTCCAAAGGCTTCGTTTTGATGCTGATATTTTTCGTGGATCAATTGCAAGCCCAGACGCCCAAAGAGATCACCAACAGCATCGGGATGAAGCTGGTGCTGGTCCCTAAAGGGACGTTCATGATGGGCTCGCCCGAGAGCGACGTGAACCGTCAAAAGAACGAAACCCAGCACGAAGTGACGATCAGCAAGGGCTACTATCTTGGTGTACATGAAGTAACGCAGGCACAGTACGAAAAGGTGATTGGTAAGAATCCGAGTCACTTTCAAGGGGCCGTAGTTAGTAACGAGAATGCAGATATCCCCGTAGAGAATGTTTCATGGGACGATGCGGTCGAGTTTTGCAAAAAGCTATCGGACCTGCCTGAGGAGAAGAAAGCAGGCCGCTTGTATCGCTTACCAACCGAAGCAGAGTGGGAATACGCGTGTCGCGCTGGTAGCAAGACGGCATATTCATTTGATGATGAAGAGGGTTTGCTGCCCGAGTACGGTTGGTTTAAACGCAACAGTTCCAATCGGACACATACGGTTGGACTTTTGGAGTCGAACGCCTGGGGTCTATACGACATGCACGGGAACGTCTGGGAGTGGTGCAGCGACAGGTACGGTGAATACCCCAAGGGTGCCGTCAGCGATCCGACTGGACCAAAAGAGGGCTCGATCCGCGTGAACCGTGGCGGCAGTTGGTTCTACGTGGCCGCGATTTGTCGGTCGGCGCTCCGGAACGGGGACGGCCCGTCGTACCGGGACTTCAACCTCGGCTTCCGCGTTGCCCTGAGTTCCCAGTCCGGAATCCCCAAGTCGCCGGAGGCGGACAGCAAGTAAAGCGGAGACGGTGGTCGTAGGCACGGAGGTCGCGCGGCGGAGCAGCGACCGGAGATGCCGCACACCGCTGGCGACGCGACTTTGTTCTCCAGTTCCTAAAAGCGAACTCCCGCGAGCTCTCGTTGCATGTGGTTTGCTCCTGGCTTGGCAACTCGCCACGCATTGCGCAGCAGAGTTACCTGCTGTTCACCGAGGATGATTTTGCCAAGGCGGCTGGCGTGGCGAAGGTGATGACAGAGGGGTATTTTTCACGGAAACAGCGCCTCGGTTTTTGAACAACCTGGCCTGGAACGCTACAGCTTTGCACTGTCCAGAGCAATTCTCGATCGATCCATCGAACAAGGCGCTAAACAACGATGTCACGTCAGCTATCCGTGTTTTTATCATCCTTACTGATTATTGGGATGATGCAATTGGGGTGTCAGGAGCACGCTCAGTCGCCGAAAACGATCACGAACAGCATCGGGATGGAGATGGTATTGATCAAGCACGGCAATTTCATAATGGGATCTCCAAAAACCGAGTTAGGAGATGGTGGAAAGCATATTGAAGACGAATCGCCACAGCATGAAGTAAGGATAAGCCGGGACTTCTACATGGGACAAACAGAAGTAACACAGGGGCAGTGGAAGGCGATCATGGGAACAGAGCCGTGGAAGGGAAAAGAATATGTAAAAGAAGGCGAGAATTATCCAGCGAGTTATGTAAGTTGGACTCAAGCAGGCGAGTTCTGCCAAAGACTGAGTAAGCAGGAGGAGAAGCAAGGCAGGAAGTACCGATTACCCACAGAAGCGGAGTGGGAATATGCTTGTCGAGCAGGAACGAGAACGAAGTACAGTTTTGGAGAAGACGAGGGTAAATTGAGCGAGCACGCATGGTTCGATACTAATGCGAAAAATGCAGGTGAGTCCTACGCGCACGAGGTTGGGCAAAAGAAAGCCAATGGGAACGGATTGCACGACATGCACGGAAATGTTTCTGAGTGGTGTAGTGACCATTATGACCCCAAGTACTACGCAAACTCAGAGAAAGTAGATCCAATTGCGTCAACATCTTCCAGGAAGTCCCGAGTGATTCGTGGCGGCAATTGGTACGCCCCGCAAGCCTATTGTCGATCCGCGGCACGCGACGGTGACAACCTGCCGCATGCCCTTAGTTCCGCTCTGGGGTTCCGGTTGGTCCTTTTGGATTAGGTTTCGCAGATAGGAAACAGCCACGCCGATTGACGGCTGGAGCATTTTGACTTCATTGAAACTGTTGACAAGATTGAATCTGTTGACAGCGGAAATCAATCATTTTTCTGAGCCTCTGGAGAGTACAACGGTTGGGAAACGTGCGTCGAAAATGACTCCTGATTTTCCAGGACGTTTACTTATGCTTTTCAGGAAGCCCGGTGGAGATTTTGCGTTCTAGAGTCTTGGATACTCATTTACTAGCGGTTGCTTACGAGAATCAACAGCAGCCTGCATAATTGGAAAAACAGGCACTTTGATGTTCGGTATTGTTTTAGCGTGGTTGCTGACTTCTGTTGCGATCGTATGGATCCTATCTAGCCTATCCCGAAATAGCCGAGCAAAGTCGGTAGCAAAGCAGTTGGTGCCACTTGGATTTACGATCCTAAAATCGTTTGAGCCAGAGGACCGAGACCGATTCTACTCTTTCCTCAACGACGGTCTGTGGATGCTACACTCTCCGTTCTTTGTAGCCGTCTTAGAGAATGATGGAGTTCGCATCGTCGCCGCAGAGTTTTCGGTGGGAAAGCATCAGCGAATTTTTTACATCATGGGATCGACTAAGGAAATCGAGGTTCCCTCGATGATCATCCGTCGAAATACCGCGGGTTCCAAGTTCATGGGGATCGCCAACTTAGATGCAGTTTGGTTCGCAGAGGATCAAGAGTTTCAGGAGAGGTATTCAGGAGAGGTATGTTGTACGAGGAAAGAGAAAGAATGAGATACGCGCGTTCTTAACTCCTCAACGCAGGAAAGCGATTCTCGACGAACCTGGCTTTTTCATGGGCCTTGGGATCAGTGGCGATTCGATCCTCATCGAGTACAATAGACGATTCCGGGAGGAGACATTCGCAGAGGAAACCGACAAATGCGTGGCCATGACACGTGTTATCGCAGGAATGTGCCAAAGGCGTAGTAAGAGTTAGCTCGACCGACAGGTTGGAGGCGATGCCATTCCCGCAGAATCGATGCGTACCTAGCAGATCTATACTTTCCGATCCAGATTCAGTTACTTTCTTAAATGTTCGCCAAACAGAAGCTCTCCGCGTCAGCTTCGATTGTCGGAGACCGATCCTAGTCGTTTCAAGAATAGAGTCCCGCTTTCAATCCTTCGCGCCTCGATTGCGCCGGCCATAACCCCAGGGTCGGTTGTCTTTGATGCGTTTCTCTAGTTATGGAGTAGAGAAAAAGCGACTCTAGCACACCGTAGCGATACAAAAGACCAGTGAAATCGTCGGTCTAGGGAAATCAAGACGCCCAAGAGCCAGCGGGTGTGACCGGCGGTTATGAAAATGAGGCTTCAAAACTCGCGCTTTTGTCGCGCGGGGGATAACCAGAGGGTCAATTTGGTTTTCCAGTTTTCGTCCGGGTTATTCAGTTGAAATTCGGGGTGGCGCATCGGCGACCGCGAGCTTATCAAATGTTGTTTTTTTCAACTTCTTTTATCGTCGACATTTCCCCTTGTGGGGTGGGTTTGGCAGAGTTGTGGCCATGGAGTCGTATATGACTTCTCCCCAATCCAGTGGTACAAATTACCTCCAGAAAATGATCCTTGGAGGTGATTTGTACCGTGAACCAGTCCAAGTCTGTGAGTGCCCCAGAGCGGGCGGCCAAACTATTTCGTCAGCAGGGTGGAATCCTGAGGATGGCTGATATCATTCGCGGAGGAATCACCCGCAATACGCTCTACGCGATGCGTGATACCGGACAAGTCCAGCAACTTGCGAGAGGTCTTTACCGGCTTGCTGAAATGCCTCCGCTTAGCCAATCCGATCTGGTTACCGTAGCGATGAAAATCCCGCATGCAGTGATCTATCTCGTATCGGCGCTCGCCTTCCATGAACTGACGACCCAGATCCCACATGACGTTTGGATTGCCATGCCTCGCAACAGTGAACCGCCGCGCCTGACGTACCCGCCTGTGCGAACATCACGTCTCACAGAGACAGCTTATCTCACTGGGATTGAGACTCATCGCATTGATGGTGTTGTCGTCCGCATCTACTCGCGCGAAAAGACAGTGGTGGATTGTTTCCGTAGACGCCATGATGTGGGGTTCGATGTTGCCCTTGAAGCCCTCAAGGCCTATATGGCACAAGGCAAAGTCAACGTGAAGCTACTCATGGAGCATGCGAAAAAACTCAAAGTCGCTCGAGCGATGCGGCCCTATGTGGAGACGCTTCTATGACCCGCGAAGGTAGTTCCGGAGAACACGATTGCCGTACCATCAGCGTCATCGCAGGGCCGAATGGTGCGGGCAAATCTACCTTTGTCGAGAACTATTTGAAACGTTATGTCGATTGCGATGAGTTCTTGAACGCCGACTTGATTGCCCGTGGGCTGTCTCCATTCGCCCCAGAGCGGCAAGCCTTGCGAGCGTCCGAGATTTTTTTGCAGCGACTCAATGAGCTTGAGTTAGGAAATACCAGTTTCGCTATCGAAACTACGCTTGCAGGACTGGGGTATCGACAACGCATTTCTCGATGGAAGGAACTCGGGTTTCGAGTTATACTATTGGTTGCCTTGTGACGACTTGGCCATCGAGCGAGTTGCGTCACGGGTCGCACAGGGCGGACACGATATCCCTATTCCCGATATTCGGCGACGCTACGCTCGCGGGCTGAGAAACCTCACTAACATTTACTTGCCGATCGTTGATGACGCTTGGGTCTTGAATGGTGCCATTACACCGCCCGAGGTTATTTGGCGAAGGTTAGATGGGAACGAGTGGATAAGTAAAATCGATGCGTGGCAATCCATTGAATCCTTCGAGGGAGAATAGTGGTGATCCGATCCAATCCAGACAACAACTCGATGTCCATGGATGAAAAAGTGGCTGCTGCATATCGCGATGCAGGGCTTCAGGCGATTGAAGTCGCTGAAAGGACCGGTACGTCCATTGTGATCTGGCGGGATGGGAAGATTGTCCACCTCAATGCTGCCGAAGCGCGAGTTGAGTTCGATCGGACGAAAGGACCATCTTCCGACACTGGCACCAATGGAGTTCGATCCTAAAAATGGAATTCCGTTGTTCCATTCGACGCGAGCAAGCAGGCAGACAGAACTCCAACGCGAGCACCCACTGCACGTGGTCTGCTCTTGGCTTGTCCTACTTTTCGGAGCAGAAGTCCCTAAGACATTGGAACAATGTTGCGATTGCATGCTGCTCGGATTCGGGACTCCCAAGGTTTTGCCATGGCGTTTTCGACTCAGGAAATGCGACATACAAAACCAAGACCGACCAACTCATGTTGTGTCCATGCGTTGCACGCAAGCGAAGCCAGTCTTTAAAGCCTTTTAGAAACTCGAATCCTGTTCCCATATCGAATCCTTGGATACAGGAAGCAACGGAATCATACGTGACTTTTCGTAGAAACATGGCAGGTCGAGATTGAAGATCCGAAAGCACCTCTGGAAACGACATCACTGCCATCCTAACTGCTCGTTCGAGCGGACTTGTCGACCGTCAGTAACGACAACCTTTCAGTTTGCTCCAGGTTCACTATAGGCGCCAATGCACAGATCTCGGCGTAAACCTCCTGACTAAGGCTTCGCTTTCGCATGATGGCCGTCGCTACCAACAAATCCAGCGCCAATTGCCACTCGCCCGCATTGGTGAAACGCCGCACATCGGCCAACTCAATGGGAGTGAAGGTTGGCAACCGATCTACCAGTTGGTCAAAACGTTCTATCACGGAACTCATGCATGCGCTCATGGTAAGGATACGGCTTAGCCTGCAACAAGTGCTACCCAAAAGCATAACACAGGCTAGATCTCTTGTCCTCCTTGCTTCGTCAATCCACGAGCACCAGTGTACCGCAAATCGGTCCAGTACTCGCGCCGGCCATAACCCTAGGGTCAGTTGTCTTTGGTGCGTTTCTCGGGTTATGGAGTAGAGACAAAGCGACTCTTGCACACCGCAGCGATGCAAGAGACCAATGAAATCGTTGACCCAAAGAAAATCGCGACGCCCAAGAGCCTCCAAGCCTGACCTGCCGGTTATGAAAATGGGGCTCCAAAACTCGCGCTTTTGTCGCGCGGGGCATAACCGGGAGGTCAATTTGGTTTTCCAGTTTTCGTCCGGGTTATGAAGTTCGAGACTTTTCTATAACCCCCCCTCTGACATTCTAGATCGCGCGACTTTGAGACTCACGAGAGTCGGGTTGCCAAAGGCAGAAAAAGCACCCAAGCCGATTCGCGCCTGGGTTGGTAGAGACATTGCGCGACGGAGAGTTTGAGACTGGGCCAATGCGTGCAAACCCTTGAAAATACTGGGTAGAAACGCAAACAGGCCGACGTTTTGAGGCGTCGGCCTGCTGGTATAACCGGAGGGTCAAACTGAGTTCGATACCCTTAGTTCAGTTGCCAGATCCAAACTCCGCTCTAGCTCATCGGAATTTTTCGGGTTATCACCGGAGGCTTATTACCCAGAGAATCTCTCGGGAAAAGCGTGCAAAGGACCGGTTTTGAGATCGTTGGCGATGATTCGCAGAGAGCAAACGGCCCCGCCGCCTGCCCGATCTTTCCCGAACTGTGAACGATCCTGGACGACGCCTTCGAGATCTTTGGCGAAAAAAGCGAATATGTGGTCGATGCTCCACAGTATCGTGTGGCAGCCAACATGGTGATGGGTTGGAAGAACTCGAACCTACTAACTGAAATGAGAAATGAGAATTGAGATCCATGCGGGTCGGCGTGTTCTTAATAATTCTCCATTCTCAATTTTCCATTCTCAATTCCTAGGTCACCGAGGATGATTTTGCCAGGGCGGCAGGGGTGAAGAAGGTGATGGTGGAGACGGGACGCTTAACCGATTTATGTCTTTGCTGCTGAAGAGGCGATAGTCGATTGCAGTCGACGCAACGACCGAAATTGCTGTCCGAGTCATTGAGCCAATCGTATGCGATTCCAGCAACCGCCATAATGGATGGATCCCCCGCAAACGCTTGTGCCACCGCGTCTCTAAGTCGTTGCGAAATCCGCATGCAATGAGCCGTCAGTCTGTTGAAAGGATTCGCAAGATCATCCAGCCCTGTGGCTTGAGCCCTCAGAAATCCAAAGCGATTCGAGAGTTATCCAAGATCCTCGTCGAAGAGCATGAGGGCGTTGTACCTCAATCCTTTGAATCGCTTGAAAAACTTCCCGGCGTAGGTCACAAAACGGCATCGGTTGTCATGGCCCAGGCTTTCGGCGTTCCCGCGTTTCCGATCGATACTCATATCCATCGACTCGCTCAGCGCTGGGGATTGACCAATGGTCGTTCGGTGGTCCAAACCGAGAAGGACTTGAAGTCGCTTTTCCCGGAATCGAGCTGGAACTGCCTTCATCTACAGATCATTTTCTACGGTCGAGAGCATTGCACGGCGCGAGGCTGCGATGGAACCGTATGCGGTATCTGCCGCGAACTGTATCCCAAACGTCGCAAGGCGGTTGCCACCAAAAAGTAAACGACCTGTCTAGCGCCGCGGGTAGGAAGTCTCGTGTTTTTGTCTGGCATGACCCCCAACCCTCAGCGTAAGTTTCGAAGTTGCGCTTTTCGCCCATTGAAGTTGGCAAAACGCCGATTCTCCAGCGTCCTTCGCAACCCGACGCGCGAGCGAGGGACGCACGAGGGAAGACACTCCAAAGTGACGGAACGTCATCCCTCACTTACGTTTCGGGTTGGGATAGAACCGACTTTGCGGAAAGATTGGGCTCGGAACAAGCTCGAGGCACGCTACAAACGGGTGGGTGGAAAGCCCCAGTCGTCTTACTCCTCAACAGGAACGAGCGAAACAGCAACTATGCCTTGAGAGAGTCGTCCCTCAGTGTCTGAGACGATGTAAACGAAGACATCGTGCGTTCCCCAACCTGGCGTAAGAATGATGTCGTTGGCCTCCGGGTCGATCTCGATCACCGTCCCGTATGGGGTGGTGACTGACAACTCGTTCGCATCCGAATATTGCGAGATCCCCACCAACCGGAGCGTTGAACCCGATGGACTGGAATCGTTGTCCAAAACGTTCAGCCGAACAGGTTCCTTTGGAGAGTTGAACACAAAGAAATTTGGCAGCGCGATCGGTGCCGCGTCGAGTTTCGCTACTACGACCGAGATCCAGCCGTAACTCTGCTGGGTCGGGACTCCAAGGGACCCGTAGAGGGTGGCGTTCACAACGACACTGATCCCGTCCGGAGCGGAGAATCCAGGGGCTGGAATGTACCGAAGACTAGCTAGGATCCCGTTGACTTCGGCCAAGGTGCCATAGATCCAAGCGGCCCCGCTGGCCCCTCTCAATGGAAAGAATCGGTCCTCGAGTGTTGTGTCACTTGCAAAGGTTCCCCAGATCGCTACTCCGAGGAGGGGTTCGATCGCTTGGAAATGGACAAAGACTCCCACGAATTCGTTTTCATCTCCGTCGTACTCCAGCGAGATGAGTGCGTTGCCATCGGCGTCCTGGAAGCCGATCGCCTCTCCCGGCACCGTTCCTTGCACTTGTTCCGCCGATACATTTACCTTGAACGAGTTATCACCCGTCGATTCCAAGCTGTAACTTACTACGACGATTGCAGATGCACGGTTCCCCCAGGAATCCTCGACCGTGTAGAGGAATTCATCGTCGGTACGGAACTGATCTCCCGGTGTGTACCGAACCACCATTTTGCCTGATCCATCGCTCGCTTCAACAATCTCGACGATCCCCGCGTTCCCGAACTGAACATCAATCAACTTCAAGCGATCCCCAATATCGTTTGCTAAGACGTCAATCTCGCTGACTGGGAACTCTGTCGTTGTTGCAGGTAGGGTCCTTTCCAAATAATCGTCTTCGGCGATCAATGGCATTCTCGGGTTGTCCAATGGCGAATTGAGCTTGTTGATGATCATCAGGGCGTCCATCGGGCTCACCACGTTGTCTCCGTCCACATCGACGAATCCCTCGGACATCGGTGACGCGATGCGGCTTGGGGCCATCGCCGTCGGCCGACCGTTGATGTAATTGATGACGCTCAAGATATCGAGGGGGTCGATCGAGCCATTGTTATTGGTATCCAACGGGGCATCCGCGTTCTGCATCAGGTCGTGGTCGTTAACGACCATCTCCAAACCGCCTTGACGATCGCGAATGTCCCACTCCATTCCATCCATCTCGAAGGTGAAAACCGGAGAACGCCCAGCGTCGCCAGACATCATCTTGCCGGAAAGGGTCGCTTCGGCAATGGTTGCCAGATTGATACCCATCCGGTCTTCGACGAAGTCGGCGACCCGTCGGGCAGTGGCGATCCGCGCTGCGTCGGATGATTCCGTGTTTCGCAGTTCCCCGTTTGTCAGCTCAAACGAGAAAAGCTCCATATCGCCAGCGAAGACGCGACGCGACTCCAGGGCCTCGAAAAACACGCGTCGTTTCGAACGGAAGGCCCTTTTTTTGGCAACCGACCGTTTTCCTCCGAAGGCACTGAAGAATCTGGATAGCGAGCATTTTCCCAACATGGCGTAACCTTGCAAGTTTCGGCGAACCTTCGTCCCGGTAATCCCTTATCGTCCAAGGGGAGCTAACGATATCGTAACAGATAGTCAAGTTGCGGTACCATGCTGAGCATTTGTGCCACCCTCCGGTTCACGCCTCAAGGTATCTCCGAACCAAAACCGTTCCTCCGATCCTGCTTGCATGATATCCGCACCTGCACCGCCGAAGAGCAAGTCTCGCTGAGAACCTCCGGACAAACGATCGTTCCCCGTCAATCCGATGAGAATCGTCGAGAGAGATGCCCGTCCGGTAAACGCCTCGGCCGATTCACGCTGGGCATGCAGAGAGTTGAATTCTAGGTCCAGTCCCTCTTCACAAGACTTCCGTGTATAGATGGCACAGCGGTTTTTCGGCCCCGTGCTTTTTGTTTGTGTGCTCATTGAGTACTCCTTAAACGAAAGAACTGAAATCCGTTTACGTGCGATCCTGTGATCGTGTTGGCAACCGCGGTGAGTGAATTGAAGAGCTGCCCTTCGTACTCAAACCCGTCTTCCAGCACGAGCACTCGGATCGGCCGGCCTTTGTATTCGCGATGGAGCATCGAGCCGTTGGGTGGCAAACGAAGGTCGCGAACCGGTTTCGATTCAACGGCAGTTACAACAACTCGGGATCGTTTGTGTTCGCGAGGCGGTGTGACCCGGACTTCGGAGTCGAGTTCCAGTTCGGCCGCACGTTTCAGCGCCCGCTCCGAGAGGCCACCTTCGGCGTTGGCCTGTAGTCGCCAGGCGATTCGGCGGATGAGGTAACGCTTGTTTCTGCTCCGGCATTTCTCGCCAAAGAGCGATTCGAATTGCCGCACGATTTGGGTGATAGTCAAAGTTTTTAGGCGTGCGATCTCGGACGCTGTTGCAGCGTTCATGGCTGATGCTCCAATCATTTCTCTGTGTTTTCGCTCCGGCCTAAAGCCTCTCGCCTCCGGCCTACCTCAGACACAGAGAGCCTCAAGTCCGGGGAAACCTCAAGGCTGGAGTCGCCCGAGTTGGCAGAGATTCGGGCTCTTTGATCGAGCACACGCTGAAAGCCAACTGCCAGAACAGCAGCGATCCGCTCGCGGCGCTGGCTGATCGAGAGATCCGAGAACGATAGATTCGACATGGCATATCCCACCGGGTTGGAAAAGTGCGAGCTGACAACGATTCAGCTCACCCGGGTTATGTATGCCGTTAGGGAGAAACTGGGAGCGGAGATTTGAGAAGTGATCCACCCCCCAGGCAGGACACAATTGCTATCGAAGAAGCCAGTAAGCCAATAGTAGCAATGCTGCTAATACCACCAAGACAGCGAACGTGAGTTTCCAGAATAGACTCGCAAACTTGCCTTCCAGAGCAGGGGTGGGTTTTCCGTTATGCCATCGCACCCCAGCCTTGCATACAACACACATTGCGCTACCTTCGGCGATGGCAGCGCCGCACACAGGACAGCGATGTTCCATAGCCCGAACCTCCTTTCCAAAGAACTGTAAAACATATCTTGTCACAAAATCAACTCTTTATGTTTCGGTACTGACTCGCACCAATCTCGTGGCAGGGCGAGGCATAGGAACGCCGCCTAAAGATAGGCGTCACCCACGGCGGCCAAGTGACTGTCCATTCTGATTCCGCCCCGATCCGCCGCTCGGGTGCACCCCTTGGTTTGGTGAAGTTATTTCTTCGTAACAGAATCCCGTCCGCAACTTCGACTCCCGGTTTTCGTCTTTGAATGATCCCGCCATCAAAGCATTGAGCAGACAACGGCAATGATAGCAGCCGTGAGTCGGGTGGCGAACGGGAGAAAACGCTCCGCCGAGGATTCTCGCCGATTGGCGGAGAGTGGTCGCGATGGGGAGAGTTTGAGAGGCGGGTGTTTCGCGAAGGACTCGGAAAAACAAGGGCAAAAACGCAAACAGGCCGACGTTTTGAGGCGTCGGCCTGCTGGTATAACACGAAGGTCAAACTGAGTTTGATACCCTTAATTCAGTTGCCCGTGAGGTTTGGTTCGCGTCCCCCCAAGTCAATTTCGCTTACGGTATTTCACGCTTCAAGATGATCAGGATGTCGTTCACCGAGTCGGGCTTCGACTCAAAGGCGGTCGATCGCTTTCCCTTAGGTCCTTGGGGCACTTCGGGGAAACAGACCTTCAAGTTGTCCCCTTCCAGTTTATAGATCCCGAGCGTGGTAAGGTCGCCCTCAGTGAGATCGATCCACTGTGGCTTCTTGGTGGCCTCCAGCATAAAGGACAACTCCTTCGCCTTTTCGCCGAACTTGTAGGTGATCTTGTCCTTGGTGATGACCCACTTGAGGTTCTTGATGGCTTCGTCGGGCGCTTTCCGAACTAACGTATTTGATCCTCCAGACGAAGAAAGGTTACAAACGAAGAACGAAGTTAGCCGGTTTCAGCAACGTAAGTGCAGCTTGGAACCCAAAGGGAAAGTGTGCGATCATTCCACTTCAGCACTCTCGGCATTACCGGTCTGAATGTAGTTCTTTTTGACCAGCCAGAAACACCAAGAAATGAGTCCGATGTTGATCACTGCGAAGAGTAGAAACACCCAGAATCCCTCCACCTTCATGGCTTCAGCATGCTGGGGAATTAGCTCTTGCAAGCGAGTTGCCCCAAGTGATGAGAGGCGAATGGCTTCTCGGCACACACTCATTCCCAAAACAGTGGCAACCAAACCTGCGGTAGTAAGCAGAAGTGGTTTCAATGAAATTCCGTTGGTACTTGGTATTTGTCGAAGTAACTGAAACCAACCTGTGAGCTGAGCAATCATGCCGAGACTGGCTGCCGCCAAATACCATCTGGCCATCGGCCCCAAAAAGACTGCTCCTAGGTGTGGTGCGGAAAAGTAATAGGCTATTCCGCATACGATCGATGCAATTAGTCCGAACAAAGCGATTTTCGGCAGCCTCGAGATCGATTGACTAAACATCGCCAAGCAGAAGGCAGTCGAGCGTGGGCTAACCGCAAACTTTCGGGTGATGGACGCGTTGAAGCTTGCAGAGCTTCCCGATCGTTTTGACACGGTGATTGATAGCGGGTTGTTTCATGTATTCTCAGATGAAGATCGACAAAGCTACGTCGATGGCTTGTCTTTAGTCCTCAAGCCCGGTGGTCGTTTCTACCTATTGTGCTTCAGCGACGAAGAGCCAGGCACAATTGGTCCACGTCGAGTATCTGAAAAGGAAATTCGTGAGACTTTTGCCAAGGGATGGCATATTCAAAGCATCGAACGTTCAAGGTACGAAGTTCGCCCCGATCCAAATGATCCAAGTTTTAAGGACGGTGGGCCGAAGGCATGGTTTGTGGTTGTAGGTAGAGTTACCAGTTAATGAAGTTCGAAAGGGGCATCTCCTGCAAGCCGATGGACTGCATCTTTACACTTGCCAAGTTCATAAACTTCTACATTCCTCTGTCTTGGGCTTTCGTTCAACTGAGTATCAGGATTCAAGACCAGTTCCATGGTAAAGAGCGTCTCATTTCCGAAAAAGCTTTGCTATGTCGCACGGATGATTGGCGCTTTTGCTGGGCCAGCGGTTGCTCGGTGGTCCACTCGTCCAGCGGTCCCCGCAACCTCAACGCCCACTGCGTTCGCACTTGGCAACGGCATCACACTCTGGCACCTGCCGGTCGGAGTGGTACGAGTGCGGGAGTGGCATCGGGAACTGCCACGTGAACTGGCAGAGGTGGATGATGGTCTACGTTTCCCTGTGATGATGTCCAACACACATATCACCGGATGGTTGGAATGCGCAGCCTGGTTGATCGACCATCCAGAACGCTTCATTCTTATTGACACCGGTGAGTCCATCAGCTTTGGCACGCCTTCTTACTTTAAAGGTGTACCGAAAATGCTGTCGAATGGGTATCCGAAGATTATCGACGCAACGGCAGCAAATGAAAACGTTCTCACCCAGGCTTTATCCACCGCCGGAGTATCACCTGGAGACATTGACCTCTGCGTGTAGACTCACACCCATTCTGATCACATAGGCAATATCGATCAGCTCGACCATTCCACGCCAATCTTGGTTTCGCAGCAAGAACTCGCGCCCGTTGGACGTGGAGGTACCGTCCAAACCCCTGCTCCACCTCAGATGGTACACTGGATCGCGCGTCGATAGATCACGACCAGCACACCCTGAGTTTCCCATGAGAGGATGATCCATGCCAAACACGCCATCCAATATTTCCAAAGGCATCGTTGTGATGCTGTTATTTTTCGTGGATCAATTGCAAGCCCAAGCGCCCAAAGAGATCACCAACAGCATCGGGATGAAGCTGGTGCTGGTCCCTAAAGGGACGTTCATGATGGGCTCGCCTGAGAGCGAGAAAGGGCGTCAGAAGGACGAAACCCAGCACGAAGTGACGATTAGGAAAGACTACTACCTTGGTGTGCATGAGGTAACGCAGTCTGAGTATCAGCAGGTGATGAACAAGAACCCCAGTAATTTCCAAGGCGAAAAAATCAAGGGGGATAGCAGTCCTCATCCAGTAGATCAGATGTCTTGGAACGATGCAGTAGAGTTTTGTAAGCGATTATCGGAATTACCGGAGGAGAAGAAGGCCGGTCGCGTGTATCGTTTACCGACAGAAGCAGAATGGGAATACGCTTGCCGCGCTGGCAGTACGACCGCGTACAGCTTTGGTGAGAGTTCACAGTCACTGGGCGACTATG
>Ga0315904_10001083_pt1 | contig 43347 bp, 66 predicted proteins | sample LakEriMetagenome_6_FD_203529 | JGI IMG/M metagenome (GOLD analysis project Ga0315904, IMG submission 203529) | Freshwater fungal communities from buoy surface, Lake Erie, Ohio, United States - Buoy 12 MA120 | ecosystem: Environmental > Aquatic > Freshwater > Lake | place: USA: Lake Erie, Ohio... | reverse complement strand
TCAACCGCTTTCATGATTTGCCTTTCTTTCTCGGTTCTAGTCTACGGACACCGCAGGCCCACAAACAGGCCCACAATGAAGAAAACCCAAGCGTTTTTCAGCTTGTGCGAGTCTTGCTAAGACTCGCAGATGTTGAGTTTTGCACCATGCTCCCAAATGCAGAGCACGCACCCAAAGGGTGGCCTTTCATTTGGCTGTATAGCTTTCTGTCCAGGTTTTAGGAAACGCAATCTACCCGGGAGAAATTCCACGCGCAGAGGGCTGTCGATACGATCCCTGTACGGCTCTATGCCTTTTTGCCACCAAGTTTGTTCAGTCCTGTTTGCAGGTAACAGCAGAACAATCAAGCTTGCTTCCGTTTCCATCCAAGCTTTTTCTATCCACGGAAGAATATGGCTAAACGGCGGATTGCAGTAGACTCGCTCGCCTTTCCATGATTTTGACAATGCGTCATCATCAACCGTCCAATGCCGATCCAACTTGCGATTCTCGATCGAGGATGCCGCGTCTATCGTAAATGCGAATCTTTCATTCAGTCGTTCAAAGTCTTCAATCGGCAACGCACGATCATCGACATTCTTGTTTGATCCAGCGTATCTGGTTTGCTGCGGATGATTTTTAGCCTTGAATTTAACAAGCATTAGCTTACCTCAACAACTCCAGTTTTCCTTTGCCTAAGACTCGCAATCGTCGGTTTTCAGCTCCCGCTCTGCCGTCAGCATGAACCAATCCAAGTCGACTTTCGGGAACATCTTTTTGGTTGTGTAGGGCCCCGAGTGAGTAATTCGGTAGCCTTTATCTTCCAATTCTGCGAACACGGATGATTTGTTTTCAAAGTGCTCAACAATTTCGATCCGCTCAATGACCGTGATTTTTCGTCTGGGTGATTTACTCATGTGTTACTGTACCCTATACCACGGAAGCCAGATCCTGTACTCACGCATGAATCCGGCGATGTTGTGTTGGTAGATGAATTGTCCACCTTGGAAGCCAGGAGTCAGGACCTTGTAGACGCCGAACCGTAGTTGTCTCCAGCCTTGCGAATCTTCAAAGCCGTTTATTTCAAAGCTGCATTCGACGACCCAGCGTCCGACCAGATCTTTTGGGCGTTGCACCTTTTGCAGGTCTCGCAAAAAACGAATGTTCATCGATTCCTCCAAACAAATGCGATCAATGTGCACAGCATCCAGAGACAGTTAGTGAGAACCCATAAATTGACGAAAACAAATGGTGTCGCCCATTTTTGATTTTGCGTCACGACAGAGGCGATCAACGCCGGGAACACAGAAATGCTTGGTAATACCAACCAAGACACGACAAGCAACAAAAAATCGTAATCGGATCTCATTAATTAATTCCTGCTTGGCTTGATCCCGCTCAAAACGATACCAGCAATGCTCTGGTTGTTTGCAGCCACGACAGCCCGCAGCTGCTCGAGCTCGTGCTGCGAGGCAGACCATTGCATGTAGAGATTGTTGTAGGCCTCCTGTGCCATCGTACGGTGCTCACCGAGCTTACGTTGTGTCGATTGGAGCTCTGCCTTTACAGCATGCCCCCAATCGTTTGATCGCTGGAGCTCGTCTCGCAGTTGCTCAACTTCGTCGCGAAGCTTTCGCGATGCGTCGAAGATCGCCATCAGGAGGCCCGGGTGGGTCTCCCACTTGCCGATGAGCTCCATCGCCATGTCGACGGTGAGCGGGTTGTCGTCTGTCGTTGGATCGTCCATCAGTTGCACCTGCTCCCGCAGCTGGCGTACCCGGCCATGTCGACCCAGTTATCCCGTTTGCGCTGGTGGATCTCTCGCGAGCACTTGAGCTGGATCATTGCCATGGCGACGTGCCGAGGCTCGAAGGCTTCGCCCTCTTTGCGCATGTGTCGGAACAACGCTGTCCACATTCCAGCCGTACGCCGGAAGTCCTGATCTGGAGGCCCATAAGTCGCTTGGCGATCGCCTCGGGTGATTTTGAAGGCCTCAGCAAGCACATCGTCGGATTGGCGAATGTCTTGGCTCGAGCACTCCGAGCACCCGCAATCGTCGTCGAGGTCGTCCTTGGGTTGTGAGCGCCGAGCGCCGTCTAATTCCCAGAGATTAGACAGCATGACTGCCATGTCTTGGGGATTGCATCGTGGGTAGCGAACATACCCAATTTTCTCGTCGTCTCCCACGTACACGAAACGAACGCTCTTTCCTGCCCAGACAGCCAAAGAGAACTCGGCCACAGCACCAGCCGACATGTGCCACTCCGGCAGCATGACGATCTCGTCGCATCGCATCACAGCGTCAATGCAGCGACGCATGACTCGGCTGAAATCCAATTGTTTCGGGAACACGCAGTTGTCCGGGTTGGCATACTTTGGATCGACCATCGGATCGAAACCATCTTGCTTGCGATCTTCGTCGGCAGGACTGATGACTTCGTACCGCTGCTGAGAGAGCAAACAATCACGAACGCGGTCGAACATTTGGTAGTTGAAATAGGGGCGGCCCCGCATTGGGCCAGCAAGGTAGAGAACCCTCTTTCGTTGGATCGGTTCGGTTTCCGGATCTTTGTTTGAATCGTACGCGTTTTGCACCGTGTACCCGACCGTGATCTTTTCGGCAGACGACGCGTCTACATCCATTTTGCGAAAGAACCTAGCGTTTTCTCCATGTTGTTTGCCTAGTTCTTTTGCATCCAATACAGTCATCCCGATGGTGTTTTTGCAATCAGATAAGCTTTGGAAACTGCTTGCGATTTGATCTCCATCTTGAAGCGTTTCATGGTCTTGCAGTTCTCGAAGGTTCCCGAGATAGATTGCGTCGATAGGTTGCTCGGGCTCGGCGGTCTTGCACTCACTAAGGTGCGTCCACCATGACTTATCAGCATGTCCACAAACATGTACAGCATCGCCAAGTATCTCCAATACTTCGACTTGCGCCCAAACCTTATCGCCTTGCTTTAGCTGACTCATCCTCTCATCCTCCTGAAAACCGAACCAAAGAAACCTTACGCTGCTCCCCTGCGGATCAGCGGTGATAGATACGAAACACCTTCGATGATCGGGATCTGCAAATTCAGATGCCCTAGACCACGCTGCACTAACTGGATCCCATAGCCGTTGACCCAGTCGGTTAAGTTTTGATGCATCCAGTACGGCTGGAGCTGGCAAAGACAACCAGGATTCCAGGCTCCGATCGGCCCGGAATCGACCGTCCGCTTAGTGGCCAGATCCATCCGGTGCGTGTGACCAAACCAAATGTTTGCGTTGTACTTGGCCAGGTGAGCTGCCGCAGCCGCTTTGCTCGTGTACTGGCCATGTGTGAAGTAGCAGTTGTCCCGCTGGATCGTGCCTGGCACCTGGCAGTTGTCGTACCACTTGCCTTGCTCAAACAGGGCGATTCCACGCTTCGGGAGCTGCAGCACGACGGCAGTCGAAAAGTAGCTGGCAATCAAGGCCACGTCTCGCTTGCCACCTTTGCCGGACTTTAGCGTATCGGTGACGATCCACTTCTCGATGCGTCGCTCGTGGTTCCCTTCAAGGTACTCGATCGTCGCTTGTGGAGCTGCCGACTGAAGCTCGTCGAGGAACTGGTTGGTTGCGTTGCAGTCGTCTTCAAAAGTGTAGTTCGCTTCGGCGACATAGCCCCACGTGTGGTGCTCGGCCAGGAACCCACCGCAGTCGAGGTGATCGCCCAGCATGATGATCGAATCCGGCTTGAGCATCCGAATGTCGGCCAGCATTGCCGAAGCTGCTTGCTGGTCGATGAAGCATCCGTGGCTGTCTGGCACGATCACCCGCAGCGTCACGCCGCCCTTGGATGCTCGAGCCTTGCGATCCAGCCGGAGCTTGACGCGACTGCTACGCAAGTCTTGAAGTGTGTTTTCCAGTCGCTCGCGAGCCTTACGCTCGATCGCTAGCTGGTGCTTGAGCTGGTTGAGTTCCGCGCGAGCCGTCAGCAGATTCTGGTCTGCCGACTGCTGCTGGCGATGATACTCTTTGACCGCTTTGGACGTCGACCAGCGAGGTTTTTTGGCTGGTTTATTCCCCATTTTGCGAATCCCTAAGTTTCCTTAGCCAGTTGCGAAACGCTTCGTGTTTAACTTCGAAGACTTTAGCGTCCACGAACCGGTAAAAGGCAGACACTGACGGGAAAAGATCGCGAGCTTCGCCTCCAGAAATCCAATCAGTTGCCATGTCCTGCAGCTCTCTGGCGATCTTTGGAGACTTTACCTGCAGGCTGTCAAACCAGGTCGTGGATTTTGGCCGAAAACTGTCTGCCGACTTTCGAGCGATCGCAAGCAGCGAATTGCTCGGCTTTGGCTCAGGCTTGGATTTCTTAATGGGTTTGGTTGGCATCATGCCTCCTGCGTGAAAGGGTCAGCAAGCCTCGGCTGGTTGTGGTGCTGGCTTGGCCGGTGGCGGTGGAGCTGCTGGGACTTCGTGCTTGATCGCATCCCAGCTTTCCCCTGCCGCCTGGCACATGCGAACCATGACCGTGCCTAGGTAGTTTTTATGCTTCTCGATCTGGTTTTCGCGGATTCGCGACAGGGCATCGAGGAACCCTGCGCGGTCGATGTCGGTCGCGACCCATGCCATCCGCCAGATGGTGTCGCGATCAAGGCCACGCAGTTTCCCGCGTGCTTGCATGTCGCTCATGTCCCGAGCCAGAAGCCTAACCGATTCCCGAAATTCAAATCCCGCCGCCGTCCAAACGATCGAACGACGGGTCTTTGTCTTGTCTTGTTCGGTTATGTCCTGTTCGGTTACGTTCGGTCGTGTGCTCGGGGGATTCCCCTGAACTGCCGGGGCTTCGTCGGGGGATTCCCCCGAGGAAGTAAATTCACTGTGTTTTTCTTGCTGTTCAGCCAATCCCCGAGACACTTCGGCAGCAGGAGCATGCTCAAGCCACCCGATGTCGGTGCGTGACGCCCACGCGACCAGATCGACGAAAACAGACTCAGGAAAACCAGTGACCCTGGCCAAGTGGGAGATCTTCAGGGGAATCCCCCGACTATTCCCCAGCGTCCCCCTGACATGGCAGGTGGCCGCGTAAGCACACAACGCGCACCATGCACCGTAGATTGCCGGCGCACGATCCTCGAACTCTTCTAGCATCGCCTGATAGCCTGTCGACGAAAAGCCGACAGGCATGGCGATCCAAGTGAGCTGCTTCAATTTGCGAGACTCCGCTCGCTCGAACGTCTCTGTCCACTTCGAGATTCGCAAAACAGGCTGGGTCGCGTCAGTCATGGATCACCACCCTGTACACTTCCCACGCGACGAGGGCGACGACAGACCAGAAGCTTGCTGTGACGCACACAGAAAACATCCTGTCGATCGCTCTAGCCATCTCGTCCATGTGATCCCCAACCAAATCGTCTTGCCAATCATCTCGTTCATTGTCGAACGCATCGAGATCTTCGGCGCGTCCGGTCGACTGTTCTACATCGTGCCACATCAAATTGCCCTTTCTGATGTTTACAACTCAGCCTGGAAATTCGTCGAAAGTGTTGTTGCCAAGATCCGCGACTTTACGCGGAGGCACGTTTAGCTCACGCGTGGCCGTGCTAAGACCTGGCGTGTCAAGCCAATCCATGATCTCCGCTCGCAGCTCTCGCTCGTTAGCTGGGAGGAAATTCGCATAACTCCGCAACGCGGCCACCGCTGCTGGATCGCGTACGGATCCATCGGAATTGAAAGGACGCAGGACGAAACTCCCCGAGTCCAATGGATGCCCGTCCGGTGTTCGGACGTGGTATTTGGTGAAAAGCTTGCTCATAGTCCTTTAGTCTTTTTCAATACGGATGTTTTCATGCTGTGTCGATTTGCACGCCACTCAGCGAAGTCCTGTCCGAGCTGCTCGGCAGCTTGTACAGCTCTTTTGTTGATGGTCGACCAGTCCAGATACATGGCTGGCGTGGTGTTCCAAGATTCGTACCGAAGAATCACCGCCTCGTCAGCCAGATGCAAAGATCGCTCGTAGTTTCGCATCGCATAGAGCTCGCTCATCGTGCATCCAATTCGTTGGCACCGTGTCTGTGCGAGGAACGACTCGGAAAAACTTCGATCGGTGCGGACGCATTCGTCAAGGTATTGTTTGTCTAAGTTGCTTAAGACGATCAGCACCTTTGGTGGGGCAACCGATCGTCTGTCAAATTGGAGTTCCCCTTGAACTAGGCTCATTTTCCACCTGCCTTTTCTGCGCACGCCTCGCAACATGGCAAGCCGTCTGGAATGCAAACGACGGTAATTCCGCAGTGAGTGCATGGAGACAAGTCGAAACCAGATCTGGCTAGTAACAGCTCCAAGCCGTCGGAGTATTTCTTGTGGGCCTCCAGCAACTGCTCGGAAAGGCTTGCGCAATGATTCAAGGCGACCTCCAACGCTGCGACCGTCCGATCGCCAACTCGCTTGCGGACTTGCTCTAGCTCATCGCGACGGGGAACAACCTGCGTCCATCCGTTTGCTCCGAGCGGTAATTCCGCTGGCAAATCAACGCCGTAGATTGGCCCTTTGTTTTGAAGGCTCATTGCTTCACCTCCGTTTGCGCTGCCTGGATCTTGTTGACCGAGCGCACGATTTCAGTCAGCTCGAATGCACAAGCTAGGACGACGACCAAGTTGATGAATGACAACGCCAGCAGTGCAGTCGTGAGCCTGCACAGATCCGCGACATCGTACTTGATGCGTGATGCGCATCCTTGCACCTGGAAAATCTCGTTATTGAAGTCGCGAATGACTCGACCGAGAGCGTCTTGAACTTCAGGATCCATGGCCGACCTCCGTTGTGAGCTCTAGCAATGTTTCAGTTGCGTCGCAGCCCGGCAGCGATGAAACATCGGAGCAGTTTGGGCATAAGACGTTACTCAGCTCACATGGGCTCAGGACGTAAGACCTGCACTCAACACATTGATCGATTTTCAATCCTGTGTTGTCGACCGCCTCGACAAGTTGCCGAAAAGCTTGAAATGACTGTTCAACGGTCACAGCCCGTCCCTGTGTCATAGAAACCGTTCTCCCCCGCCGAAAAACATCTTCTTTGAGGACTTCAAACGTGTTCAAAGCATTAACTATTTCACCATGCCTGAATGGCCTCACGTTGCCACCGTGTTGCCCTTCTTGCTCGATCGCCTCGGCTTGGCCGACAGAGCAGCAGTGGACTTGGACGACCCAGTGCGTGGAAGCTCATCGGTCGGCACCCCGAGCTGCTGGGCAGAGATCAGCTTCTGCTTGCGTCGCTTGCCGATCTCCGATGTTGGCCCTTGATCGTCGCTGTGAACAACCAGCTTGGCCGACACAGGAGCAAATGCATCCTCCATCCCTGGCAGGAGCGTCTGAACGAATGTCGCAGTGACAATCTCGCGAGCTTGCGAAACCTCGTACGAGTCTTCGCCGTACAGCTCGGCCGTACGTGCGAACCACCCAAATTCAAAATCATGCATGCGGATCTTGAGCCGTGGTCGATCCAGATCGTCACGCTGGATTGCACCAGTCTTTTTCGACTTGGACAGCACCAGGTGCCGCAGCTCGTGATCGATCACCGCTTGGAGTCGCTTGCTTGTCCACGAGTCGAGTCGCTCTCCGTCGAGGATCATCAGCGCATCACCCATGCCGAGTGTTCGCTCGGTCAGCTTGGTGATCCGGATGCATCCAGCGGCCTCGCACCCTCGCACCTTGATCGCTGGCCCCTCTTCACTTCGAGCGATCAGCGTCGTCACAGTAACTCCCGCATTGAACAATTCGCCGTGATTCTCTTTCATCACCTTGGAAACTGTCTGTTCCACTTCGTCCGTCGCCTTGCTATACCAACTCATGCCCATTCTCCATTCGGTTCCAAAACAATCGTTCGCTTGAGACGGTGCACAGTGCCTCCGCCTCGTCGTTCTTCCGTCGTCTCGATGACACCCCACGCTCGAAGATCCGAGAATGGTTGCGTCCAACAGTTGATTCCACGGCCAGAGATCGCGGCCATTTCTCGCATCGTCAAACCTCGATCCGCTCGCGAGATCGCCAAGAAGACCTGCAACCGCTTGCCTTTAATCAGCCGTGATTCCTCCCGACCAGCATCACGCCTGGCACCAGCCAAGCGGACGTTGTCGCGATTCGCATCGGCAGCGTCACCAGTCAGAGGCAAAAACGGTTGAACGAGCGTGTCCACTGCGATCACTCCATCCAGTTCGGTGACTCGGTACCGCTGACCGCCGCTACAGGCTCAGCATGCATTGCCGAGGCCGACTGGACGGCTGGCATCACATCGACCTCGGTAACGGCCACACCATGCTCAGCAGTGCCCGACGGTATTTGCCGACCTTCGGAGTCGATCTCGTCGATCTCCACGCCAGGATTGGCCGTGATGTATTCGCCAAGGTGGTTCCATGGTGCATCGTCGAAACGGATGTACCACTCATCCAGATCGACGTCATAAAACGTCTTGATCGGCTTCTTTTTCGTGCCGATGCCGACCGCGTAATTCTTGCCAGCCACCAACTGAAAACCGTCTAGTTTCGCCATCGTTTTACCCTCTCAACAATTTCGAAAAACACCAACCACACCAGAACAAAAAACGATCGCTGGGGAACCACCCCCCAAGGGCCTTCCGACAGGCTGGGCGTGCCGCCTGGCGTGACCCGCGACCGTAGACGCGGGAAAGGGCGACCGCGTTTATCGACGGAACACAAAGCGATTGACCAGTGGCACTCGGGACAGAGTCGAGCGAGTCACCTTCTTGGCCGTGGCCGCTGGGTAGCATTGGCCGTTGACGCACTTAGGACGAGCATTGCTAACCACACTGTCTGCCGCAGCTGCGAAAGCTCCAGCAAAGACCACGAGCCACAACGCAAAGATCGAACACACCAAACTCAGAGACCGTTTCATCAGGTCACCTCCATGAAAAAAGCATCCAAACACACTCGTAACCAAAGGATCGGGCAGGGTTGGCTACCTGCTGATTCTTGCTTCGCGATGGCCCCAAACTTGCTGTCGTCGCGTCCTAACAGCTTGGTCGAGTGCAAGATTACGCTTTGCCGTTTTGCGTCGTGGTTACCGCCACGCCGCCGATCCTAGCCGACCGTAAGGGAATCGAACCCTCGCCACAACGGAGCGTGAAGCCCTCTATGTGTGACCTCCAAGCGGTCGTTGTATTCCTACTATCCGACCTCCAAACTGGACTCAGGGCGTTCAGAATCTAAGTCTTTACCCTTCGCTTCTAATGAAAGCTTAATGATCTGATTCATCAAATCACTGACTTTGTCAGCGTCTTCGACTCGTACGCAACCCTCAAAAGAGACCCTTGTTTTCTTTGCAGACTCGAACATAAAACCAACCAGACGATGGTTGTTATCCTTTGCGAATTGCCTTAGTTTTTTGTTGATGCTTGTTGCCATCTGATCGCCCCTTTCTGAATAATGAAACTAAAGGATCGAGCAGGATTCGAACCTGCGCCTCTGGATGCCTCCAGTGCCCTTCCGCTAGGCTACCGATCCAAAGATCGAGCGATCGCGAGTACACCGCACGTAAATCGAAAAGCGGCTCGCTCACGCTCGATCAGTTCCAATTGCTAACTCTCCAAATCAATTCGATCTAATAACCAACACACGATTGCGAGACAGCCTGCGAATACACCGGTGTAAATGGCCCATTGCATTCGCATCCATCTCCCTTTTGATTCTTCCAGTCGATCGCCTCGGGCAGAAATCTGACGCCAGCCTCGAAAGCGATCTGTTTGAGTGCCAACGCGATTTCTTCTTCGCTTGCTCGATCACCGAGCCAAGGCCCAGAGTCCGAGTCGCGAAGATCCCAATCGAGCGTGACTCGCTTTCTAGCCTGTGTGCCTTCGACACGGCCTCGCCAGTGAGTCTCGCTGTAGTACAGTTGAACCTTGGTCACTTCCCAAGCTTGAATCGTCGCACTAGACATCGCTGTACCTCACGATCCTGTCTTGGGTCGGCCTGTCCCCGACGACTTCAATGTCCATCAAAATGCTCTCGGGAACGCCTCGATTGAAGCACACGAGACGCAGCCGACGAATGCCGTGCGACTCACGACTCCAACCCATTCGTTCGCACAGCGTCGCGACTGTCTCGTCGACTGCTGCCGCCGACGTTGCAAGCCGTTCGGCCCACTGCTTAGCGTCGGCCCTGGGTGTCCGCGAATCGAATACTCGAATCGGAACATCGTCGAACGTACCGAGGGCCATGACGACAACAGTTGTGTTGGACTTCTCCAAAGCGTTCGGCCTGATCCTAGTCTTGGTCGCAACCATTACGCCACCAAGTCCACTGCTTGAGGCTCGATCTCGACCGAAACCGAGAACGACACGTCGGCGTTGAGTTCCAGTAGCGTCACCGCGTCTGAGCCTCGCACGTTGCGTAGTACCGCGAAGAAGTACCGCAGATGATTCGTGAGAATCCCACGATCGCGATTCACATGCTTGGCGAAGTGATCCCAAGCCGACTTGAGATCCGCCGACGAGTTTCGCACGATCAAAACCATCTGGCCGACTTGCAAGACCGTTTCAGTCCTGCCGACTTGCGTGGCGACTTGATAAAGTCGATCGACTTGCTTGAGAAACGCTCTGTCCATTTCGATTGCCCTTTCGAATTGATTTGAAAAAAGGCCCCGGCGTCCACCGTGACACCGGGGCCACACACACCCCGCCCGAGGGCGGTTAAGCCAAACGCTTGAACACCGACTTGTCCTTGATCCGCTCGACTTCACGATCGGCAAGAATTGCACCAGCAGAAATCAATCTTGCTTCGTAGGCAGCAGCCTGCTCCCGACTCATTGCACGAAGTTGATTGAGATACTGTCGGTAGCACTTCCAGCACAGACCGCGACGTGTAGCTGTTTCGTCGCAAACAGAACCGTCCTTTTTGGTTCCCAAGCACTTCCCCGACTCAACCAACGCTTCAACTCGCGTTTGTTTTTTTCGAGTTCGCTCTGCGCGTAACACCATGATCAAATGCTCTTTTGAATTACTCACCGCTAACCTCTGGCCGGGACGTGTATGCGTCCCTGCTCACAACTCCACACTTGCAAGCCGACCGGAAAACCGTCGATTTGCATTGCTGGAGCTTTATAAACCTAATTCGTGCACGAATCAAGACAAATCAGCACAAAGTTTGCACGAAGTGAGCACACAAAACCACGTTAAAGCATTGAAAACAAAAGACTTATTGATTTGAAAAATTTTTTGGCAATGATGGTGGCATGAGCAAACCAAAAGACATCATCGACCTCGAAAAAATGCGGCAGCTATCCACGATTCTGGCCGACATGGCAGATGCCATGCAAAAAGCCGTCGCGGACTACGAGGCAAACGGAATCAAGGAAACGCAGGTAAAGAACTGGAAAACCTTGCATCGTGGCCTTGTTTATGTCAAACGCACGGCGGCCCAGATTTGTGGGCCATCGAGCAAAATTCAAACGATAGACCTGAGCGTGTTACCACTTCCAGAGACAAAGGAACCAACCAAGAAACAAATCAAACGTGTCTTGGATACCGCTCAACAGGAGGCAACATCCTCTCGCGGCGAGCCACAAAAACGGAAGTCCCGGAAACCCTCCTCCTAAGCCATTGGTTTTTGATCCAAAGGCAGCGTTTTTTCGACAACCCGCGAAATTTAACCAACACCTTATTGGACAGGTCGTCCACGATCAAAACATCGAACCTAGGCATGAGCAGCACTCCAAAATTTGAAAGATTCACAAAATAGCGAACCAAGTATTTTGGGGCTTGTGACACCTCTGGTCACAACCATCGCAAATTTCCCAAACCGTCCAGTTTTCCCAATCCGGAAAACGCAAAAACAAAGGAAAAAGCATGTTTTCACGCCTGTTATTTCTGTTCCTGCTGGTAGTTGTCAGCAAAGTGTCCGCCGACGAATGGAGCGAAAAACACATCGGTTTTTCGGGATTTCCGATTCAAGGCCAAGAGGAGCAAATCAAATCTCTGGGTTTCGCCAAACTGCCCGTCAAAAAGGGGATTTTGGTTTGCGTCGTCAACCCAAACACACCCACGGCCAAGGGTGGCCTGCTGCCTCTGGCAATCGTCACCAGCGTCAACCGCAAGCCAGTGGGTTCCGAGGGTGATGTTCAAGAAGCGATCGCGGAGATCGAAATCGGCGATGATGTCGTGATTGCCGGCCAGACTTTGCGAAACAACGTGTGGAAATCGGGCACGGTCAAAACCAAGGTGATGACCAAGCGAGCCGTGCTCGAAGCGACCATGGTGCAAAGCGTCGACAAGATCGACAACCTGACCGTGTGGAGGCATCGATTCACAGCAGAGGAGCAGGTCAACCGCGTCGAGTTGTTCGTCAGTCAGCTCGGCAACGAAAAGCCGAACCTGCATGTCGAAACGATTTACATCGCCAAAAACTGGCTGTTCGTCAAAGCTTTGACCGCTGCCAACAAGGGTCAAAAGGCAACGATTGATTTGCGAGTCTTGTCTGCCGACAACAGAGTGAAGGGGGGATGGATACTCGAGCGCAACGCAGCTGCGGTACCCGATGATTTCGCGAGTCTGCTTTGCGATTACTCCTGCATCGTGCGATTCGATGGGAAGAACGAGAACTATGATCATCGCCAAAGCGTCTCCGAGTGCTGGATCAATCGCGATGTCTTCGATTTCTTTCGCATGATCACCACGAGCCCTTGACCAAATGAGCGAGCCGACCACAATGCACGCACACACCCCGCACCGAGGGCGTTTTCAAGGAACGAAAACACCCCGGAGCATCTATGTCGGACGCCATTCAACCGCAGCTCGTCGCACTGCTCAACCAGTCGATCGAGGCTGCGGTCAGAAAATCTATCGTTCCCCGCGAAGCTTTTTCCATGCAAGAAGTCGCGGAAATTCTTGGTGTTTCGCTTCGCACGATCGAGGGCCTCGTCGACACCCAGCAACTGCGAGCCGTGCGCATCGGCAGGCATCTGAGAATCGACCGCAAGGAAATCGATCGGTTTCTTGGCCGTGAGAATTGATGGGATCCATCTACAAGCACAAGCATCGAGGCTGGTATTGTTGCGTCGTCACACCGTCTGGCCGACGAGTGCAGATGTATCTTGGCAAAGTGACCAAGGCTGGTGCAGAAACCGTCCGTCGAAACATCGAGCGACTGCAAGCCAGCAACACAGTAGGAATCGAGCCCGACCCGCAGATCCAAGCGTGGATCTCACTTTGCAAGCCATCTTTTCGCGACAAGATGAAGGCAGCTGGTCTGCTGTCCAATTGGCGACCTCCCCAGGAAGCACCAAAGCTTTCCGTGGTTTGGGACGCCTATGTTTCTAAGCGAGCCGACTTTTCCGAAAGCAGCAAAAAAGGATTCAGAACGGCCAGAAAACATGCCATCGAGCATTTAGGGGATCGGTTGATCAGCGAGATTACCGTTTCGGATGCGAAGCATTTTGCACTCAAAATGGAATCGACATTCGCAAGTGCGACGGCAAAGAAAATCGTTGAGCGAGCCAAGCAAATCCTGCAAGATGCCGTCGATTCGAGGATGCTGACCCACAATCCATTTGCTGCCGTGACGATCCGTGCCAGGCTCGACAAGACACGCGGGCACCATGTGTCCGTTGAGGACGCAAAATTGATCCTCGATAAACTCGGGTCGCTCCAAGCCAAGGCTGCATTCGTCCTGGCTCGATTTGCCGGGCTGCGGATTCCACACGAGATCAGCTCGTTGACATGGAAGCATGTCGATTTCGAGAAGCATCGAATCACGATTCCCAAGGATACCAAGACCGGCTTGCGCGTCGTCCCCATGGTACCAATCGTTTATAAGCACATGCTCAACCTTGCTGAGGCCGCCAGCGAATCACCTTGGGTGTTTCCGACTGGTCGGTGTTCCGCAGGCACCACGTACCGCAGATGGCTCGAATCAGCGATCCTGCTGGCCGGCCTCAAACAGTGGCCGAAGCTCTGGCACAATCTGCGAGCTAGTTGCCGAACGGATCTTGAGGAACAATTCGCCTCTCACGTCTGTGATGCTTGGTTAGGCCACTCTACCAGGGTCGCAAAAGACCATTACCTGATGGTTACAGACGAGCATTGGACGAAAGCAACAGGGCAGGGGGCTGCCAAGAAGAAGACCACCAAGACCAAGAAATGAGGCATGTACGGCGCGGCCCAAATGTACGGCGCCACGTACGGCGCAAATCGGGCCTGAGCGTGGTCGAGCGTGGTCGAGCGTGGTTCAGGACATAAAAAAACCCTGGAAAACCAGGGTTTAGGCGTTTCTCAAGTGCCCCCGCAAGGGGTCGAACATTACGCCAGAAACGCTGGTTTTTATGCTCGTTTTATGATGCCGTACGGCGCTTGGTACGCAGCAACAAACCAGGCAGGGAACCGGGTACGACAACTGATGTAGCAATGCTACAGATCGTGTAGCAAATGTCCCTGGTGGCCGGTGTCCTGCGATCGGCTTCCTACTTCCATCTTCCTGTTTCCTACTTCCCGAACGCATTGCAAACGCATAAGCGAACGCAGTGCAAACGCATAAGCAAACGCATTGCGACCGCATTACTAGGTCACGCCCCGCCAGCGTCGCATTCTGAGAAAAACGCGTGGGTCCTTCCGGAGAGGTTTCAACGGGCGCCCCCAATGGGAACAGTCGGGAACCAATACACACTTTCTTTTTGTAACTCTCGTTTTTCGTTTTTTGAGGGTTTCGCGGTACGGTGGTCCTGTTCTCTGCTCAGACCATTCACTCGCGACCCTCAACATGGCGAAGAAACATCATGCGACCGTAATCCTTCTTTGGCTGCTGCTGGCCATGGGCTGCGCCCCTGCTCCGACCTATGTTGCCCTGCCTGCACCTCGGGCAGAAACACCTGCGATCAACCCGCCGTTTTCAGTCCGGCAAAAGAACTGGCTGAGTCCGGCGAACGAGGGGAGCTGCGTGCATGCGTCGCTCTCGACCATGCTTCACTGGCAAAACAAATTCGAGCTAGCCAAATGGTGGAGATCGAAATACTCGGGCGGTGAGTGGACTGATCAACTTCGCCGTAGGTTGGATGCTGCTCAAATCCCGTACGCCTTCACCGAGCGAGCTAATCTGCAATTGCTTGATGACGCTCATGCCTATCGACGCGGTGCTTTGCTGTGGTGGAAACCGTCGCACTGCTGCAATTTTGTCGGGTGGGCCAAAGGTACCGACGGCAAGATCTACGCCTGCATCTTGGACAACAACAAAACGGAACGCTACGAATTCGTCGAGCGGTCCGAGTTTCATCGTCAATGGGCTGCTTACGGGGGCTTTGCGCTGACCACGCTGTACGACCCTCCGAGCCCTCCTGTTTTCCGGTCGTACAAAGCGGTTGAGGATGAATGGAAATGGTAGGTACCTGCAATACTTGCCCCAACGGAGGACAACGTGTCAAAGTCGCGGTTTCTTTCGGTCTGGTGGCTTTGGCTCTGTTTGCTGCTCTGTGTGTTGTCGTTGGTGAGCGAGTTGCTCCACGAATTGAGGAGTCCCTCGGACTTGAGCCCGTAAAGCAACAATACACGCCTGGCGGAATTAGCTATGACGAGCTGCGAAACGCACCGCTAAACACAGCTCCCGTCAACGAGCGAGCATCAAAAGAGATCAAGCGCCAAGACATCTACTGTCCACCATGCGACCAGGTACGCAGTCCAGGCTTCGTGCGTGATCCGAATTACCTTCTGCCGTTTGTCCCAAGCGTGCAACAATCGCCACAGATTAAGCAGCAGGTGCAAGTCACATCCATACCGTGGGCCAATAAGTGCTCGATGGCCGTCTTTGTCGGTACCGATCCCGCATCGCAACGACTGCTCGACTGGGTGAATCGTGACTCGCAACTTTCCGATCTACGCAAAGCCGTCAACTTCCAGGCGTACACCAAGGACAATCCGCTGTATCGAGAACGGTTTGGTGGCGTTGTACCCACCGATCAATTTCCGGCGGTCGTTTTCACCGATTCCCGAGGCGGACACATCTACGTCGCGGGAGCCTCGTCGCTCCCGTCTTCGGCCAGTGGTCTCTATGCGGCCATCAAATCGGCTGCTGAAGTCCAGCAAGGTGTTGTTCAAGACGCTGCGAATCCTGGTGGGCCGAACATGCAAGAATTCGATCCGACTTGCCCTGACGGCAATTGCCCGCCTGGCCGCGTGCCTCTGCTAAATCCTGACCGCGATAAGCTGTTTCCGAATCTGCGTCCAAGGAATCCGGATCCCGTCCAATCGCTCCTGTATTGGATCTGGAATCCTGGCGAAGCAATTTTGGCGGTGCTCTGCGGAATCGCTTTCATCACGCTACTTTTCCTGATCGTCGTTAAGGTGCTCCGCAATTGACCCTACTTTTTTTCCTCGCTGTCGTCGTGTTCCTCTGTGCTGTCTGTTCGCAAATGGGATGAGCTGTTATGAGCCTCTTTTTACTCCTGATGTTTCTTGCAATCGCAATCCTCGTCGTCCTCTGGTGGAAACCATCCAAACCTCGAGGCAGTCAATCAGCCTCGATCCTTTCGGCGATCGCATCACCTGGCGACATCGCTAGCGATCGCGATGCCGTGCTCGAATCGGAGATCGCCGAGATCGTCTCAGTGATCCGCCAAGACGAAGCAGATCGTCGCCGAACTGCTGCTCTTGAACGCCTGGCCGCAATCCAAGCCTCCACCAAGAAAACCAAATGAGCAACAATCCAACCATCACAGATCAGCAGCTAGCTGACGCAGCTGCTGCTCCCCAGTCTGTGTCCGCCGATGGCGTGACAGTGACCAACCGATCGGTTGAGGATCTGCGTAGAGCTCGGGAAGAATTGGCGAACACCAATGCCTCCAAGCCTCGACGCGGTGTCCTGTTTTCGAAAATGATCCCTGGATCCGCACGAGGTCAATGATGCCTGCCTGGGTAACCGCTTTGATCACGTCGATCCTACGCATCCTGACTACGGCCTCGGCCCGCCATTTCGGATTTGCTGCCGGTTGGTTCCTCCTGCTAGCCGGATTGCTTTTCAATTCGATGGCCACTCTCATCCTGGGTGGGGCCGTAGTCTTCTTTTTGTACGTGTCTCCAGCCAACAAGGCCTGATCATGCTGCTGCTTGACCAATACGGCAAACCGATCGACACCAAGGCCCTCGCTGCTGCGCGTCGCATTGCGGATCGCCAACGCAAAAACGAGTCGCTGTCTGCTTCGTACGATGCTGCCGCCAACACGGTCGAGACGCAAAAACATTGGCGATACGCGGACAACCTTTCCGCAGCTGCGGCCAATTCGGTTTCTGTCCGCAAGACACTGCGCGAGCGATCTCGCTATGAGTGCCTGGAAAATAACTCGTTCGCCAAGGGTATCGTTTTGACCCTGGCAAACGACACGATTTCCACTGGGCCTAGCCTCCAAGTGATGCTCCCCGATTCGTCCGCCTCACGAGCGATCGAGCAGAAGTGGCGAAAGTGGTGCAAGGACGTAAAGCTCGCGAGCAAGCTGCGTACTGCACGGATTGCCAAAGTGATCGACGGGGAAACAGTGATCCTCAAGGGAACCAACCGAAAATCTAAGAATCCGGTCAAGCTCGACTTTCGCGTCATCGAGTGCGATCAACTTGCCACGCCATTCTATGCAGATGGACTGCCAAACAAGGTTGACGGCATTGAATTCGATGACTTCGGGAACCCGACGCTCTACCACGTCTTGAAGGGGCACCCGGGCGACCGCTGGCCAATGCAAGCTTTCGCAAAAACGGACGTTGACCCCGATGACATCATTCACCTGTACCGAGCCGAGCGACCTGGCCAGATGCGAGGGATTCCCGAGCTGACGCCAGCTTTGCCGCTCTTTGCGATGCTCCGTCGCTATACGCTCGCAGTGATCACCGCTGCCGAGAATGCTGCGGACTTCTCGGCAATTCTCAAGACCCAATCGAACGCTTTCGACTCTGCGTCCGATGGCATCGACGACATTGACCCGTTTGATTTCGTTCAGATCGATCGTGGATTGATGACCAGCCTGCCCAAGGGCTGGGAAATGGTGCAGTTTGATCCGAAGCAACCGACGACGACCTACAAGGAATTCCGCGACGCGATCCTCAACGAGATCGCTCGATCGGTACACATGCCGAGCAACAAAGCCCTCGCAGACTCATCGAAGTACAACTACAGCTCTGGCCGTCTGGATCACCAGACTTACTATGAGTCGATCGCCATCGAGCGATCCCAGTGGGAGGTTGAATGCCTCGACCGAATCTTCGAATGGTGGTTGGACGAAGCTCTCATGCTCGATGGGTTCCTGCCTGGCTTCGATGCAGTTGACGAGATGCCCAAAGTTTGGCGATGGCCACCGCAGAGAGACGTAAATCCAGCAGAAATCGCCGATGTGAACATCGCGCTGATCGATGCCGGTTTGAAAACTCGGCAGCAGTTCCTGATCGAACAGAACATTGATCCCGAGGCCCACCAACAGCAGCTCGAAGAGGAAGGCTGGGTTGATCCCAAGAAAATCGAAGCTTCCAAGCTCGCTCAGTCTGCTCCCGCAGTTCCGACGGATCCAACGGCTCAAGCCTCTGATACTCCAAATCCGTCCGAGCCAGCACCCACCGGCGAATTTGCAAACATGTCTCGCCTTCAATTGACTCGCAACATGCGAGCGATTGACGACACGCTGACCAAGCTGGACGAGGGGGTCTGGACTCCTAAACGAGCTCGGGTTGTGCTGGAATCCCTCGGGCTCAAAGAACGCACGATCGCCAATCTTCTTGAAGAATACGAGCAGGCAGCGTGAGCTCCCTGACGTACGAGGAAAAGACTCGGATCGGTTATCGCCTCCGAGTCTATACCGCTGCTGGCCGTCGCTCGATTTGGCTTGGGAAGATCACACAGCCAGAAGCCGTGGCCGTCCAGCGTCACGTTGATGAAATCATCGCAGCCCAAACTGCTGATCTCCCAATCCCACGCCAAACCGCGATCTGGCTCGATCGACTTTCGCTGGATCTGAAATCCAAGCTGGTTTGCATCACCGGGTCGATTCGCACGGTACGCTCGGCGATCGACGAGTATCTACACTCCAAACGTGACAAGCTGGCCGCCTCGACGGTGGAGTCTGTGACCAGGTCTTTGGAGATCCTTGGGGATGCAATCGGTGCTAGGCGAATTGACGGAGTGTCAGCCGAGGAAATCGCCTCGATCTATGATGCGCTAGAGGTTGGAGAGTCCACCAAGGGCAAGATCGCCAAAGACTGGAAAGCGCTGTTCCGCTGGTGCGAGGACAACCGCTGGATCCTGAGCAATCCAGCCAAGCGGCTAAGTACGGCCGTACGTGTTCGCGAAAAGCATTTCGTGACGATCGAGACTGCCGAAAAGATCCTTGCCGCCTGCGACGATCCCGAGCTGCAGTTGGTCGTCGCTCTGTCTCGGTTTGGTGGTTTGCGGATCTCCAGCGAGATTCGCGACTTCACTTCGGACTCGATCGACCACACGGCCAAGCGGATCAAGATCAATGATACCAAACGGGGGGTGGTTCGCGAGATTCCCATTTTCCCAGAGTTGGCGAAATGGTTGCCAGCACCTGGCGTTGAGCCATTGCCAACCCTTTCGCAGCTTTCCCATGCAGGCATCACCGCTCGATTCAACGCCTGCGTTCTCAAGGCAGGGCTCGAGACCTGGGACGCTCCATGGCATTCGATGCGAGCCTCGCGCGAAACAGAACTGATCGCTGCATTCGGTCTGGCAACTGCGTCGAAATGGATCGGCAATAGCGAAAAGGTCGCGATGGCGAACTATGCCCTGGTGCCCGATTCTGACTGGGCCAAGGCGGTATTGTAACTTTCGTTTTTCGGGTTTTATGGCCTGCGTGGTAGTCTCGCACGCATGAGCAAATCGCACCGGGCAACCACGAAACGCAAGCGAACCGACCCCAGTGTCATCGTCGCCTCGTCCAAGACCAACTTGGAACTGCGCACCAGTGGCGACGCCATCGCCTTGCAAGCCTCAGATCCTAACACCCCCGACGCGCTGCCCAGTTTTAGTGGGATCGCTTATACCGGTGGTGTCATGCATCCCAAGCTTGCGATTCAGTGGAATGGCCCAGTAGTGATTGATTTAGCAGGACTTGACGCACCGGTCGGACCAGTGCATCGAGACCACGACGAATCAAGGCCAGTTGGGCATCTCACCGCAGTGGCAAACGACGGTACCAAGCTTTCCGTTACAGGAGTGTTTTCCGTCCCGTCTGTTGACCAGCAGGAGATTGTCTCGGGAGCTAGAAACGGATTTCCATGGCGACCCTCGGTCGGTGTGAAGATCCTCACTTACTCCACGATCCCACAAGGCCAAACCCTACAGTGCAATGGACGCACGTTTGAGGGGCCTATTCTCGTCGTCAAACGATCGCAACTTAAAGAGGTCTCCCTGGTAACGATTCCAGGCGACCCTGATTCCTCAGTCTCTATTGCCGCTTCGGCCAACGAAAACATGCCCACTTTCGAAGACTACTGCAAATCTCTAGGCCTTGATCCTGCGACTCTTTCGCCAGAGGCCCTTAGCGCCCTGAAGATTTCCTACGCTGAACAAGTCGAAAACTCTGCTGAACCTGGTTCTGGCATGGACGCCGGAGCCAATCAGCAACCTGCCGCTCAATCTGGTGACTCCTCTTCACAACCAACGGATCCAAATATGGCCAAACCTGCTGCTGCCGCTGCTTCTTCTCAACCTGATCTCCAAGCCGGTGGAAACGTTGATCTGACGGCCTACCGTAAACAACTTGCTGATGAAACCCACCGAGTGAACGAAGTACGCACCCTCTGCGCGAAGTTTGGCAATCCTGTCGTGATGGTCGCTGGTAAGGAAGTCGACTTGGCCGCCCATGCTATCGAGGCGGGCCTCACCGGCGATCAAACCGAATTGCTCGCTCGGCGTCACCAGGACATCGAAGCAGCTCGGGATTCGCGGCCACGAGGCCCTGCGATCCACTCGCGATCCTCGCAAAGCTCCGTTGAAATTGGTGCCCTCCAAGGTGGCTTGATGCTCCGAGCCGGAATGGATCTGGACAGCAAGGCCTTCGAGAATCCAAACGTCAGGCGAAAGCTCCCTGGATGGTTGCAAGCTGGGGTTAACGATCCTTCGCGAGCAAGCGTTATGGATCGAGCCCACGAGTACCGCGACATCACCATGGTCGAGGCCTGCAAGCTCTCTTTGCAAGCTCGCGGAATCGACGCTCCGTCGAACCGCGTGGACATGGTGCAAGCTGCATTTTCCAGCGGTAGCGTAGCTGTTCTGTTCGGTGCCACGATCGGTGCCAAGATGCTCGAAAGCTACTCAGAAGTTTCCGACTTTTCTGAAGGGTTTTGCACCGAAGACGAGAACCCAGACCTCGAAGAACACAACCGCAATCGAATGCAGGCTTCTCCAAGCCTCAAGTTGCACCCAGTCGGTGGATCGGCTCAGCATGCTAGCCGTCGTGCACTGACCGAGAAGTCGCAAGTGTCGCGATTCTCCGAGCAGCTCAAAGTCGACGAAGCCGACATGTTCTCGGACAATTTCTCGAAGCTCAAGGACACCCCGCGAGATTTCGGTTTGGCTGCTGGCCGCCTGCGTCCAGAGCTCGTCGCCTCGGTGTTCATGGGCAACCCGACGCTGCTCCAAACCAATCGCGCTTTGTTCAATGCGACCGACGGAAACACTGCCACCGGTAAGGCTCTGGCACGTGCGACCCTTAGCGAAATGATCGCAGCGATCAGCAAGCGAAAGGATGGGGATGCGACGCTCAATCTCCAGACGACCCACTTGGTCGTTCCGCCCGAGCTGCTCGACGCCGCTGTCCAATTGTGCTACTCGGCCAATCTGTCGAACGACAGCGGATCTGGTGAACTCAACCCGATCAAGAAGTACGGCATCACTCCAGTGAGCGACGCTCGATTCTCGAACGGTATGGTTCACCCGATCACCGGGGCCGCTTTGGCTGGCTCGGCTGTCACCTACTACGGTGTCTCGGCCCAGGCTCGCACGATTGAAGTGGTTTACCTCCAAGGTGCAGGTCGCGTCCCAGTCGTTCGAACCGAAACGCTCGTTGGTGGCGAATTTGGCATCGTGATCGATGTCCGCCACTACATCGGCGTGACCCCGCTGGATTGGCGTGGTTTCCATCGATTCGTTGGCTAGTAAGCCTGACGACTCGCAACTGAGTCCATGATTCCCACAGCGGGGCGAATTGTCCTGCTGTTTTCTCAACCTTAGATCTCGACCCAACCAATGAAACTGCGACTCCGACAAGCCGTGTCGTTCGACGGCAACCTTTTGCCAGCAGGCCATGTGATCGACATGGACAAGGATCAATCTGGCATCAGTGCCGAGTGCCTTGTGCAGCGTGAATGGGCGGACGTCGTCACTGACGACACCCCCGCGTCTCCAAACGTTGCCAATCCAACGACCGACGATCCGAATGACGATTCCAAGGGATTTGAGGCGAAAGCCGAGATCGCTCCGGAACCACCCAAGGCTAAGCGAAAAAAGTAATCGCTGGCGAATCCCGCTACCTTTTTCATCCTAGAGAAACATGGCAACTTACAAACATGACGGCGACTTTCGCCAAATCACCGCTGGTGCGGACCTCGTCAATGGAACGATTGTCCAGACCGCTGACGGCCTGGCCGGTATCGTCGAAGGCCTCGCTGGCATCAAGAACGGCAAGGTTGGAAACGTACGGGTCGATGGCATTGTCACCTGTGACAAAGCATCGGCCACTGTGATTGCCGCTGGGGATCGCCTGCAATTGGCGACGGCAACCCAGCTTGTCACGGGCAAGGCTTCTGGTGCTGCCGATGCTGGCAACATCATCATTGGCCGCGCTGCACTGGCTGCTGGAAACGGCACGACCACTGTCGACGTCGACATGAACCGGGCCGCAGTCTAGTTGACTGCTGACTGACTTTCGCTTTAGGAATCCAACGCGATGGCAATCAAGCCTGCTGACCTCCAAGAATGGAGTGATCTGGAACAACGCCGTCGCGATGCTCAACGCGAGTTGTCGACCCTCCGGGATCGCCAAAAACAACTTGAGGACATGTTCGAAGCAGAGCTTCGTAAGTCCGGCAAGCAACAAATCAAACGGGGCGGGTTCACACTCGCCTTGCAAGCTGGTCGAGCTTCAGTCTCCTGGGCTAAGGAATTCCTCCGGGCCTGCGGAGAGGAAGCTGCCCAAAAGATCAAAGACGAGGCCGCAAAGACCTCTGTTGATGTGTTTGTGATCGTTCCTCCGGAAAAGTAAACCCATGGGAATGCTTGAAACCGGTACCGCTCACCTTGCCGCCTCACTGGCCCAGCATGCAAGCGTGGACATCACGTACACAAAACGGAAAGTCTCCAAGCCAATTAAAGCGACCCGAGGCTCGACACCATTCGAGGCCTCGGACGCCGAAGGAATCATCCACCGGACGACCACTCGCGATTACTTGATCGCCAAGACCCAGTGGCCGTTTAGTGAAGATCCAGAGGACGGAGACAGAATCACCGACGGCAACGACACGTTTGTCGTCCGATCTGTTCCCGGCCAGCCTGTCTGGCGATTCGCTGATCCAGGCAACCACCTTTATCGAGTACACACCAAGCAGCAATGAGCCCGATTCGCGACCTACTCCAGGACGTTGTCGACGCTCTCGCAGCTGCGGCAGTCGTCGATCCGGCACGCAATGCTGCGATCGATGCTGATGCGATCAAAATCGACTACTTGCCCAGGTTCCAGGCCGAAGATTTGAAAGACCTTCAAATCGTCGTCGCCCCTAGGCAAAACACGTCGGTCAAGATTTCTCGCTACACGCGAGAATTCGAACTCGGGATCCAGGTCGCTGTCATCCAGACTGCGGCCAAGGACTCTGAGCGATTTGAGCAACTGTTGGATCTCACACACGAGATTGACGAGGCGCTGGCAATGGCCACGATCGTCGGGGGAGTGTGGTCGAGATCCGAGGTTAGCCTGTACGACGTGCAGGCCCTTGAGCAACACGGTGCGTTCCGCAGCGTGATCACCGTCTATTACAAGACCCGATAAGGAAATCGACATGCCTAACAAAGGACCACGCGCCGGTATCGAGTGCAAGCTCTACTACCAGACCGCTGTCGCTGCCACGTTCAACGTCACCACTCCCACGCTGGTGACTGAGGTGCAAGACCTCAACGTGACGTTCAACAAGACCAAGATTGATGTGATTTCGCGAGCCAGCCTGTACAAGGCCGCAATTTCGGGTGCTGTGGACATCGGGCTGAACTTCTCGCTGTTGTACAACGGCGACCCGGACGACACGGTATTTACCGCGATTCGCCAAGCGTTCATCAATCGAACCATTTGGCATTGGGCGATCATGGACAACGTGATTGCCACGCCTGGCCCCTCTGGATCGCAAGGACTGACGTTCCCTGGGGAGATAATGGAATTCCCGATGGATCAACCGCTTGAAGGACACACCAAGTTCGACGTTGCCGTCAGCTTGAGCCGAACCAAGGTTGGTAATCCTGCCGCGTTGGTCGATCCAGCGTGGTTGATCGTTGCACCGTCCGCTTAGTGCGTCGGTGGTTTCGTAACACACTTCCACAGCGGGGTCGGCGATGCCTATTCCACGAGTCCGCAAAGGGGATGAGATTGCGATTGATTTTCTCGACCACGGGGAATCTTCGCACGGTCCGCTCGAATTCACCGTCTATGGACGCGTGATTTCGCAAGACAAAAACCACATCGTTGTCGGTTCCTGGGTCTACATGGATCCAGGAAAACGAATCAAGGCTGACGACTACAACTGCACTCAATTCACCATCGTTCGAAGCACCATTCGAGCGATTCGTTTCGTTCAATAGCAACCCTGAAAAGGCAACTCGACCATGCCAATGTTCAAGGATTGCGAAGCCCGTAGCTGGGAAATTCGCATTGATGTAGACGCTGTCCGACGCGTGCGGGCCGCTTGCGGTATCGATCTCGCCACCGTGCTGGCCTCTGAGGACTCGATCGAAAAACTGAAAAACGACATCTGTCTGACGATCGATGTCATCTATGAGCTCGTGCGGCCTGTGGCCGAAAGACTCTCGGTCGACGCAGCTGCGTTCGGCAAAGCTCTCATGAGCGACTCCTTGGGCCATGCTTTAACGGCATTCGAGGAGGCACTGGTCGAATTCCTCCCGGAGTCCAATCGCCGAGCCCTGGCTCGCCAGATGCTCGGCGCGGGCCAGAAACTGCAGGAGGCGAGGGCTCAACGGATCAAGAAAGCGATCAACGAGGGGCTGTTGGATACAGCGATCGACGAGGAGATGAAGAAGCTCGAAGCCATCATTTCGAAAGCGATGAATACAAGTTCGGATACTGGCCCGTCATCCTCAGACTCGCGGCCCGAGTCGGAGTAGATCCAGGGCCATTTTCCCTGCGTGAACTGACCTGGATGGCGAATGAAGTCAACCTGGCCCAGTGGGATCAGACCTCCGAAATCATCGCACAGTTTGCCAACCTGTTCCGTCCAAAACGAGCTCAACCCTATCGAGCGATCGATTTCAATCCCTACCGAAAAGACCAACCCAAACCAAGCATCACACGCGCTGACCTGCATGCACTCAAGGGGCTGCTGCCGGTGGTCGTTGTGACGCTTCCGCAATCCAATGCAAATTGACAATCAATCGCTTCGACAACTGATCAAGCTCGATGAGCAAGCGACGGCACTTTTTCAGCAAGGCCGATACGGCGACTGCGCGGTGCGATGCGTCGAGCTCGCTCCCAAGGTGCCGAAGCCATTGCAGATTTCCAAACTGGGAATCGTCGCAATTTATAGCCATGATCCAGCGATGGCAGCACAAGTGCTGGCTGCTTTGGAATCTGCGGCCAAGGTGAATCCGATCATTAGCGTAATGGTGTCGTTCATGGGGCCCGGTAACCCCGAAAGCAGCCTCCCGAATTTCGGCGATCCAAATGTACGAGCCGCATTGACCCGACCGCAACCGGTGGGCCTGGGACTTACCTTTCAGCAGGCAGCACCATTGCTAGCCGCCGGTGAGCAATCAGACACGATCACAGGCCAAGACGTTGAGTCGCTCGGAGGTGTCCTGTAATGTCAAGCACCGTTAAGCCAACAACGCCATCGTTCACCACGATCATCTCGGCTCAGCGAGTCGCGACCTCGAACATTGTCGTCGCTGCTAGCCTGCTCGATTTGCGCGAACGACGCGGGGCCTGGATCACTGCTTTCATTGGTCGCCAATCCGGCACTCCAAGCCGCGCTGCTTATTTTGCGATTCGGCCCACGGACAACAACACGGATGTCGTGCCTGCGACTATTTTCGATGTCGTCGGACAAGGCCCAACGACTGCCGCATCGGCGACCACAATCAGTGCTGCTCTCGCGACCAACGCAAACACAGTCACGGTTGCAGCAGCCGGTTCTCTAGCAATCGGAGACACTGTTTGCGTCTTTAGCGGCACGACCTCAGACATCCAGTGGAATCGAATCTGCGGTGGTTCGGGCACGTCATGGACCGTCGAGCGAAACTGGCGGATTGCAAATGCAAGCGGAGACAACTTCACGAACCTCGCCGATGTTCGCCGAATATGGATTCCGGGTGGCGATCAGTACGAATTTCGATTCATCAATTTCACTGGAATCGGGTGCGTGTGCCAACTCATGGCTGAGACACACGAAGGGGACACGATTACCTGATGTTGAACTATTGGCAACCCGGTTATGAATGGATGGGGCACGGGCTACAGGGCCATTGGTGCCCCTCGTTCGCGCATAACCAGTTGCAGTCGCCGGACGTATCGGGATTCGGAAACCATGGGCAGTTGTTGAACTTTGCGAACAACGGCAACAATGCGTTAGTCACGAGTGGTGGCCAGCTTGCGCTGGATTTTGATGGGGTGAATGATCGCGTTACCACGACGTCAGTTAGCACAACAATGTCTACTGGCTTTACAGTCAATTTTTGGCTAAAAGCAAGAAACACTGGGGGAATGATTCTTGGTAATAACTCCAATAATGTTAATCATATACGTCTATTTGGTACTACCACAGCTACATCGTTGCGCGTCGCAGTTGGGACATATACATTTGATTTAACAGCTTCTTCTCGCAACACCCAAGACTGGTCAGCTATTACAGTTGTTGGACTTGGAACAACAGTTGCTTGGTATTATAACGGGTTGTTAGTTCAATCTGCAACAAATGCAGCGGCATCTAGCGGTGGCATGAATGTAAATACTATTGGTACTGGAGCTTCATCTCCTTTATTTTTTGACGGCCAACTCGACGACATTCGCATTTACAGCCGACCATGGACGGCGCAGGAAATACTTGCCACCTACCAAGCAGACCGTGGCGGGGGCATGGGATACCAGCCGCCGTTGCGGCGCAGTTATGCAGCACTGCTGGGTGCGTTGGTACTTGCGTGCGACACTGGCAATTACACCCTGTCCGGCCAATCGGCAGGTCTGTTCGCGTCTCGATCGCTTGCTGCCGATCAAGCTCAATACATACTCTCCGGCAATGCCGCCAACACACTTGCAAGCCGCCTGCTGTCCTCCGATCCAGCTACTTACAACGCAACCGGCAACGATGCTGCGACGCTCTGCGCTCGACTGCTCGATGGCGGAGCTGCGGCGTACGCTCTGACTGGCACCGACGCTGGACTGATCGCTAATCGAAAGCTGACGGCAGACCAAGCGATCTGCTTCCTTGCTGGCAACAACGCCGAGCTGCTGCGGACGATTAAACTCAACGCGGGCTCGATGCAACTGCAACTCGACAACTTTGCCGCATCGCTGCTGGCCGGTCGCAAGATCTCAGCCGATGGAGCTCAGTACCTCCTAGTCGTTTCCGACGCAAACCTAACTAGCTCCGCTTCTGGAGTCGCCCCCTACTACTACCTGTTCATGATGCGAGGACCTCAGTAATGGCAGCGTTCAACAAGTTTCAATCGTTCACCAAGAATGTCGCCGAGGGCAAGATCAACCTTGCGTCGGATCAACTCAAGATCGCTTTGACGAATGTCGCTCCGGTTGCGACGAACGCAGTTTTGGCCGATCTGACCGAGATCAGCTATACCAACGCAAGCACTCGAAACATCACCACCAGCAGCAGCACCCAGTCGGGGGGAGTGTACAAGCTCACGGTGGCCGATTTGGTTGTCACTGCTAGCGGTGGATCTGTCGGGCCATTCCGCTACGTCGCCGTCTATGACGACACGCCAACGAGTCCAGCCAAACCGCTGATCGGTTGGTACGACTACGGATCCTCGATCACGCTCAACGCTGGTGAGACCTTCACCACGGACTTCGACCAAGTCAACGGCCTTTTGACCATCACCTAATCATGTACCGAAACACTGCCGGAACACTGAAAGTCTTCGCCTTTAACCGGTCTACCAACGCGCCGGTGACTGGCGATGCCGCGAACATCACTTGCCGAGTCTCACTCGACGGTGGGGCTCGCTCTGCGCTTACGGACACCAATCCGACTGAGCTTGAGGACGGCTATTATCTGTTCGATGTGACGTCAGCAGAGACCAACGGAACCACCGCAGACTTCTTTCCGGAGTCCTCGACCAGTGGAGTGCAGGTGATCCCGGTCGAGCACGGTCGGTACTTGTCGCTCGAAAAAGCGATCGCGGACAAGACCAACACGATCACCGCTGGCAAGGTTTCCTATGCTGGCCCAGTCACCGCGAAGGGAACCGTCGACCAAATCATCATCGGCGACGATTACCTCGCGGCCCATGGTACTGCATTCGTCTGGACGATCTCCGCGATTCCTGGCATGTCTGCTGGGGCGGTTACCGTCCACTTCGGTGGGAAAAACGGAACCAACGCATTCGCGGTCACCGGATTTGCCACGGACATCGGATCGGGCAAATGGACGCTCACTTGCGAGATGCCACGCGCCGCATCGGGCCAGCTTGTTTCGGGTGAGTACGTCTATTCCGTCGCTGTCCACAACGCTGCGGGCGTGGAATTGACCCGGGTCTATTACGACGAACCGCTCGTAGCCGTGGAGAAATTCACCCCATGAACGTGACATTTCAGGTGCGAGAATCGTTCTTTGATCGCCCTAAGGTGATCACAGCACTCAAGCGTGCGAAACGCAGGGCATTGAGCAAGGCGGGTGCGTTTGTTCGCAAGCGTGCGAGGTCCTCGCTGCGTAGACGCAAACGAGCCTCGGCCCCAGGATCCCCACCATCGGCACACGCTTCGTCGTCGCAACCAAGTCTCAAGACAATCCTGTTCGCTTTCCAGCCAGCAAGCGAATCGACAATCGTCGGCCCAGTGCAACTCAACCAGGTCAACTTCACCGTCGAGTCGGTAACCAGCACAGTGCCTGGCCTTCACGAGCGTGGTGAGACAGCGATCATTCGCGAGTATCGATACGCTCCGATCGAAGGCGACAGTGCGTCCGTGAATTGGCGACGCGTCGACGGCAGACGCAGATACGACGAGCGGCCTGGTTATCGATTCGAATCTCGCCGTCGCACGGCTCGGTACCCCAAGCGTCCATTCATGCGTCCAGCGCTCGAGGCTGAAGCACCCAATTTTGCTGAGCTGTTCCGCAATTCGATTACCAGCGTCAAATAGGACTCCAACATGTCGGCAGCAATCAAAGCAGGCCAGGCCTACGTCGAGATCGCCACTAAACAAGGCGCGTTCGATAAAGGCATGGCACAAGTCCAAGCGGCCATGGGTCGGCTGAAAGCAGTCGCCACGAGCATGGGAACTGGGATCGGCAAGGGCTTTGCCTCGGCTCAGGGTGCTCTATCCTCGTTCTCCAAATCGGTCGTCAGCTTGCCGAGCATGATCGCTGGATCGATCGCGGTAACCGGCCTGGTCGCAATGGCCAAAGGATTTGCCGATGCCGGGTCCGCCGTCGATGACATGGCCCAACGTACGGGAATGGGTGCCGAATCTGTCTCGGCTCTTGGTTATGCGGCCAAGATGAGCGGCACGGACATCGGTGCGGTCGAAAAGGGTGTGCGTAAGATGCAGCTAAGCATCGCTGACGCTGCTGCTGGTGCGCCCGATGCAATCGAGAAATTTGCTGCTATCGGCTTGAGTGTCGCCGATCTCCAAAAGATGACTCCAGACCAGCAGTTTATTGCGATCGCGGACAAGCTCTCGAAGATCGAGGATCCTGCCCTCAAATCGGCTGCTGCCATGGAATACTTCGGCAAGTCCGGTGCGGACATGGTTCCGCTGCTGTCCGAAGGCGGCGAAGGGATCCGGCGATTGATGGACGATGCGAACCGACTTGGACAGACCATGAGTGGCGAAGACGCTGCCGCAGCCGGTCGGCTCGGTGATGTGTTCGATCAATTGTTCGGCGTCATTGGTGGGCTGCAAAACAGAATCGGTGCTGCTCTCGCTCCGACACTGATCAGCCTCGGCGAAAAGATTATTGGCACAATTTCATGGGTATCGGATTGGATCAGCAACAATCGAGAACTGATCGTCACCATTGCCCAATGGACTGCCGTAGGAGCTGGCTTGGTTGCGGGATTGATTGCACTTGGTGGAGCCGCCGGAATCGTTGCCGCAGGAATGACGGCAATCGCCACCATTGGATCTGTCGTCGGAACGGTCTTTGGAGTGATCGCTGGAGCAATCGGAATGATCGTCTCGCCAGTGGGCCTGGTTGTCGCTGGACTCACCGCCGCTGCGGTAGCAGCGTTGTATTTTTCTGGAGTCGGTGGTGAGTTGGTTGGCTACCTCGGGGCGAAATTCACAGAGCTCAAGGACATCGCTCTACCGGTCTTCGACGCGATCAAGACGGCTCTGACCAGCGGTCAGTGGGCTGCTGCAGGGAAAGTCGCCATGACTGGATTGGAATTGGTGTTTCGCGTTGCAACACGAGATCTCTACGCTGGATGGTTGGATTTTACGACGGGAGCATTAAACGCTTGGACTACGTTTAGCGCGGAGGTATCTGCGGGTGGTGTTGGTTTCGTTGCCAATCTAATCAACATACTCGCGGGGATTCCGACAGGTATTGCCAAGGGGTTCGCGACTGCAATGGTTTGGCTCGAAGGAACGTTTGACCAGACAGTGAACTGGATCGCGAAGAAGCTGCTCTATCTCTACTCGCTGATCGACAAATCGGTCGACTACGAAAAGGCAGCAAAGCAAATGGATGTTGAGGCCTCGAAGCGAGCGGCTAGTCGTCAACAAGGACTTGATTCTGCCAATGCAAAGCGAGATGAGGAATTGCAAACTGCAAATCGCGGTCGTCTCCAAGTTGCTGCAGAAATGCAAAACACGATTCGCGGAAATGCTCAGCAAACCATGCAAAATCGAGCGGACGCGAATGAGGCATCGCTTGCTGGTTTCAACCAACGAATCGGTGAGCTTACATCCTCGCTGCAAAGTCAGACTCAGGAAATCAACAAAACCGCACAGCAGAACCCTGGTGGGTTCATGGGGTTCTTGCAGGGCGTTTTCCAGGGTGTAAGCAAAACGATTGAGAACGCTGCATCTCAGACATCCAAGCGTCAAATCCCAACTTATGAGCAAGTCAAGTCGACCACCGCAACGCAAATGGGTGGAACTTTCAGTGGCTTCGGAGCAGAGCGACTCGGAACCAACACATCGGCCCTAGATCGAGTGGCGGATCAGACTGCGAAAAGCAACCAATTGCTCGCACAGATCGCGAAAAACACTAGTCAATCTTCATCGATGAGCTACGGATCCTAAACTATGAGTGCATGGACGCATCTTCCGATTGACATCCTAGAGACAGCGGAATCGCGAGAAACCGATTTCGATTTGCGGGGTGGGATGAAAACCCAAAACCGCATCGCAATTGTCACTGGGTACACAGAGCCAGAAGACGCTGCGCAGGCTGCGGTTGATCTACCTGGAACGCCATTCCCTTTGATCATTTCAGCGACGTCCACCACTCCTGCCTTAGCAATGGTGTCCGCTCGAGCAAAACCGCTAACGCCCAACGCTTGGGAAATCGTTTTCGGTTACGAGTCGCGATCTATCGAGACATGGAACTATTCCGGAACGACTCTCGGCAAAACTCAAAACATCACTCAGTCTTACGGGACAACGCGGTACGGAGCATCTGCTCCCGACTATGGTGGAGCTATCAACGTCGACAGGGATGGTGTTCGAGGGGTCGAGGTTGGAATTCCTGGGTTGGAATTTCAAATCGAAAAAACCCTAAGCCGAGGCGTTTTAACTTTTGCGTACGTTTTGACACTGGTGAATTTGACCTACAAGACCAATGCCGCAGCCTTTCGCGATTTCGCTGCTGGTGAACTTTTGTTCCTCGGTGCCGAGTTCCGCCAGTCGAGCAATGCTGAAGTGACCGTTGTTTTCAAATTCTCAGCTTCTCCCAATCGAACTGGCTTAGTCTTTGGTACAATTAGCGGTGTTGCCAAGAAGGGGCACCAGTATCTGTGGGTCGATTACGAAGCCTGGGAAACCGGGGGATACGTCATTCGTCGACCGCGCGGAGTGTACGTCGAAGACGTGTACGAGTCAGGGAATTTCAACCTCCTAGGAATCTAGCCCCTTCATGACCTTTTCCGGCGATCGATTCAAGCCATCCGCCAAGCGTGAGCGCGAAATCACGCGACTGATCCAGGAGCGTCGAGGCGAGCTCGCGTCTGTTGGTGTTCCAGACATTAGGTCGATGGAGCCTGGGCACGTAATCGCAAAAAACGAAACTGGTGCCGATCTCGGCATCGGCAAAGCTGCTTTGATTCGGATCGGACAAGGCTACTTCAACACCGAGACTATCCCTCGCAAGGATCCCGAATACCGCCGGGGCTACTACAGACTGTCCGCTTTGACCCCATGTGTATCGGGAGAGACTCCATACTTCGAGTCAATGGCGGTATCGATCGAGCCTATACAGAATGGAAAATTTGGAGTGGTAGCGATCGAGGGATTAGCCATCGCAAATTATGCTGCCCCTCAAAGTGGATTCGTGCATCCAATTTCTGGAAACAACGTTGCCGGCAGTATGTTTGGTTTTGCAAAGGTCGTTACCAAGCCTCAAGACGGTCTTCATTTTGGCGTGTGGGATCTTTCTTGCCGCGCAATGCAGGCACCGTATGAGCTCACGACAAACTGGTCTGCAGGAAGCGCAACCGCGACCATCGGTAATTGGTCGACGCCGATCTTAGACTCTTTCAACATAGCTAGTTGGCAAACCACTGGCGATAAAGGAATGGCCGTGTGGACGAGTGGGTATTGGCGTGTGATCACTCCTTGGTGCGTGGGGGAATAACATGGTCGCGATACCTGATCTGACCTGCACCTGGTGCGACGCCGAGGAGCAGCAAAAGAAACGCCACACCTGCCGAGACGGCAACTGCAGACGTGCCAAGTTGCGAAACCGCACTTGGAACATGACCGTGACGAACAACACTCGTTTTGTCTGCGTGGCAACCGCGAACAATACCATGTTCCAATCGATCAATGCCTGCTGTGATCGCATTCGAGCTGGCTGCGGATCGCAAGTCGATCGAAACGGAATCTATCGTTGGCGACGCTATGAGTACGCGTACAACTCGATCACGCAAAAGGCTCGGTATTGTGGCAATCCAACAGCGAACGAGTGTTACCAGTACGGACCTATCACGGTTTGCAATCGAACGGTTCAATACGCTCAAATGTGTGTCCTCGGTTGGCGAATGGTGACAACACTGAGCTCAGTAGACCTGTACATTTCGAGGACACCGCCTCGCTACAACTGCGAGCCAGATCGATGCCAATACAGATTGGCACTCGTGATTGACGGAACCATGGGCCTGTCGTGGGCCAACCAGGTCACCAATGGATCCAATGTCACAAACAACAGCACCGCTGCTTTTTGCGGCGTGGTGGATTGTCCTGATGGACCGTTAGGTGTCTGGCCAATTTCGTCGCTCCCAAGCTTCAACTCGAACCAGGTCCCGGTAACGCAACATCCTTTTCGATTCGTGCTGCGTCGCAGCGTCGATGTGTTGGAGTTCCCGATGGTGTTTGATGCGACCGGCGCGGTCGAAGTCACTTGTGGCCCCAAATGCGCGTCGAGCATTGGCAGCATTTCGCTAAATCTTTCCGATCCCCCCGAGTTCGAATGCACCGCCCCGACCGGCCTGCCACCGACCTCTGGAGTGCCTCCCAACCCAAACGACCCTTGCCAACAAATGAGTTGCGAGGAGCTAATGGAAAGATGCACGGGCCTGTTGCCAATTGATTTCGTGTGGGGGTCGAGCACACTGATTTCATCGTCCGATAGCGGTGTCATGACTCCAGGCAGCTTGCCCAATCCGTTTATCCCAGCGTCTTGGACGGTAGATCTATCATGATGCAAGATCTATTCGGCCATCCAATTCGATCCGGCACCTTTACGACTTCCATCGTCGATGGGATCACGGGCCAAGTCCATGAATTCGGCGAAGATCTTTACCTGGATCCCTCTCAGCGAGAAACCGGATGGCCGGCAATCCACTTGTACGCTTTCCGCAATCAGTCCAAATGGAGCTCTGACGCAGCCCGAGAGTGGTTTGCTGAATGGCTTCGGTGGAGTCTGCCAGGTGGTTGCGATTGCTCAGCCCACTGGGGCAAGACGATCAAGCAATACCCGCCTTCCTTCGACGATCCGATGGGCTTTTTCTATTGGACGGTAAATGTTCACAACAGCGTCAACGAGCGGATCTCCATCGATGGTAGCCACCCAATCATTCCACCTGCCCGCGCATTCGAGATTTGGTCGAGAATCGCCGAGGCCGGGCAGGTGGCTTGGTTTCGTCCTGTGAATGATACCATCAACGGCGGTCGCCGTCTTGTGATCACCATCGCCACTGGCAAGGGCCGCGAGTGGCTTAAGGTGACAGGCGATTCGATGCAAGCTTACGCAGCTCGGGTGGGAGCGGATTTTGTTGCCCTGCAGAACACAACCCAAGGCTGGTGGGGGCTCGAAAAGTTTCGCGTCCACGAATTCGCCAAGCAATACGACGAGACGCTGTACCTCGATGCAGACATCCTCGTCACTGAGGCTGCCGACGAATCGATTTTCCAGACCGAGGCAAGCGTTTCGATACACGACGAATACAGCTATTTGCCGGCAACTGCATGGGTCGAAGCATCGGTAAAGCTAGTTTCGAGTTGCCTCGATTACACGCCCAAAGATAGGCAGTTTTTGCGATCGCTTAATTCTGGAGTCGTACACTGCAAGCGATCTGGTGCGGATGTGTGGATGCCGCCCAAGTTGCCGATTCCAACGAGCCACGTTGCCGAGCAGACTGTTGTCGGGCTCAACTTCGATCGTTTGCAAGTCGCCAAACGAATGTTTTCGAGACTTAGAAACGCGCAGTGCTGGCACCCTCGTTTTGCTTCACTGCTGCACAACGCTCAATTTGTCCACGCTTCTGGAAAGCAGAAGAAAACCGAGTTGCTTCGATCGCTCGTAGAGCAGCTTCGGGAGGTCGGAAACCCGCCGCTAACACTCACCCCAAAGGATTGAGTCGATGAGATGCCCACGCCTGCTTGGTCTTATGACTCGCGCTCGAGTGATTTTCGCTCGCGAGGCAAACACGCTCTCGATCCAATTGCCAGACGACAGCGAGATCGACCTGGTGCTCATCGATTGCTTCACCCCTCCGCTGCTGGAGAAGGTCGATCATTATCGAATCGAGAACGGTGAAAAGCTTCTTTTCCACAAAGAGCGCCCCAACCGGCTAGGTGTTGAAGCACTCAAGGTAACGACTGCAGCGATTGCCAAGATGCCCACTTGGACGCGAGTCTTTTTCCCGACACCTCGCAACGATCGCGAGTGGTTTCGCAATCTGAAGCCTGGATCGAAGCAGCCAGGCCACATTTGGATAACTGAGTCACAGACACTGAATGAGCATCTGGTACAGGCTGGAGTGGCCACTGTCACTCAGCCAGACTACGGATCCCCAAATTTCGACGGTCAAAAGTTCGCCACCAGTCAGGAGGATGTTCGCTTATGGTCGTTTTCTGCGCAGAACTAGAGCACTTGCTCGATCACACTGCTGGCCCACAAGGCCGGTACCGAAGACAGCCAAGAAACACTGGCCCAACGTGCAAGTGTTGTGGCGCTCCCTACGTGGCTCGATCGACACGACCACGGATCACTTACTACTACCCTCGATGCCAATGTGCTCCGAGGCATGGAATTCCAAAGCTTCGCCCAAGCAGATTCAACCATGGCCAAGAAACCTCCAGCAGCAGCTCCAGCCGATGATTTCGACGACGAGGACGAGGTCGACAACAAGCGGCCTCGTGATTCGTATAGCAAACATCGTAAGCGACAGGCTTCCAAGGCAAAGGAAGAATCGACCGAAGCTCGTGACATTGGCCCGATCCCTGCGATCGTCAATCCAAAGCGACGCGAGTCCTGTCGTAAAGACCTGAAGCGGTTCCTGCTGACGTACTTTAAAGAATCGTTTCCGCTGCCTTTTTCGCCAGACCATGAGCGAATCCTTAAAGACATCGAACAACGCGCGATCGACGGTGGTTTGAAATGCATCGCTATGCCTCGTGGATCCGGCAAGACAACGATCTTGCTGCGAGCGATGCAGTGGGTGCTGTGTTACGCGCACCGACGGTTTGGAGTGCTCGTTGAAGCAGACGAGGGTGCAGCCGAGGAATCGCTCGACGTGGTCAAAATAGAGTGGGAAACCAACCCGCTACTGCTCGAGGATTTCCCGGAGATCGCTTACCCCATTCGATGCCTCGAAGGGATCACCCAGCGAGGCAACGCCCAAACCACCAACGGCAAGCGAACGCTGATCGGATGGAAACGCAAAGAGCTCGTCTTTCCAACCGTTGAAGGATCACCGGCAAGTGGTGCTGTCATTCGTGTGACGGGGATCCTGGGCCGAGTGCGCGGAATGCAAAAAGTAACCGCAGACGGCAAGACGCAGCGTCCGGATTTCGTCCTGGTGAACGACCCTCAAACCGACACGTCTGCATTATCCGATCCAGAGTGTGCCAAGCGGGAAAAGGTGATTGGTGGAGCCATCCTAGGTCTAGCTGGACCTGGAAAGCGAATTGCAGGGTTTGGAGCAGTCACGGTCATTCGCGAGGGAGATGTCGCAGACCGGATGCTTAACACCAAGCTGATGCCCAAGTGGCACGGCGACCGCTGCAAGCTTGTCTATGAATGGCCAACGAATACGGATTTGTGGGACAAGTATTTCGACCTGCGATCCGAGGAGATTGCAGAAGGAAACGACGAGCACCCAAAGGCGACCAAATACTACAAAGCTAACCGCAAAGAAATGGATGCTGGATCCAAGGTCGGCTGGGAGCATCGGAAGTACACGCACGAACTATCCGCGATCCAGCATGCAATGGATCTGCGGTTCGACAACCCAGACACATTTGACGCGGAGTATCAGAATGAACCGAAATCAGCTGTTGTTGCTGTCGATGGCATGCATTGCCTTACGTCAGACGAATTTTGCTTGCGCATACTGCCAACCCACCGTCGTGGAGAAATCCCCGACTGGGTCGAGCACATCACCCTCGGATGCGACGTCCAGGGATCTTCGCTCTGGTGGGTCGTCACTGGTATCGGTTCGGACTTTTCCGGACTCGTGGTTGATTACGGAATCTGGCCAGATCCTGGCATCGACTACATCACGCTCTCAGAGATCGATCGAACGATCATACGAGCCACCGGAATCCGATCGCCCAACGAGTCGCTACTGGCAGCGCTGAACAAGCTTCGAGACGAACGACTGGCCGTCACGTACACACGCGATGACGGCACGCAGCTGCGGCCAGAGATCATGGTCGTTGACGCTGGCTATCAGTCCGAGGTTGTCTATCGATTTAGCCAGCAGCATCAGCACGTGGTGCCCAGTCACGGTAAAGGGGTCACGGCCCGGCAGCGTCCATGGGCGATGGAAAAAAAGAAGGCAGGCGAGCGCATGGGATTCGGCTGGCGGATGCCTCCGACACGAGGAACCCGGGCCCCGCGGTACGCCTTGATCGACACTAACACCTGGAAGACCTCGATGGCCGAACGATGGACGACTGATGCCGGTGAGCCTGGTGCCTGGTGGCTTTACCGAGCCGCTCCGCTGCGTCACAGAATGATTGCCGACAACTTGTCCGCAGAATACCCGACCAAGACCTCGGGCCACGGCAGAGAGCTGTTTGAGTGGGCCATTCGGCCTGGCCGAGACAACCACCTGCTCGACGCCACAATCCTGGCCGCGGTGGGTGCGTCGATCCTGGGAGTAAAAGTCCCCGGGGAGTCCGACCGAGTCGTCAAGCGACGCAAGATCTCGATGAGCGACCGCCAAAGCTCTCAATCAAGCGAATCCCGCGAGCAAGACGCATTTCGGGCTATGGGGTCAAAGACGGCCAACGATCGCTTCGAAGCCGTCATGGAAGCAGTTAGCAAGCCTACTGGAAAGATGAGTCTAGCCGAGTTGCGAGCGCTCAGGCGCAAGTCTAGCTGATGCGTCCAAATCAAAAATGTCGTAGCCGAACACAAAGACCGACGCTTCCCTAATTTTTTGCTCTGCCTCACGTGAGGCGTTCGCCGACGCTAGTATCTCCTCTTTGGACATCTCACTTCCGCGAATCGCAAGATCATGTTGACGGCCCCGAAGCTCGAAAGCCTCTTGCGCGCACAGCTCAAAAAAAGTGGCTATGAGTGAAAATCGAGTGTTTGGATCCCTGTGCTTCCAAGCCAACAGCCGCTGTTTTGCTACCACGGCTCTATACTCGGCATCTGTGTAATCGTTAGTTGGATGTCGCATTCTTGTCTCCTTGCTGCGAGCGATGAGGTGCAATTTCTGTGGGGTTCCCAGGCATGAAAATGTCTTCGCCAAACGTCCGAATCGAATGCCGCCGGATCATCGATTCCATTTCGTCCATAGCTTGTTTGGCCTGAAAAGCTTCGTCCGTCATGTTCGTTGGGCTGTTTATGCACCCGTAATTGAGCACGAAAGTGTTGCGTAATTTAGCGAGGTCGTTGGCGACCTTCGCTAAGCTCATTATGAAATTCGCGATCCGCATTTGCCGATGATGATCGATTTCTTGATCTTCCGACCACATCTCTATCGTACGCATCCGCTGGAACTTGTCGTGCTCAACCGCTTTCATGATTTGCCTTTCTTTCTCGGTTCTAGTCTACGGACACCGCAGGCCCACAAACAGGCCCACAATGAAGAAAACCCAAGCGTTTTTCAGCTTGTGCGAGTCTTGCTAAGACTCGCTATCGTTGGCTTTTCGTTTGCTTGCGATGCGTCGAAATCGTTTCATTGGAGCATCGTAGGCAAGGTGGCACGGTGCGCAAAGTGCGACCAAGTTGCCTAGATCGCAGTCGGACTCGACATGGTTGATGTGAGCCACGGTGAGCGTCCGTCGGTGCGTGTCGAACGGTTCGCCCGGCTTGCGACACTGCTTTCGGCAGCCCTCACACCTCCAGTCTACTTGGTCCTTGAGGTCTGTGGCGATCTGCTCCCAGTCCGCTGGGTACTTGTCGCGATTCATGGGCATCGCATCCCCCTACAAGCCTGGACAGCGAGCGTCACAAGCACGCCTAGTATGATACCGATTGCGATGCCAAGCAACTCCGGGCAGCATCCGTTGTTGCTCTAGGCCCGAGCTGCTTCGCGGGGGATCGCTCCGCCGGCGAGCAGCAGTCCGAGTAGCTTCCACATTGCTTATTCACTCCTTACCCATGGTAGCCAGATCAAGTACTCGCGATAGAAGCCTTTGATGTTGTCTTGGGTGACGATCTTACGACCCTCTAGTACAGGCCTCAAAACTTTGTAGACGCCAAAGCTAAGACGACGCCAGCCGTAAGAATTCCCAAAATCTTGCTGGAAACTCAATTCCAAAACCCATTCGTCGACACACCAGTGTTTACGTTGGACTCGCCGCAAATTCTTCAAGTATCGAATGTTCATTCGTCAGTTCGTGCTAGGTTTGATCCATCTAGTAATGATGCCGGACAAGTTCCGATTGTTCTGCGCCACGACGGCCCGCAGCTGCTCGAGCTCGTGCTGCGAGGCAGACCATTGCATGTAGAGATTGCTGTAGGCCTCCTGTGCCACCGTACGGTGCTCACCGAGCGTACGCTGTGTCGATTGCAGCTCTGCCTTCACAGCGTTCCCCCAATCGTTTGCTCGCTGGAGCTCGTCTCGCAGACGCTCGACTTCGTCGCGAAGCTTTCGCGACGCGTCGAAGATCGCCATGAGAAGACCCGGGTGAGTCTCCCACTTGCCGACGATCTCCAACGCCATCTCGACGGTTAGCGGGTTGTCGTCTGTCGTTGGATCGTCCATCAGTTGCACCTGCTGCCGCAGCTGGCGTACCCGGCCATGTCGACCCAGTTGTCCCGTTTGCGCTGGTGGATCTCTCGCGAGCACTTGAGCTGGATCATTGCCATGGCGACGTGCCGAGGCTCGAAGGCTGCGCCCTCTTTGAGCATGTGTCGGAACAACGCAGTCCACATTCCAGCAGTCCTGCGAAAGTCCTGATCTGGAGGCCCGTAGGTCGCTTGGCGATCGCCACGGGTGATCCGGGATGCTTCGGCCAGATGTCTTCGTCGTCTTTGTGTTGCTCGTCGAAGTGCGAGATAAATTTCTGCGTCTCGTGGAAAACTACAGCATTAGGCCAAAACGCCTCGGACAGGGAAAAGGCGATACACTTGTTGACCATAAAGACCGCTTTTGTTGTCATTCGATCCTGTTCGTCGATGTCGACTTGCCGGACTCGCTTGCCCATCCAGGCAGCTATGGCAAGCTCGGCGAGAGCCCCCTGGCTATTCTCCCAGCCTGGAAGCAGGACAATCTCGTCGCACCGCAGGACGGCCTCGATGCACCGACGCACGGTCTTGGCGAAGTCCATACTTTTCGGGAAGGTGCAGGCGTCAGGATGTGCATGCGATGGATTGACAAACGGGTCGAAATCATCGTGCATGCGATCCTCGTCCGCTGGGCTGATGACTTCGTTGCCGGCGTCACGCAGCTCCTTGGCGACGCGATCAAACATGGGGTAGTTGAACCAAGCGATTCCCCGCATCGGACCAGCAATGTACAGGACTCGCTTTCGCTGGATCGGTTTGGTTTCCGGATCCTCGTTGGGATCGTACGCATTTTGCACCGTGTACCCGACAGTGATATTCTCGGAGGGTGTTAAATTCTCTGATGATGTTGTGGTTGGAACATACACTGGAATGACACGTGCGTACCTCCAATTCGTCGGAAAGTCGCGAGTGTTTTCCATGGTTCTTGCGACGAATGGAAATTCGGTTCCAGGAAACACCAATTCGAGTTCGGCCTGTTTCCATGATTCGTGGACGTAGTTGCGCACCTCGATGATTCTGCCGAGGCTCTTCTCCGTTACTGAATCAATGTCAACATTGATTTGAAACTGTCCCGGTTTTTCTGATGGGTTGCTAAGCTCAGTTGTCAAAGAATCCTTAACAACTGGAGCGGGCTCGACTGGTTTGATTTCTTCTGCCAATGGATACAAAACATAGTTGTGATTTATGCATTCGACATGGCCAAGAACCGGCTCTCCCGTTACCTCGCACAACACCCAAACCTTATCGCCTGTCTTTAACTGACTCATACTCTCATCCTCCTGAAAACCGAACCAAAGAACCTTACGCTGCTCCCCTGCGGATCAGCGGCGACAGATACGAAACACCTTCGATGATCGGGATCTGCAAATTCAGATGCCCGAGTCCCCGCTGCACTAACTGGATCCCATAGCCGTTGACCCAGTCGGTTAAGTTTTGATGCATCCAGTACGGCTGCAATTGGCACAAGCAACCTGGGTTCCAAGCTCCAATCGGCCCGGAATCGACCGTCCGCTTAGTGGCCAGATCCATCCGGTGCGTGTGACCGAACCAGACGTTCGCGTTGTATTTGGCCAAGTGCGCTGCCGCAGCTGCTTTGCTCGTGTACTGGCCATGTGTGAAGTAACAATTGTCCCGCTGGATCGTGCCTGGCACCTGGCAGTTGTCGTACCATTTGCCTTGCTCAAACAGAGCGATTCCACGCTTCGGGAGCTGCAGCACGACGGCAGTGGAAAAGTAGCTTGCGATCAAGGCCACATCTCGCTTGCCGCCCTTGCCGGACTTGAGCGTATCGGTAACGATCCACCTCTCGATGCGTCGCTCGTGGTTCCCTTCAAGGTACTCGATCGTCGCTTGTGGAGCTGCCGACTGAAGCTCGTCGAGGAACTGGTTTGTTGCTTTGCAATCGTCCTCGAACGTGTAGTTCGCTTCGGCCACGTAGCCCCAAGTGTGATGCTCGGCCAAGAATCCACCGCAGTCGAGGTGATCGCCCAGCATGATGATCGAATCCGGCTTGAGCATCCGAATGTCGGCCAGCATTGCCGAAGCTGCTTGCTGGTCGATGAAGCATCCATGGCTGTCTGGCACGATCACCCGCAGCGTCACTCCGCCCTTGGATGCTCGGGCCTTGCGATCCAGCCGAAGCTTGACCCGACTGCTACGCAAGTCGTGAAGTGTGTTTTCCAGTCGCTCGCGAGCCTTACGCTCGATCGCTAGCTGGTGCTTGAGCTGGTTGAGTTCCGCGCGTGCCGTCAGCAGGTTCTGGTCTGCCGACTGCTGCTGGCGATGATACTCTTTGACCGCTTTAGACGTCGACCAGCGAGCTTTTTTGCTGGCTGGTTTATTCCCCATTTTGCGAATCCCCAAGTTTCCTTAGCCAGTTGCGGAAAGCTTCGTGTTTTACTTCGAAAACCTTAGCGTCCACGAACCGGTAAAAGGCAGACACTGACGGGAAAAGATCGCGAGCTTCTCCTCCAGAAATCCAATCGACGGCCATGTCCTGCAGCTCTCTCGCGATCTTTGGAGACTTTGCCTGCAGGCTGTCAAACCAGGTGATGGATTTTGGCCGAAAACTGTCTGCCGACTTGCGAGCGATCGCAAGCAGCGAATTGCTCGGCTTTGGCTCAGGCTTAGATTTCTTGATGGGTTTGGTTGGCATCATGCCTCCTGCGTGAAAGGGTCAGCAAGCCTCGGCTGGTTGTGGTGCTGGCTTGGCCGGTGGCGGTGGAGCTGATGGGACTTCGTGCTTGATTGCATCCCAGCTCTCCCCTGCCGCCTGGCACATGCGAACCATGACCGTGCCCAGGTAGTTTTTATGCTTCTCGATTTGGTTTTCGCGGATTCGCGACAGGGCATCGAGGAACCCTGCGCGGTCGATGTCGGTCGCGACCCATGCCATCCGCCAGATGGTGTCGCGATCAAGGCCACGCAGTCTCCCACGTGCTTGCATTTCGCTCATGTCCCGAGCCAGGAGCCTAACCGATTCCCGAAATTCCAATCCCGCCGACGTCCAAACGATCGAACGACGGGTCTTTGTCTTGTCTTGTTCGGTTATGTCCTGTTCGGTTACGTTCGGTCGTGTGCTCGGGGGATTCCCCTGAACTGCCGGGG
>Ga0315904_10001082_pt1 | contig 43354 bp, 37 predicted proteins | sample LakEriMetagenome_6_FD_203529 | JGI IMG/M metagenome (GOLD analysis project Ga0315904, IMG submission 203529) | Freshwater fungal communities from buoy surface, Lake Erie, Ohio, United States - Buoy 12 MA120 | ecosystem: Environmental > Aquatic > Freshwater > Lake | place: USA: Lake Erie, Ohio... | reverse complement strand
CACTATACTCAGAGATCCCGGTAACCGCCGGGATTTCGCTTTTTAACACGTTGATTTTCATAAGTTTTGAACTGTTAACAGGGGCTTAAAACTCAGGAAATCGCACAGATTTACATTTATCAAAACATTTAACTACCGCTTGAAAAATGGAAAGAAGGAAAGTTGATCTGGTAGTGATCTCCGATGTGCATTTGGGAACTTACGGCTCGCGAGCCAGTGAACTAGTCCATTACCTCGAATCTGTTCAACCGGGTACTCTAGTTCTGAATGGAGACATAATTGACATGTGGCAGTTCAGCAAGCATTATTTTCCGGTATCACATACCCAGGTGATCCGTTCCGTCATTGAGTTAATGACAGCAGGCACCAAAGTTTATTATGTGACAGGTAACCACGATGAGGGCTTAAGGAAATTCAAAGGATTGGAGCTCGGTAATTTCCGCATCGTGAATAAATTGCTCCTGGATTTACCTACAGGTAAGGCATGGATCTTTCACGGTGACGTGTTTGATACGACCATGAAACACTCAAAGTGGATTGCCAAGCTTGGAGGTAAAGGTTATGATCTGTTAATTCTGATCAACACCTTCATGAATTGGGTCAGTGTAAAAATGGGGAGGGGAAGAATCTCTTTTTCCAAAAAGGTGAAAGATAGTGTGAAGGGGATTATTAAACACATTAACAATTTTGAAGAAACAGCAGCAGAGATCGCAATGGATAATGGATACTCGTATGTGATATGCGGACACATCCATCAACCGAAAGTGAGAGTGTTTAATGTAGAAGAAGGAAATAAAGTTATTTACTTGAATTCGGGTGATTGGGTGGAAAATATGACGGCATTGGAGTATGATGGTAAGCAATGGGATCTTGTTCATTATTCTGATCTTTTTAGTGAAGTACCACAAAAAAAGGAATACTCGTTAGTGAAGCCCGACTTTGCTGCATTGCTGAAAGAGATCATGAATCCTGAACTGATGAACTAATGCGAGTACTTTACGGAATCCAAGGGACCGGTAACGGTCATTTGAGCAGAGCACAGGAATTGATCCCTGCACTGCGCAGATATGCCCGCGTAGATGTGCTGATTAGTGGAAATCAGAGTCAATTGGACACAGATCTGGAGTTTGATTATAAAATGAGCGGGCTGACCTTCGTTCAGGGAAAAAAAGGAAGTATTTCTTGGTCCGGCACCTTAAAGAATTTTCATTTTAAAGACTTTTATAGATCCGTCAGATCTTTACCCGTTGAAAGCTATGATCTAATCATATCAGATTTTGAACCGGTGAGTGCATGGGCAGCTCGATTGAGGGGTATCCCTTCGGTTGAATTGAGTCACCAGGCCGCAGTGATCCATCCTTCCGCACCAAAACCAGATCGCTTATCGGTATTAGGAAAATTCGTTTTAAATAACTACTGTCCGAGTTCTTCCAAATTTGGGTTACATTTCGATAGTTACGCGCCTTCAATCTTTACACCGATTATACGGAGATCAATTCGGCAGTTGTCGTCTGTTGATGGAACGTTCAACCTCGTTTACCTTCCTTCATATGGAGATGAACAGATACTCCACTTTTTGAAGCAGTTTGAATGTGAATGGCATGTGTTTTCACGTCATACTTCTGCACTTAGAAGACAAGGAAATGTAGTTTTCCATCCTATTGATCAAAAGGTCTTTGTATCTCACCTTGAACAATGCGGTGGAGTTTTATGTGGCGCGGGTTTTGAACTTCCATCAGAAGCCATTTATCTTGAGAAAAAACTTATGGTTATACCACTGGCCGGACAATATGAACAGTATTGTAACGCACAAGCGTTGAAAAACATGGGTATTGAGGTAATGGAGAACCTGGATCTGATCCATTACAGGACCATGTATAAATGGTTGAATTCAGAATTTCGTTGTAAGGTCAATTATCCGGAAAACACAGATCTGATTGCTCAGGAGGTACTAAATGTGAGAGAAGGCATCAGAGAAATTGAAGAGGTTAAATTTTCAGTTGTTTACTAGCAATATAGGGATAGGTTAACAAGTTTTCAATTTTCCATCTTCGCCATATGGCGAATTGGGAAATTGGCGAATTGGGAACTTCTGACACACCTATTTGATCGGAATTCCTCTCGACGAATATAACCCCGACCCATGCCCCTTACTCTTATCCAAGCTGAACGTAAATGTGCTACCCACATCCACCGTGCTCCTCACTGAAATGGTTTGACCATGTGATTCAATGATATGTCGAACGATCGCAAGGCCTAGTCCGGAACCACCTTCGTTGCGGTTTCTACTCTTCTCAACACGGTAAAAACGCTCAAAAAGCCTTGGCAAGTGCTTTTGATCAATACCCGGTCCGTCATCTGAAACTTCTGTCGTTACAATATCATCGACAATAAAGAAACGGATCGTTGTTGTGCCGTTTTCTTTTCCATAAAAAATCGAATTGCCGATGAGATTGGTCACCACTTGAGCGATCTTATTGCGATCTGCATCAACGATGATTGAGCCATAATCTTTAGCAAACTGAAGTTCAATACCTTTTTCCTTTGAAAGGATATCGAATGAATCCATAATTTCTTTCGACAATTCAACAATGTCAAATGGACGTTTATCCAGTTTGAACCCGTCGATTTCCAGCTTTGTGATCTGATCCAGATCGTCAAGGATGCTGGCCATGCGGTCGGTGGCTTTGGACGCCCTTTCCAGAAATGTTCGGTTTACTTTATCATCTTCGAGACCTCCTTCCAGCAAGGTCAGAATGTAACCCTGAATGGCAAAGACAGGAGTCTTTAATTCATGCGCCAGATTACCTAGAAATTCCTTCCTGAATTCTTCCTGCTCCTTTAATTGATTGATCTCAATATTTCGTTCTTCTGCCCATATCTTTGTCTCTTTCTCGGCATTAGCGATAACGTCGTCTGTAATCCTGAAGGTGAGGTCTTGTTCGGAGGACATTTTACCTTTTCGGATGGAGCGGTATAAAACTTTCAGCCGGTCATTAATGAATTTCTTGATGAAGAAATAAAATACCCCGAAAGAGATAAGTCCTGTAACGATGGGTAGTCCAAACATAACCCATCCCGGAAAATTTAACACCTGGTAGTCCAGGATAAGCGTAATAAAAAAGGTAATGCTCATAATGATGGCACTACCTCCAAGTAATAAATGTATGGGTTTTATCTGTTTCAATTCTCCTGGAAGGTATATCCGACACCTTTAATAGTACGAATATAGTTATCTCCCAGTTTTTCACGCAATTTACGTATGTGAACATCTATAGTGCGCTCTCCAACCACAGTTTCATTTCCCCATACGATACTTAGGATCTGTTCCCGACTAAACACCTTACCTGGTCTGCTGGCCAGAAGCTCAAGCAGTTCAAATTCTTTTTTAGGAAGAAGGATCTTGTTGTTATCCACCTCAACAAGGAATTTTTCCCTGTCGATCTTAACCCTTCCATTGGTGGAGTTGGCAGTATTGACCGTTCCATTCAGTTCCAATCTTCGCAACAAGGATTCCACTTTGCTTAGTAGTAACCTTGGACGAATAGGTTTGGTGATATAATCATCCGCTCCTGCTTCGAACCCTGCTATCTGTGAATAATCCTCAGAGCGCGAAGTTAAAAAGGCAATAATAGGCTGTACGATGTTCAAGTCTTTCCGTATCACCTGGCAGGTTTCAATGCCATCCATTTTGGGCATCATAATATCCAACAGGATGAGGGAGGGATTTAACTGCTGCACTTTGCGAATAGCTTCCTCACCGTTTGGTGCAGTAAATACTTTATACCCCTCTTTCTTTAGGTTGTATGACAAGAACTCGAGAATATCCGGTTCGTCGTCAACCAAAAGTATAGTATGTCCTTTACTGATTTCCATAGGATAAAAAAAAGGGGGCTACTCAAAGAGAGTAGCCCCGGTCAATTATTTTTGAACGATCATTCTACGGTTGAAGCTTCCACGTCCTGTATTCATGAGAAGCGTGTACATTCCGTTGGAAAGTTCATTGGTCTGAATGGTCATCAGGTTTGTTCCGTTTTCGATCTCGTATGAGAAGTGCTGAACAGTCTGACCCATTGCATTGATGATCATTACATCTGCAGTTTCATTTTCTGTTCCTTCAAAAGAAAGGATCGCATCTGCTGAGGTAGGGTTAGGGAAAAGACGAACCTCAGATATTGCTCCCAATTCTTCAAGGCTCACAGCGATTATCACTTGGAACGTTTCTGTGTCTGTACAGTTACCGTTGATTGCAGTGAGGGTTACTGTGTATGTTCCGTTTGCAGCAAAGGCATGTGTTGGAGCTGTAGCAGAAGAGTTTGTAAAATCACCGAAATCCCATGAGTATGAATTAGCTCCGGAAGAGGTGTTGCTGAAAGTTACAACGTTTCCATTTGTTGTGAATGAACCGGCAGCAGTTGGAGTGGAGTTGAAATCAATGGTGATTGGTGCTGAAGTACCAACTCCGTCACAAGCGTCAGCATTTGTTGTCGTTACAGAAACAGTTGCATCAGCCGAAACTGTGATCGACTGGGTTGTTTCTCCGGTAGACCATGAATAAGAATCTGCTGCAGAAGAAGTAACAGTTACAGTTTCACCGGAACACGCTGATGTTGCAGAAGCTGTGATCGTCGGTACCGGAGCGTTGCTTACATCGACTGAAATGTTTGCTGAAGTAGAAGAACATCCGTTTGCGTCTGTAACAGTCACGTTGTAAGTACCTGTAGAAGTAACAGTGATTGCCTGCGTTGTCGCATTTGTTGACCATTCGTTACCGCTTGTTGCACTTGAAGTAAGTACCACAGATCCACCTGTACAGAAAGATGTAGCACCACTTGCTGAGATCGTTGGAACCGCAGGAGAAGCGTTAACGGTAACAGTGATCTGTGTTCTTGGACTTTCGTCACCTGCAGCATTGTATTGAGAAACATAATAGTTGTATGTTCCAGGTGCAACTGTAGAAGGAACAGGAGCAGTTGTTGTACCAACCCCTCCAGCGGACTGAGTATACCAGTACAAGGAGTTCCCTGCAGATGGGTTAGCGCTCAATGCGCTCGCGGCATCACCTTCACAATACTCGATAGTAGCATCTGTAACGTTAGGAGCAGTAAGGTTAAAGAACTTGGTGTGAGTAAAGTTTGCACCTGAGGCAGCTACTGAACCCGCATTGAGACGTGCATCAGGGGATGTTCCAAGCGGAGTGAAAATATTTACCCAGTTTACCTGACCCAAAGTTGCTGTAGAGTCATTTCCGTCACCTCCCCAGAATGAATTATAGAATGCGGTATTCGATGGTGTACTTGTATTTGCGTTGAATACTGTATTTGTGTTATTTGTTGTCCAGCTTGGGGTGGCGAAGTTGGTCAACACGTTAGTTGAGAATACAAGAGAATCCCCATTCACGTTAGCAACTACCGCATCCCCCTCAATTGATAGACCCTTTTCCCAGCCAGTGATCAATGAGTTGAATACGGAAGTTGATGTATTTCTTCTCAGACGGAATGCTTTTTCAAATTTCTCCCCAACAGGTAGAGCGATCAAACCGTTTCCTTTTGGTCCTACGATCGTAATGTTAGAGAAGATAGGCATTGTCTTTGGTTGAGCAACAGAACCTGTTGCATCGTTATCTGATTCGAATGCATTGGAATCTCCAGGGGCATCAGAAAGATTCTTGTCGCGGATGATCAGACCGAACTGAATTTTACCACGGAAACCAAAGTCAGTATCGAAGTCATCATCCAAGCCTCTGTATGCGATAAGGTGCTTACAGTTAACTGTTCCACCAAACCACTCAAATGAATCGTCTCCTGAAAATGAAACCTGTACGTAATCAACTTCTGTTTCAGAACCAACAGAACCAAATGTAATCCCATTGATCTCTTTGTTAGGCTCAAGTGGAATTCCGGCAAATTCTACACGGACATAACGCAAGGTTCCAGAATCATCATTATCGAAGTTACCACCGAACTGAGTATCTGTTGTAGGCACAAGACCTTCGATATTAGCAACTCCTCCTGGCTGATTGTTTCTGGCAAGTCCAAGAATGACAAGCCCACCCCAGTCACCTTCGCCGCGATTACCAACAGACTGGTTGGATGTAAAAACGATCGGCTGTGTAGCTGTACCGATAGCGTTGATCTTGGCACCGCGCGTAATGATAAGCGTACCTTGAGTTGCAAAATCCCCACGGATAATTGTTCCCGGCTGGATCGTCAGTGTTGCATTGTTCTTAACATACACTTTATTCTGAAGCAGAACGATCCCGCTCCATGTAGTGTTCGTTGTAATGTCAGCAGAGACAGTTACTGTAGGAGCATCATATGGTGTGTTTTCAGGATCAAAGTTCGACCATCCAGAAGTCCAATCTGTTGCAGATGTTCCGTCAGTTACCGGGAACGCTCCTTTGTAATTCACAACATCCCAGAAAGCCTGTTGTGCGTTAGCCACTGAAAACAGTCCAAGTGCGGCCAACATTGTGTAAATTTTCTTCATTGTTTCCTTTTTTGAGTTTTGTCGACACAAAGGAACAGCAGGAAATTTCGGAAGGAGTTATTACACGTTTATGCTTAGTTTATCATTCCGTTAACCACTTAACACAATTTCTTAACATACCGTTGTTATGACAAAAAAAGGGAAGCACTAAAATGCTTCCCTCTGTTTTGATAGTCCTTTTGAACTACTGTTCTGGTGTTTCCTTTTTCCGTTCTATGCCGAAATTATACTTTAAAGAAACTGCGACAGTCTGTCCGAATTGTACTTCCTGCCAAACGTTGTCCGGCCCCTTTTGATAGTAATTATCTGTATCCGGATCATTTGTTTTAACCGGATCAGGATTCTTCTCATTGTCGAACTTCTGATTGCCGTTCAGATCCTGAAAATATACAAGTTTCTGCGCCAGAAGGTCGCGCACATTTACTTTGAGTTCGAAACGCTCTGCAAATGTCTTTGAGAACTGAAGGTCGATCATGTGACGTCCGTTTTCCCACACACTCGGTTCTTGAACGTTTCCTACGATATAGATACGCTGCCCAACGACATTGTAGCTGGCACTTACTGACCAGTCTTTTTCAGGGTGTTCATAGAAAATCCCTCCGTTGACAATATAAGGAGATTGTCCCTGTAGCGGACGCTCACCACCCGACCCGGCAATGTCGGTTAAGTCAACTTTGGATCGGATCAGCGATAAGTTGGTATAGAATGTCAGATTATCCCAAAGAATATGCTCCTTCTCTCCCTTGGAAATAAAACCAAGTTTCAGACGGTACTCAAGCTCAGCTCCGATGTTTCTTGCTTTTGGCACATTGGCGTAATACAATTCCGGCGCTCCTGAAGTTCCTGTCCTGTTGATCAATTCAATAGGGTCATTGAATTCCTTGTAGAAACCGGACACGCTCAAGATCTGTCCTTCTCCGGGGAAGTATTCGAAGCGAAGGTCATAGTTATTGATGGTCGCTCTTTTCAATTCAGGATTTCCTGAAAGAATATTATCCTGAACAAAGTTGTAGAATGCAAACGGTGCAAGCTCACGGAACTCAGGACGAGAAACTGTTCTGTAGTAAGAGGCTCTCAGATTAATACGTTTTGTCAGCGAGTAGACGAGGTTTAATGAAGGTAAAAAGTCGATATTAGTGGTGTCGATGTTTTGTTCTTCATTTGAGCCATCCTCCACGTAGAAGAAATACTGGTAATATGATTCCAGACGAACTCCACCTATTATTCTGAGTTTCTTGAACACGGTTGCATCTGCCATGGCAAATCCTGCATTCAGGAACGAACTGGCTTCATAACTGTCATCAACCCGTGATACTTCATCAAGTTTGAATCCTCCCTGTCCATCTGCCAGAAGCCCGAGGTTTTCCGGTGCAAAGATCTGATCCTCAGGTAATAATAAGAGTTGACTGTTAAAAGTACTTCCTGTTGGTTTATATTGTGAGAATCCGAAGTTGCGAGCTGAAAAGTCCTTTGTTCGGTATTGATGCATACCACCAAATTTCAGTTCTACTTTGTTGCTGTCCTTTTCAAACGGAATACTATAATCATATCTAGCACTCACGATCTTCTCATTGGATTCTGACCAGAACATATTTCCGGCTGCTGTAGGGATAGAACCGTTGGACTGCACAACTGCGGCGTACTGTTGCGTTGTATCATCTTCCTCAAGCGTATATTTCCTGTAAACCACCCTTCTCAGATTAGGAACATCCCTTGATACGTCGCTGAATCCAAGGTTCCAGTTTAACCTGCCCTTTGTCAGTTCATGGTTTCCGATCAGCTGAGTAGTTAGAAGCTTGTTTTCAGTATACCAGATATTTGTTGATCTTTCCCACTGATGCGGATCATTGTCGAGTTCTCGCACTCCACGACGAATATTTACCTTGTCATCTGAGTTTGCGGACGCCAGGGTTTTTAACGTGATCTTATTTTTTGTGTCAAACTTGTACTGTATGTTGAACATTCCTGAATTGATCACAGATCGGGTGAACACGGAGTCGTTGAGTTCCATTTTGGTTACCACCGTCGTGGCCTGCTCTTCGAATTCTCTTCTGATCAGTGTGTTTGTATTGTAATTGTTCTGGTAGTTGTAGGCAAAAACGAAAGCTAATTGTCCTGCATCTTTGAAATCAAACTTGCGACCTAGTGAATACTGCAAACTACCGTTCGGCATAGCCATTTTGTATTTTGAAGCCCAGCTGAAATTCATTTGTTCGGCCAAAAGTGCCTTATCGTCTTTTGTGAGTAGTGCAAAATCTGCGGTTGCAGGAATTGAAGAGGGGAGGGATCTGCTTGATGAACCAAGACCAAGGAAGTCGAGACTTCCGCCATCGTAGGCAGCAAAATCTTTAAAGGTGGTTAAAGTATTGTAAGAACCTGAAAGCTGGATGGACTGAAAATTCTTGTCCTTTGGCTCAACCGTATTAATATCGATCACGCCACCTGCAAATTCTCCCGGAAGTTCTGGTGTTCCTGACTTCATGATTACCAGATTGTCAAGCATGTTCGAAGGGAAAAGATCAAATGAAAATGCTTTGCGATCACTTTCAGAAGAAGGAAGGGAAGCACCGTTGATAAGGGCAAAATTATAGCGATCGCTCAAACCACGAATCACGACGAACTTATTGTCCTGAACACTGGCACCACTCACACGCTTCAAAACGTCTGAGGCTTTACCGTCTCCGGTCTTACGCATTTGTTCTCCTGACATCACGTCGATCACACCTGCGTTGTTCTTTTGCATCTGGATCACATTCGAATTGGACTCCTTGTTAACTGTGTAGGTTACCTCAACCGGTCCTAAGTCAAGCACGGTAGCTTCCAAGAGAACATCAAGTGTGGTTGTTTCACCATTTTTAACCACGACATCCGAAATTACTTTCGTAATGTAGGTGTCATATTTGAATGAAAGAGTGTAAGTACCTGCATCTACACCACTCAGCGCATATTTTCCATCCAGATCGGAAAATGCACCTTTCGGCATTCCCTCGATCATAACTTTTACACCTGGAATAGTCTCATTTGTCTTTGCATCTTTAATCAATCCGGAGATGATTCCCTGTGCATAACTTAGATTCAGGGTGTTCAGCAGGAGGGCCGTAAGGAGGATCTTGAATTTCATCAGAACATCTTAATTTTTCTGATGCAAAGGAACTCCCGCAGGGTAATTAGAAAATTACTGAAAGGTTAACAGATTATTAATCTAGGGTAACCTATTGTTAACATAGTATATAAACTGAGTTAATCCACGGATTTTTCAGGATCGATAATGAACTTATAACCAATCCCTTTCACTGTCCTGATGTGAGATTCACCGATCTTTTCTCTCAATTTTCGAATATGCACATCGATGGTTCTGTCTCCCACCACAATGTCAGTTCCCCATACTCTGTCCAGAATAACATCCCGTTCAAAAACATGATTAGGCTTGGAAGCAAGTAGAGACAATAATTCAAATTCCTTTCTCGGAAGATGAATGATCTCTCCACCTTTTTCTACATAATACTTGTCACGGTTAATGATGATCGAAGTACTTGTGTCCTGAGTTTTGTCACCACCTTCGATACGTCTCAGCATAGCTTTGATGCGACTGATCAAGACTTTAGGTCTGATGGGTTTGGATACATAATCGTCGGCACCTGCCTCCAGTCCTGCGATCTGGCTATAGTCCTCCGATCTCGCCGTAAGAAAGCAGATCAGGATATTCTTATAGGATTCATTGGATCGGATCGTTTCACACACCTCTATACCGTCCATTCCGGGCATCATAACATCGAGCAGCACAAGATCAGGTTTAAAACTACTGACCATCTTCAGGGCAGTCTCACCATTTTCTGCTGTTTCAACGGAATATCCTTCCTTTTCCAGATTATACTGAAGCAAGGTCCGGATGTCATCTTCATCATCTACGATAAGGATCTTTGCCATGGTCTAAAGGTATATCATTACATTGAATTCTTGTTAATTCTTGTTAAGCTTCTTGTATTCCCAACAGCAAAGTTTATCAGCAGAGTCGGTTGAGATCTAAATGGAAAGAGACACTCATTGAGGGTTTTAGAATTAAAAACAAAGCTCCAAGGTGCATTCGAACTGACTTTCTGATATTCCAATGTTACTCATTTGAAGAGAGTAAAAGTTTTAAAGAATCGATTTTTATTCTACATTTGCAAAAGTAGTAGTAGGTTAGGTTGATTAGTGTGGTAAGAGCTTCGGACTCCCGTCTGAAGCTCTTGCTCTTTTTAGGCGCTTCATTTTTTATATCTTTATCAGACCAATAAGCGCACAATGAAAGTAAAGATCCTTTTAGTTGAAGATGATACCAGTCTGGGTTTTGTGATCGCAGACAGATTAAGGGCAGACGGCTATCAGGTAGCCCTCTGCACTGATGGTGCCGAAGGATTGAAGCGCTTCAATGAAGAGGTGTTCCATCTGTGTATTTTTGATGTGATGATGCCTAAGAAGGACGGATTTACCCTGGCCAGAGACGTTCGCAAGATCAATACGGAGGTTCCTATCCTCTTCCTTACGGCCAAGTCAATGACGGAAGACCGAATTGAAGGCTTCAAGGCAGGTGGAGATGATTACCTGACGAAACCTTTCAGTACGGAAGAAATGCAATTGCGAGTGAATGCCTTATTAAAGCGTGTAAATATCCGTGGTGAACAAACGGAAGATCCCATCATTAAACTGGGGCAATATACTTTCGATACGGAGAATTATACTTTGAGCCATACTTCTTTTGATAAGACGTTGACCAAGAAGGAAGCGCAGATCCTTAAAGTGTTGTGTCGTTTCAAGAATCAGGTAACTCCCAGAGAAGTGATCACCAACACGGTTTGGGGGCAGGATGACTATTTCATCGGAAGAAGTCTGGATGTGTTCATCACCAAATTGCGTAAGTACCTGAAAGAGGATCCGGCGATCAGCATTCAGAACATTCATGGGATCGGGTTTAAACTGGAAATTCAATGATCCGGATCCTGCACCTGGAAACATCAACCAAGTCCTGTAGTGTCGCATTATCGGTAAATGGGGAGGTCATTGCGGCGAAAGAAACCCTTACGGAAGAGTTTACGCACAGTGAAAATTTAACGGTATTTGTTCAGGTCGTTCTTAAGCAGGTAGGTATCGGACTTTCAGATATTCATGCCGTGTCAGTGGCATCCGGACCGGGATCCTACACCGGTTTGCGTATTGGTGTCTCTACTGCAAAGGGTTTCTGTTATGCACTGGGCATTCCATTGATCGCGATTGATTCGTTGACCGCTCTTAAAGAAATTGCGGCACCGAGGCATCCGGGAAAGACAATTTGTGCCATGATAGATGCGCGTCGGAAGGAAGTGTTCAGCGCTGTTTTTGATGGGAAAGGCGAACTCATCAAATCCATTTCAGCTGATATCTTGGACGAAGGTTCTTACAGTGAATATGAGCCTTTCGTTTTTGTAGGTGACGGTGCGGCAAAGATGGTGGAAGATTGGACGGGAAGAAAGTGTCAGGCTGATCTTATGATCCACGCTTCGGCCACAGGACAGGCTAAAATTGCCCATGAAAAGTTCTTGAATGGTTCCTTTGAAGACGTAGCCTATTTTGAGCCTTTCTATCTCAAGGATTTCATGGTTGGGAAATCTGTTTCCTGAGGAAACCTCTGATCACATTCAGGAAACTTTCGTTGTGCTCAAAGTCATCATGTCCCTGTCCTTTTAAAGGTATAAATCGACTTTTCTTATCAAGAAGGCCTGCCAGCATTTTGGAACCTTCAAAAGGTAATACGACATCCTTATCACCGTGAACAAGTAATACCGTCTTGGCATTTGTTTCTTTCAGATATAGGTTGGTTTCAAATCGGTACTTCAGGAGTGCTGTTGGAATGTAGGGATATTTTCTTCCGGTCATATCTACAAGGGAATAATATGGTGCGATCAATACCAGCCGGGAAGGATTCATCTTAGAAGCAATATATGCGGCGGAAGCGGTGCCAACCGAGTAACCAACCACTGTTATCCTGTTCTCCGGATAACTCTTTTGCACCTCTCTGTACATGGATTCAATGTCTCTAAAGAACTGTGTCTCACTGGTGATCTCACCTTCACTTTTCCCGAATCCCCGGTAATCGAAAGTGAAAAAAATGTACCCGAGTCCGGTATAAAATTTAGCTGCCTGTTCCTGATCCCTGAGGTTGCCGGCATTGCCATGCAGGAAGAAGATGATCTCCCTGCCTGGCGCTTTTTGTGGAGAACAAAATACTGCACTTAGTTTTGTTCCATCATAGGAGCTGAGCATCATTTCTGCCATCGGGATACCGAATTCAATAGTGGAATTCTTGCTCAGTTTTTTGGGATGGAAGATCAGTGATTCCTGTGAAAAATACATATATGCGCACACCCCTCCGTACAGCACTGTAGCAACGATGACGGTTCTGACTAGGATCTTTCTAACCACGACAGGAAGGTTTATAGCCCTAAAATTACGCAAACTTGAAGGAACAAAGTACCTTTACGAAACGTTACCCGTCTAATGAATCTGAAACAGTCTATACAAGAGATCCAGCGGCCCTTTCTTATAGCGGGACCTTGCAGTGCGGAGTCTCCTGAGCAATTAATGACTTTGGCGGCAGGACTATCAGGGCGAATCCAACTTTTTCGTGCGGGTATCTGGAAGCCGAGAACACGACCGGGATCTTTTGAAGGGCTTGGTGAGGAAGCTCTCCCGTGGCTGATGGAAGCCGGTAAAGCGCACAATCTTCCCGTAGCTGTAGAGGTAGCCAACCGCGACCATGTGGAAAAGGCATTGGATGCAGGTGTAAATGTCTTGTGGATCGGGGCTCGCACAACGGTTAATCCGTTTGCGGTTCAGGAGATCGCAGAGGTGCTTCAGGGGGTTAAACATGTTCCTGTGATGATCAAGAATCCGGTAAACCCGGACCTCAATTTATGGATAGGTGCCTTTGAACGTCTGAACAAAGCCGGGATCGATGATCTGGTGGCCGTTCACCGTGGATTCTCTGTATATGAACATCCAAAATACCGAAACGTTCCGAATTGGGAGATCCCTATCGCTTTGAAGGAAAAATTACCGGATCTTCCGCTTATTTGTGACCCCTCTCATATAGCAGGTAAAAGGGATCTCTTATTAGAAGTGGCTCAAAAAGCAATGGATCTGAACATGGACGGACTCATGCTTGAAACGCATCCCGATCCGATAAATGCATGGTCTGATTCGGAGCAGCAATTGACTCCTGAAGGTTTCAATATACTCGTTGATTCCTTGATCCTCCGTTCGAGGGCTATTGCGACAGAGATAGCCGATCAGCTGTTGGATCTTCGCCAAAAGACCTCCATTCTGGATGACCGTTTGTTTGACATCCTCTCCGCCAGGATGCGGTTGAGTGAGGAATTGGGTAGATTTAAAAAGGAACACAATGTGACGGTTCTTCAGCCCGAGCATTGGATGAAGATCATTCAGAAGCGACTGGGACAGGCGAAAGACCTGGACTTGTCCGAAGAGTTCGTCCGTCAGATTATGGATGCTATCCATCAGGAATCCATTCGCCATCAGACCCGTGTAATGAACAGGAGGAATGAACAATAAAGCTGTTGTCACACCGGGTTTGAGAAAGGGTGTGATCGAAATCCCACCTTCAAAAAGCGATGCGCAGCGAGCCATCCTTGCAGCTTCATTGGCTGACGGGATCAGTATTCTCCACAACATTGGGTTCAGTGATGATGAACGTGCCATGATAGGCAGTGTTCAGGTACTTGGGGCAGCAGTCCGTGAAGCCGGGAATACTGATTTGATCGTTTCAGGGTCAAAGGGCTTTCCTGATAATGCGATTCTGAATGCTGGCGAAAGTGGCCTTGGGTTGCGTTTGCTCACACCACTGTGTGCGGTTTCCGAAGGTAAATTCGAATTAACAGGTGAAGGGACTTTGCTCAAACGACCTATGCATTTCTTTGATAAGGTACTTCCAAAATTGAATGTTTCGTTTAACAGTAACAACGGCTTTTTGCCTTTTCAGGTTCAGGGTCCCATGCTCGCATCAGAAGTGGAGGTCGATGGTTCCCAAGGCTCCCAGTACATATCTGGTTTGATGATGGCCTTGCCGCTTGTTGAAGGAACGACAAGACTGGTAGTCCGCAATCCGACATCAGTTCCTTACCTCCAGATGACGCTCAACACACTGAACAAATTCGGTATCGAAATTCAGCATCAGGACTATACAGATTTCATCATTGCAGGAGGACAGAAATACCTTTCTACAGAATACACCATTGAAGGTGACTGGAGCTCGGCATCCTTTTGGTTGGTTGCTGCAGCCCTCGGATGTGAGATCACAATTCAAGGATTATCGATGTCCAGCGTACAAGCTGATAAACGGATACTTGACGCACTTATATCTGCCGGATGCCGCATCCTTCATACTTCCGATGGTATTTCGATCGATGGGAGCAATAGAAAACCCTTTCACTTTGATGCGACACACTCTCCGGATCTATTCCCGGCTCTGGTGAGTCTGGCTATGTTTATTAAAGGCAATTCAAGAATTTCCGGTGTCCATCGACTTTTTACCAAGGAGAGTAACCGAGCTGATGCCCTTGTAAAGGAATTCTTAAAACTTGGCGGTCGTTTGGAGGTGATCGAAGACGAACTGCAAATCTATGGTGATGCAACGTTAAGTGGCGGTGAAGTGGATGCCCATCACGATCACAGAATGGCGATGTGTCTGGCTATTGCGGGAATGTGTTGCGACCGAGTGGTCCATATTTCCGGAGCGGATTCAGTAAGTAAGAGTTATCCTCTTTTCTGGGATCATCTTAATTCCTTGTCAACACAGCCGTAACCAAAAGGGCGATTTCATTTATAGCATCAAACTACTTTTATGAAGATGAAGATTGCATTTGGAGTCATTCTCCTTGTTGGATGTATGTCACTGTCTGTTCATTCCGCGGATAAAAGGCTGAAAAAGCATCTGATCAATGTACTCAATGAGAACTATGCGCTCATACTTGCTGATTCATTGATCAATTATGATTTCCTGATATTCAAAACGGAAGTGTCAAACCTCAATTACAAGGAATTTTTGTGGGACCTCAAACAACAAGGTGAAACGGACAAGTGGAAACGTGCGTTGGTTGATTCATCCAAATGGTCGGATAGTAAATGGAATAACAACGCTTACGTTACTCACTACCATAATCATACGGCATACAACGATTATCCCGTTGTGAACGTATCGAAGGAAAGCGCCGAACTTTACTGCGAATGGTTATCGGAGAAAGTTAACAATACACTTAACGAGCCGTACAAAATCGTATTCCGTTTACCCATTCATAAGGAATGGTTAAAGGCCGCTCGTGGTACAATGGAAGGAGCTATCTATGCTTGGAGTGGATACCGCCTACAGAATACCGAAGGAACGTATTTGTGCAATTGTATTGCTTTAGGTTCGGAGTGCATTTCGCGGGATTCAACGGGGAAGTACAATGTAATGAAGGTAGATTATGACCATCTGGCAACTCCGGGAAATTATGCCGATCTGACTGCACCTGTAAAGTCCTACTGGCCCAATGGTTATGGGTTGTATAACATGAATGGCAATGTGGCTGAATTGATCTCCGATAAGGAGGTAGTTGCGGGAGGTTCCTGGAATGATCCCGGATTTGACGTTCGAAATGAAAGTGTCAAAAGGTATGAAGGTGCAGCTCGGACAGTTGGTTTTCGAGTGGTAGCAACCATTGTCCCATCAGAGCATGCGTGGTTAAAGGTTCCAAAAAAGAAAACCAGTCGTGAATAAAAAAGCCGATTTGTTAGCCTTTTATCGCGAAAAAGCCTGCTGATCTGCTGTAATTTTGAGGATCAACTTTTGAATTATGACACTCAAGGAAACGATCGCTGCAGTTGAAGAATTCCACAACGCATTCGGAATCGGTAATAATTACGAACCAACAATTGAACTTTCTCAGGATGAGATCATGTTGCGCTACAAACTGATGCGCGAAGAGAACGAAGAATACCTCGAAGCAGCTCAACGCGGTGATATCGTGGAAGTGGCGGATGCCTTAGGTGATCAGCTCTATATCCTTTGCGGGACGATCCTCAAACACGGACTACAGCATAAGATAGCAGAAGTGTTTCAGGAAATCCAGCGCTCCAACATGAGTAAGCTGGATGAGAATGGCAAGCCGATCTACCGTGAAGATGGAAAGGTGATGAAATCGAATTTGTATTTCAAGCCAGACATTCAGAGCATCCTCGAAAAGTAGGTCGGTATGAAACGTTTCAACATTCGGGTTTATGGTCTGCTGGTCAATGAACGAAATGAGGTCCTAATATCGGATGAATGCAGAAACGGTTTTTCATTCACCAAGTTTCCCGGAGGCGGTGTAGAGGTTGGAGAAGGTTTCCCGCAGGCACTGAAAAGAGAATTTCAGGAGGAGATCGGAATTGAAGTGGAAGTTGGAGAACTTTTTTATTTCAACGATTTCTATCAGGTCAGTGCCTTTCATCCGGACCATCAGATCGTTTCATTTTACTATCGTGTCAGATATGATCGATGGAACGAGATCTGCACCGACACTCATGTTGTCCCACTTACTGAAGAAGGGGAGAAGCACCGATGGATTCCCTTGAACAATTTGACCCATGAGCTATTCACTTTTCCGATCGATCAGATCGTGGCGAAACGACTTAAGGATCAGTAATACGTATCCGATACACGTTGGCTGATCATACCAACGATCCGCTTGTTCAATTCCTGATGATGGAATAGGTAGAATGTATATTCTTCCAGTGTCAGCATCCCTGCAATAAAACCGATCAGTTGATTTTTTAAGTCCGCTTGCTTACTGATGAAGTGCCGCACCTTCAGTTGGAATTCGTTTCTCGGACCTTTATTCAGCTTAAGATCTGAAAAATGTGCCCAACCGCTGACATGCGCACAGATCAGTTCGTGTTGAAACTTGATCACCGGTCGAAGTACTGCATTCTGGAAGGCTTCTATCTCCAAAGCCTGTTCGGTAAATGCTTCCGGGATCAAAGGCCGAAGTTCCTTCAAGTGCTCACGTTCCATATACAAAGAACAGTCTTTTAATAGGAATGTTTATTCTACCCCGATCAATGTGCTGACAGGCACGAACTCATCCAGGTATTCTTCCAGTCTTCGTTCCGAAAAGGAATGGGATATGAGTATATGTTGACATTTAGGTAGGCTTTCAGCCAGGCGAGCTATCTGCATGCCATGCCCTTTTCTGAAAAGCTCGATCGCATCATCCAGCATGAACAGTTTCAATTTTGAAACATTGAACCCATTCTGGATATATAATTCGTATATCCTTTTTGGTGTACCAACAATGATCTCGGTTCCATCGAAAATATCGTTGCGCTGTAGCAACTTGTTGCCTTTTTCGTGTGCCAGGTCAACTGTGAGATCAAGGGGTCGGCAAATTTCCTTGAGACGCTTGTGCAATTCGATCGCTGCAGCATCGTCCGCACAGATGACAATCGCACGGGGTGAACCTTCCCCGGCAGTTTCTACCTTTTCCAGAATACTGATCATGGCAGCGGTCGTTTTTCCCGATCCGCTCGGCGCCTCTACGCACAAATGCTTTCCTGAACGGACACCGGAAAGTACCCGCAACTGGAGATCATTTAGTTCGCTGATTCCCTTTTCAGGTAACAATTCGATCAATTCCGGACGTAATTTCCCTAAACTCATTCTGAAAGTTTTGAATTGTTCTTGTGACGATCATGATCTCTATCGGTCTTCTTGGACAAGTTTTTTGACAGTGCTTCCTCCAGATCGATCCCGGTCTGATTTGCAAGACAGATCAGAACAAAAAGTACATCCGCCAATTCATCTCCCAGGTCTTTTCCTTTGTCGGATTCCTTTTCGCTTTGCTCCCCGTAACGTCTGGCCATGATGCGAGCGACTTCACCGACTTCTTCCATCAGGATAGCCGTATTGGTCAGTTCGTTAAAATAGCGAACACCATGTTCATTGATCCATTTGTCAACGGTATTCTGTGCTTCCTGTATGGTCATTTCTGATGAAATTGATTAATTGTTTGTGCTACTTGTGAGGCTACAATGCTCCTGCCTTCGGAGCGATAATGTTCTGTCGGAAAACTTTCAAAGAAGACGTCCGCGCCTGCCTGATCCCATAGGTTCAGAACCTTGTAAGCTCTATTGGCATAACGCTTTTCCAGAAATTCAGCATTGATCTTAACGAGTTCCCTCAAGTCAGGACCGGTAAGCTGCGTCATGCGTTCTACGTTCTCAGGTAAAATGACAAAAATAACGGGTACGCGATTTATCCGAGACCACTCAGCGATCTTGTCAAAGCGTGTCAGTTGCTCATTCTGTTCATCAATATGAAATCCGAAGTGGCGGATCATGACATCCCCTTCCTCTGAAGGTTGGGGAGATCGGAACAATGAATCACACCATTTTTTAACGGTTCGGTGGCTTCCGCTAAAAGGCAAAGGAGCAAATTTTTCGTCGTATTCAATGGCACGCTGGTGTTCAACAGGACTCTTGTAATCGTACCATTTCACAGAAGCCAGGAAATGGTTGATGATCCCCGCATTATTGTTCCAGTATACCAAGTTGCGTTGAAGTGAATTTTCCAGTCCGGAATGGATCCAGTTGGCCCCGAAACTGCGGATGTCCATATCTACCACGACCAGCTTCGGCAATTTATCTTTTGGTATCCGTGCAAGGATCTCATAGAATATTCCGGCATGAATGGCTCCGGTATCAATGGATTTAAGGCGCAGACTGATGGAGTCATTGATCATCTCTGAAATGAATCTTCTATCGGTATCATCCGGTCCAAGAGCCCTGTTCGTGGAAGCTGAAAAATAGATCACATCGGGGTTCAGAGCGATTCGTTGCTCTGCCAATTCCCCTAGCCAGCCCTCATTCCTTTTGATCTCAGGATAAATGAAGATTTCGTGCAGGTATCCGGCAAGGAAAAGGAGTATCAGAACTCCGGTAAATCGTGACGCTATGTAACTCACTCCATTCATCAGAACTGAAAATAAATGAATTGCATATCACCTCTGGAGGAGAACAATAAGGTGCATATCAAGGAAAAACCGTAAATAGCCCACCTTATTCCGGCACCTTTATTCTCCAGATACCGGTCGATCCGTTTGGTGCGAAAAAGGAGCTCCAGCATAAGGAATCCGATAAAAGGGATGAGAAAAATCAGATGCTCTGCTTTGAACAAATGTTGTGTACCGGGTTTTGAAACGAATTGACCTACTACCCATACCTTACCCGCCCGGAACAACAACCATCCGCACATGACGGCAGTAAAGGTTACAATCCAGCGGATGATCTTTTCTCCGCTACCCATTGCTTGTTTGTCCTTGACAGGGAAAATCCATTGTTCGATGAGGTAATACATTCCATGGAAGAGTCCCCAGTATATGAATGTCGCACTTGCACCGTGCCAGAGCCCGCTCAAGCCAAACGTTAAAATGATAGCAGTTAACCATCGGAACTGGGAATGCTTGTTACCTCCGAGGGGGATGTATACATAATCCCTGAACCACGTCGACAGCGAGATGTGCCATCGGGACCAGAATTCGCGAAGAGAATAGGAGCCGTAAGGGGAACGGAAATTATCCATCAGTTTTACGCCGAAAAGTCGTGCAACGCCTATTGCAATGAGCGTGTAACCAAAGAAGTCTGCAAAGATCTGGAATCCGAAAAGCAGTGATCCTCCAATTCGTGAGACAATATCAAAATCACGGGGTTGAAGATAAAGCGGGCCAATGATATCACCGATATTGTCCGCAATCACCATTTTTAAAAAGAACCCGTAAATCATGAGTTGGAATGCGGCACGAAATGTTTCACGGCTGGGCAGGAATGAATTAAACAGCTGTGGATGCAGATCGGAAAAACGTTCGATCGGTCCGGCTACCAACTGAGGGAAGAAACTTACAAAAAGCGCAAACTTGAAAGGATTCCTTTCCGGTTCACTGCGTCCGTGATAGACATCCAATGTATAACTGACGGTTTGAAAGGTGTAAAAGGAGATCCCTACCGGAATTCCATATTCAAAAACAAATTGAAGCCAGAGAAAGGTTTCGCTTTGGTCTGCCAATGATCTGTACCATTCGCTTCCTCCGATCAGAAAATGGAAGTATTTAAATAGAATGAGCAGTCCGAAATTGGAGACCAGACTCACAGCCAGCCATGCATTTCGTTTCCATTTAACCTGAGTCCCGTGGATCATGATCGATGCGAAATAATCCACCAGGGTTGAATAAATGATCAGTACCAGGTATTCTAACTTCCAGCCTGCGTAGAACACATAGCTTAACAATAAGAGAATGACCCATCTCCGCTTCACCGGAAAAGTATAGTACGCGATCAGTGCCATTGGCAAAAAGATCAGGAATTGAAGCGAGTTAAAGGTCATGCAAAACGGTTTATTCTCGGTTTTTAGAATCCATCATGATCGTAACAGGTCCGTCATTGATCAAACGTACTTTCATGTCCGCGCCAAATTCACCAGTTTCAACTTTAAGTCCGGATACTTCGCGGAGTTTGTTCAGGAAGTAATCATAAAGAGGAACAGCCTGTTCAGGTCGTGCAGCGCGAATGTAGCTCGGTCGGTTCCCTTTTTTTGTTGATGCATGAAGGGTGAACTGACTGATCACGAGAAACGATCCATTCACCTCATGAACAGAATAATTCATCTTACCTTCTTCGTCAGTGAATACCCTGATTTGATCGACTTTCTGGATCAGCCAGTCGGCATCTTCCCGGGTGTCTTCATGCTCGATTCCCAGAAGGATGAGTAATCCCTTCCCAATGGAACCTTTCACTGTACCCGATATCGTCACATCTGCTTCGCTCACCCGCTGAATAACGATCCTCATCCGTAAATATTTTTGCGATAAACTTCATCCTGGTCCTCAGTCATGAGCTGAACATAGGTTGCGTACCTGCTTTTGGCGATGCTCCCATCCTCTACTGCTCTTTTAACAGCGCATTTCGGTTCGTTCAGGTGTAAGCAGTTGTGGAAACGGCATTCACCGATCAGCTCCCGCATCTCAGGGAAATAATGCGAGAAATGCTCCTTTTCGAGGTCCACGATCCCGAAAGCACGAATTCCCGGAGTATCAATGATGTATCCTCCTGATGAAAGTTTGTGCATTTCGGCAAAAGTCGTCGTATGCTGTCCCTGAAGATGGGCCTGTGAGATCTCACCGGTTTTAAGTTCAAGTTTAGGGTCCAGAGCATTCACCAAAGTACTTTTCCCGACACCGCTATGTCCTGAGATCATCACTTGATTATCCTTGATCTCTTCACGAAGGAATTCAATGTTCTCTTTGTTTTCTGCAGAGATTTTGTGACAGGGATATCCGATCCCTTCATACAAAACGATCAGTTCATCGATCTCAAGGATCTCGTCTTTCGAATAGGAGTCGATTTTGTTAAAGAGGATGGTAACAGGAATGCGGAATGATTCAGCAGCGACCAGAAAGCGGTCAATAAATGCGATATGGGTGACGGGTGATTTCAACGTGACCAACAAATACGCCCTGTCGACATTTGCCGCGAGGATCTGCATCTGCTTGCTCAGGTTGGTCGACTTTCGGACAATGTAATTATTCCTTTCTTCGAAGTCTCTGATGACATATTTGCCTTCTTCATCTTGTGCATCATCCAGGATTACGATATCGCCGACAGCAATTGGATTGGTAGTACTCAAGCCTTCCAGACGAAGTTTTCCGCGTATACGGCAACTTACCTCTTCGCCGTTCTCCAGCTCAACGTTGTACCATTTACCGGTCGATTTAAGTACTTTCCCTTTCATTCGTCAGAAACAAAGATAGAACTTATGTGCTTTTTGGCAGTGAACAGGTGTTGACATTAATACACAGTCGTTAACTGCCAACTTCAAGTCAATTCCTTATCTTCGCAATTCAAAATCATCAGCATGTCCATCGAGGTAAAACACCTTTTTAAATACTATGGCGATCAGGCTGCCGTCCGTGATATTTCTTTCACTATAGGAAAGGGAGAGATCGTAGGGTTTCTGGGTCCAAATGGTGCGGGAAAATCAACCACCATGAAGGTCATCACCGGTTATATCAATGCCTCTTCCGGGGAGGTTAGGGTTTGCGGTCTTCCGGTGGATGTGGATTCTCTGGATACGCGGAAAAAGATAGGCTACTTGCCGGAACATAATCCGCTGTATACGGACATGTACGTGAAGGAGTACCTTGAATTTGTCGGACAGCTATACCGTGTGAAAGACGTTAAAAAAAGAGTGACCGAGATGATCAGGGCGGTGGGGCTTGATGTGGAGCAAAACAAAAAGATCGGAATGCTTTCCAAAGGATATCAGCAGAGGGTAGGTTTGGCTGCTGCCATCATCCATGATCCTGAAGTGCTGATCCTTGACGAGCCAACGTCAGGACTTGATCCGAATCAGCTGGTCGAGATTCGTGAACTGATCAAAAAGATCGGAAAATCGAAAACGGTTATGCTGTCAACCCACATCATGCAGGAAGTTGAGGCGATCTGCGACAGGGTCATCATTATAAAGAATGGATCTATCGTTGCAGATAATACAGCTGAGGCACTTCAGCTTGAGCAGTCTCACCAAACGGTTTATGTAGAGATCGAAGGGAATATAACTAAAGCCCAGTTAGGCAAGATCCCTCATGTTAGGAAAATTGAAAAAGTGAATAACGGTTGGTTGTTGGAAACAACCGATGATGTAGACCTTAGAAAAGTGATCGCCCAGTTTGCCCGGCAGAACAATCTTCTTGTTCTCACACTTAAACTTGAACAGCGCTCATTAGAAGAAGTATTTAAAGAATTAACGAAATAATAATGCCTGCAAATTTTATCGAAGAGTTAAGGTGGAGGGGAATGGTGCACGACATCATGCCCGGAACAGAAGATGCATTGAACAAACAGGTATCAGCCGGATATATTGGTTTTGATCCGACAGCTGACTCATTGCATGTAGGGCATCTCGTTCAGATCATGACACTCGTACATTTCCAGCGCGCAGGTCATAAGCCTTTTGCATTGGTCGGAGGTGCGACCGGGATGGTAGGTGACCCTTCAGGAAAATCGCAGGAAAGGAATCTGCTTGATGCAGAAACGCTCAACCACAATGTGGCATGTGTGAAATCACAACTGGAGAAATTCCTTGATTTTGACTGTGGCGCTAACTCTGCCGAAATGGTCAATAATTATGATTGGTTCAGGGACATGAGCTTCCTGGATTTCATTCGCGATGTGGGAAAGCATATTTCTGTTAACTACATGATGGCAAAGGATTCGGTTAAGAAACGTCTGGAAACCGGGATGTCATTCACGGAATTTTCCTACCAGTTGGTTCAGGGCTACGATTTTTATTATTTGAACCAGCACAAGAACTGCATTGTCCAGTTGGGCGGTTCTGATCAGTGGGGAAATATTGTGACCGGGACTGAGTTGATCCGCCGTAAGTCTGGCGGGGAAGCGTATGCTGTTACCACACCGTTGATAAAGAAAGCGGATGGAACCAAGTTCGGTAAAACCGAAGGAGGGAACGTATGGCTCGATCCGGAAAAAACATCGCCTTACGAGTTCTATCAGTTCTGGTTAAACTCCAGCGATGCTGATTCTGCGAACTATATCCGCATTTTTACCCTTCGTTCGAAGTCCGAGATCGAGGAATTGGAAACACAGCATAACGAAGCACCTCATTTGCGCATCCTTCAGAAAGCTATCGCGGAAGATATTACGAGCCGAGTTCATGGTGTGGAAGCGTTGAAAACGGCCATTGCGGCTTCCAATATTCTTTTCGGAAAGTCAACTGCAGACGATCTGCGTTCGCTCTCGGAAAAAGATTTCTTTGCCATCTTTGATGGCGTTCCTCAAGCAACGGTATCGAAGGAAGATTTCGGTGATGAGCTTTCAATCGTTGATGCATTAGCCGCAAAGACCGGTTTCCTGTCGTCGAATGGTGAGGCTCGTCGCGAGTTGAAGGCCAATGCCATTTCTGTAAATAAAGATAAGGTGGGTGAAGAGTTCAAGCTGACGAAGGAGCATCTGATCAACGATCGTTATGTGCTGCTGGGTAAGGGAAAGAAGAATAACTATATCCTGATCGTCGAGTAGGATTAAACCTTTTTCTTCATAACTTGTCTGACGGAAATTGCTGAATTTCTAACTTGACTGGTATGAAGAATTTATTCCTTTTTCTTTTTCATGTAATTGCGGGCATCTCTAACGCACAGACCTGGTCTGATGATGTCGCGAAGATCATTTATGGAAATTGTACTTCCTGTCACAGACCGGGAGGGATCGCTCCATTTTCGCTAACAACATATGATGAGGTCAGTTCCATGGCAGCATGGATAGGACAGACCATAGAGCAGGGCGATATGCCACCCTGGACACCTGAACCCGGGTATACGAATTTCGTTCATGAAAGGGTTCTTCCGGATTCCGATATCCAGACCTTTCAGAATTGGGTAGATGCGGGAACTCCATCGGGTGATCTTAGATTTGCACCACCGGCTCCTTCGTATCCTTCAGGATCAATATTAGGAACACCTGACCTTTCACTTTCGATCGGAAATCATACAGTTGCCAGTGATGGTGATGTCTACCGCAATTTCGTATTGCCGAGTGGTCTCGCTCAGGCCAATTATGCAAATGCCATAGAAGTAGTTCCGGGAAATGCTTCTATCGTACACCATGTGCTTGTTTTTATCGATTCGACTAATAATACGGTTAATCCGGGAAGCGTTGGAGGCACAGGGTCTGCAGCTTCTCAGTTTATCTATTCGTGGACTCCGGGAGCAGGACCTTATTTCACACCAGTAGGAACCGGTTTCCGACTTGCAGCCAACACAAGGGTAATATTACAGATACACTATGGCCCAGGTTCATTGGGTCAAATTGACAATACTCAAATCAACTTTAAATTAAGCCCTACTCCTCAGCGAAAGATCTACGCCAATGCGCTTCTGAACAATACTAATATGACCAATGGTCCACTCGTAATCCCAAATGATCAGATCCGTACCTTTAATCAGCAATTAACTATCAACGGAAACTGGACAGCCTTGTATGTATTTCCGCATATGCACATGCTAGGAAAGTCGATTCGGTCATGGGCAAATCTTCCGGTATCGAATGATACTATTCGCTTCATAAACATACCGAACTGGGATTTTCACTGGCAGGGTAATTATGTGTTCCCTAATGCGGTGCTCATTCCTTCCGGAACGACATTGAAGTCAGAGGCCGTTTATGACAATACATCATCCAATCCGAATAATCCCTCATCTCCTCCACAGACCGTAACCCTTGGTGAAGGGACCTATGATGAAATGATGCTCGTATTCTTTGCCTATCTTCCATATCAGGCAAACGATCAATACCTTATCATTGATAAAAGGATCATATCGAAGGGTGCAACGACATTTTGTGAGGGACGATCCGTCGTCCTTGAAACGATAAAAGGGACCGGTTATACCTACCAATGGTTAAAAGATGGAGTAGAGATCGCCGGAGCCACTTCTTTTGAATTGGAGGTCTTAGAGAGTGGGGCATACACGGTTTCGATAACACTTGGACCAAACAATGCGGTTTCTGATCCGGTTCAGGTAGTTGTTAATCCGAGGCCTACTGCAAGTATAAATACACCTGTAACGACGGATATTCCAGTTGGAGGAACGGTGCTACTGGAGGCCGTTACCGGTGCAGGATATAACTATCAATGGTATCTAAACGGCTTTGCGATCACAGGGGCTAATTCTGCAACCTATGATGCACCGTACAATGGAGTTTATACCCTTGAAGTCTTCGACGGCTGTTATGCTGTTTCTGATCCTCTCACCATGACCGGAGGAGTGGCCGGAATGGATGAAGGTAGTATGGGTGGATTTCAGATCTTCCCGAATCCTTCTGAGAGTATGGTAGAGGTAGTGATTCCTGGAGGTATTGGTGAGACATTGGTTACTTGCAATGATCTCTCCGGTAAGGTGATCTCCGAACAAGTATTCAAGGGACAAAACGCACGCATTGATATGTCCGGCCTGAGCCAGGGTGTTTACCTGATCTCGGTTAAAAAGCCCAGTGGAGAGATCATCTGGAGAAAGCGGATCCTGAAGAACTGATCTTTACACTTTTCTCAAAAGAGCCCTTAGCGCAAAAAATCCGATTCCCGTGAGGAAAGCCAACAGGGTGATTGGAGGCATGTAATAAGGCCAGGTTCCGGGTTGGAACCATCCTGAAAAACCTATAATGGCAGGGTGAAGTGTACTGAAAAAAAATCCGATCTTACCGAATCGAAAGACACTGTGTGTGTTCGGAAGATCTTTTAAGGCTCCCACCAAAGGAAAGAGGTAAATCAAAATGGTAACTACACCGATGGAAAGGGCTACCCAACCGATGGTACTTAATTCGGAACCATCGTAGAGTTTCCCATAGTAGTAGGGGCTGAGAAGGCAAAAGGTTACAATTGCATGAGTGATTCCCAGCGAAAAACCCTGAACGCCCAGATTTCGTCTGTCCGTTTTGATCGTATTGAGTACGTGTTGAGGAAGCACCGATAGCCCGATCCATGTGAAAGCCGTCCAGGCAAATGCTTTGTTCATTATGAACATCCAATCTGACAAAGGAACGTCTGTACCGCCATGATAGCGAATGATCGCATAAGCATAATACAGGATGAAAATGGCAAATGGAAAGAAACGCATTAATAGTCGATTTCCCATAAGAATAATCCTTTGGCAGGTACACTCAGTGCTGCTGCTCCACGGTCTTTAGCATCCAGTACTTTTCTGAAATCTGCCTTCCCCATTTTCCCAAGTCCCACTTCCATGATCGTACCAACGGTTGCTCTTACCATATTTCGAAGAAATCGATCCGCCGTGATTTCAAAATACCAGCGGTGATCATCCAATTGAATCCATTTGGCATCGTGGACTGTACAGATGTTCGTTTTTACGTCGGTATGCAGTTTAGCCAATGAGGTGAAATCCTGGGTTCCTAAAAGTTCCTTGGCGGCATCATTCATTTTCTCGAAATCGAGTTTCTGCGAAAAATACCAGGAATACTGATGTAAAAAAGGGTCCTTTTGCTGATGGATAAAATAACGATAAGTTCTTTTTTTAGCACTGAAACGAGCATGCAGATCCGCATCAACCGGACTGATGGAATGCACACAAATGGAATCCGGGAGCATCTTGTTCAGCTTAAATTGTAACTGATTGCAGTCCTCTATAGCAGGTATATCGGCATGGAAGAAATATTGCTGAGCATGAACACCGGTATCTGTTCGTCCGCAGCCTACTATCTCAATGCCTTTATTTGAGAAAAGTTTACTAAGATTTTCTTCTATCTCCTGTTGAACGGAAACCTGTTTAGGTTGACGTTGCCAGCCGAAGAAATGGGTTCCATCATACGAGATCTCGAAAAAATACCGAACCATGTCCCAAAGGTAGGTTCTTTATCGACATCTTCACAGAAGCGGATACTACTGCTTAATGAATCTCACCGGTGAGTTACCATTCAGGGATAAGAAATACAGTCCTGCACTCATTTCATCCAGCCCTATGGTCTGGTCGTCAAATACGGTTCCTCGTAACAAAACAGTTCCTTTTCCGTCCGTAATTGAGTATTTGGCATACCCCTTCTCATTATTCAAGTTAACCGATAGCTCATTATGAGCAGGATTAGGATAAACGGAGGCAAATTCATGCTCGTTCTCTGCCACATTCATGTTCTCAACTACGACGAATTGTCCCATCATACCCATATCCTCATGAGTGAGCATGTGGCAGTGGTACATATACGGCATCATGTCATCCGCGTAAGTTTCAAACTTAGTAATGAATTTGACCGAACCCTGTCCTCCCGGTACAAGGATCACATCTTTTCTACCCTGAAGATAGGCAGGTGGAGGCTGATTATTCACCGCGAGGACATAGAACTGAACGTCATGGATGTGAAAAGGATGAGCGATCGGCGTCATATTAGTGATCTCCCAGACTTCCACATTATCCAGGGGAATTGTATAGTTGATCACATCCATATCGAACATCTGTCCATTGATCACGAAGTCGTCGAGCAGACTCATCTGACCACCCATTGTCATGCGTTCCAAGATCAGCGTTCGGAATTCATCTTCAGTTCCTTCCACCCATGGTGTTAGCGTGGTAAGAACGGCAGGAACAGTTGTCACGGGAACCGGATCGGTAGTTGAAGCAACAACGTTGATCTGCAGGATGTCAAAATCGGCCCCGTTAAGAGGATTCAATGAATAACCTGGTATGGTGGACGTCAAGGTAGCACTCATACCTGGATTGGTAGCACCGTAGATCCCATTTTCAAATTCGGATGCAAAACTTCTCAGAAAGATCGTTTGACCTTCCATTCCCGTAAGGTCAAGCACGACTTCAGCTCTTTCTCCCGGTGATATAATTAAACGTGTATGCGTCAGAGGTGCTTCAAGCAGTCCTCCGTCCGATGAGATCTGCTGGAACGTTTTGTCGTTGGTGAATCCGAAATTATACACCCTTTCAGACGATCCATTGAGCAGTCTGAGACGGATCATCTGTGCAGGAGCATCCACGAAAGGGTCAATCGTACCGTTCACCAGAACATGCCTGTCATCTGCTGATTCCACAATGATCTGATTATTGGCATCGAAGGCTTTAGTCTGAACTATAACAGGAAAATCGTCAACACCATAGGTGCGGGGCAGTGAAAGCACTGATTCCTCGGGATCCTTCACGATGATCATACCGGCTATACCTTTTAGAACCTGCTCGTTAGTTCGCATATGTAAATGCGGGTGATACCAATAAGTGCCTGCTTTATCCAGAACTGTCCACGAAGGACTCCAAACCGTGCCATCAGGTATAACGTTATGAGGTCCGCCATCCATAGCCGCAGGAAGGTGTATGCCGTGCCAGTGAATGGTAGTTTCGTCATTGAGAATATTGGATACATTGATGGTTACATCCTGATCCTTGTCTAGCATGATCGTTGGGCCAAGGATCGGTCCGTTTGCGCCGAGTGTGTTGGTTGCTGTTCCCGGAAAGAACTGCACTGTACCGTTCTCAAGTGTCAGATCAATAGTTGTTCCGGTTAAAACCGGTGGAATAGCCATTGGATTTTGCGCAAATAATCCACTTTGAAGCGCTGATATACCCAGTAGGAGCAGTATCTTATTCATATTGTCCGTTTGAAAATTGCCACTAAATTAGGCGAAGGTTAGCAAGTAATAGTAACATTGGTCACAAAAAAAGGAGCCTTATGACTCCTTTTCAATTTGTTTTATTTACCCGGAAACTTGAATTCATTCATATCCACATCATAGAGATCGAGACTTGCTTTTTGACCGATGAGCTCGAAACTTACCATCACCGCTCTCTTAAGATCCGGATAGTACTTGAAATGAGTGTCATTACTTACTGTATTCACCATTGCTCCAAGGTTTACAGGGGCTCCCCATTGACCTCCTCCCAGATTTTCTACAACGTACACATCCAGACCACCCATTCCATTCTTCAGACCGTCTGAACTGTAGAATAAGTATCTGCCGTCACCGGAGATGCTTGGCGTTGTTTCGTAGCCCTGGGTATTTAGACCCATAGGAAGCATCTTGGCTTCTCCCCACGTTTTTCCAACCTTTTCCACCATGTAGATATCCATTGAGCTCTTGTCCCCTTTACGATCTGATGCGAAATACATGGTGTTCCCATCATCTGTAACCGTCGCTGATCCTTCGAAAAAGGTAGTATTAATTGTCTTGTTCTTGATCCTCTTTGGAGCATTCCATTTTCCTTTGGTCGACATTTCGATCTCAAAAATGTCTGAACCTTTGGTGCTCTTTTTCTGTGCTGTTGCTGTCAGGTTGATCGTCATCAATCCATACATTCCGTTCTTAGAAATATAGGTAATGGCATCAAAACCGTCTGAGTTGACCCTGCCAAGTTCATTGGAAACACTATCCCATTGCTCGGTTTCCACATTCCATACAGCGCGGTAAACGTCCTCAAAAAACTCCTGATCGTCAGGATTCATATTACCTCCTTTTGTATCGCTACGTCTTGAAGCGAAATAGAGCTCCTTTCCGTTATCCGTCAGAACGGGATTATAGTCATTGTAACCGGAATTGATATCACCTTTCATCAATACTCGCTTAGATGAATTTCCGGCTCTCAGTTCTTTTTCAGCAAATTGCACCTGTTCTATTCTAAGATCAAGCGATAGTTCCTTGGAACGCATCTGTGAAATTTTTTCCTTGGCAATGGAGTAATTGATCATTGCTGAATCAAGTTTACCCATGCGGTGGTATGACTTACCCAATAGTTCATATACTTCCTCATCAACCTCCTCCTTGTTAAGCTTAATAGCCTCATTGGCATATTGCAGCGCGTATCCATAGTTGTTCATTTTATAGTGACACTGAGCAATCCAGTATGGAGCCCGCCAAGTGTAGGGATCTTTAACGGCAGCCTGACGAAAACGGATAAGGGCGTCTCGCACTTTCCCTTCCAGAAAGAGGGTCTTTCCATCATCAATGATCAGTAGTGCCTGAGCTCGGTCTGTAATATTGCTGGTACTGTCCGGGGGGGTGATGTTCCCCGCATAGACATTGTTTAAGGATGTAATAACCAGAAGTATAAAAATGATCCTGTTCAGCATAATGGATTTTTAAAGGGTCAAAAATCAGACTACAAAAGAAAGCAATTTTTAGTTGAGGAGGAAATAAAAGCACAAATTAGATGCTGTTTGCCTCCTGTTTCCCGGCAGATCTTTTTCCGGCGGATTTCAGGTTGATAACGTCATGCATGGAAATGGTTGCAGCTACAATTGCAAAAATTGGTGCGGATGCCGCGCATAACCATAGTAGGAGCTGTAAAAGATACTGAGCAGTACCACTGAAAAATCCGTCGCGAAACACTTTTCCTGTAAAGATAACTTCAAGGTCTACCGGAACAAGGATCATCAGTGAATAGATCATGCCGATGCCTATGGCCAGTCCCCTGTGGCTGCGGATGAACTGAATACTTTCACTCAAGTTCATTCGTAATCGTTCGTTGACGTAATCCAGAAAGCTGAAACCGTAATAAAAGAAGCCTATGATAAAGCTGAGATAGAATACCGGTGATTTTTCCGGATGTTCCCATCCGGCCCATGCTACGATAAAGATCAAAAAGAAGAAGAAGTAATGCCACAGAATGTTGCGTATTGCGATCCTTAAACCTCGTTTGATGTCATTGATGAATTGTGTTAGGTCGAACGGATAGGTATTTCCTGTCATGATCCTTTCACATTTCATGCTTAGAAAAGAGAAAAGGGGAGAAAGCAACATGACCACCAGATATTTCGAGAATTTCATGAGAGTAAGTCCCGCTGTGATCTCCAGCATCATCCGGATCATACTCCATACGATATAGGTCATGCTTTCATCGGAAATTGTGACCTGATGGGTCCTGATGAGATCCCCCAACTTATAGATTACAGGCATCAGGGCAGCGGGTATCAGAATGAACCAATAAAGCTTGTGTTTTCTGATGAATAGTACTGCTTTATAGTAAGCTCTCAGTGCGATATACAGATTCCTGAAGAAAAGCATCCGTAAATGTAATCAATGTACCGAACAGGTCCTTATTGTCAGGGATTTGTTATCTTCGCGCTTTCTCTAAAATCGAATTATCCTATGGCTTTAACTCCACTTACCGCCATTTCTCCAGTCGATGGAAGGTATTCTTCCAGAACAGCTGAACTGCAGTCTTTTTTCTCTGAATTCGGACTGATCAGATACCGTGTTTTCGTTGAGGTGGAATACTTCATAGCCTTAGTTGAATCTGGGATCAAACCGTTGGACCATTTCCCGAAAGAGCGATTCACCGAACTGAGAAATATATGTGAGAATTTTTCCATAGATGATGCGCAGTGGATCAAGGATACTGAAAAGATCACAAATCATGATGTGAAGGCAGTGGAGTATTTCCTTAAGGAAAAATTCAAAGCTCTCGGGCTCCACGATTTTCTGGAGTTCGTGCATTTTGGTTTGACCTCGCAGGATATCAACAACACTTCAGTTCCGTTGTCTTTGAAGGAGGCATTGGATCAGGTTTATTATCCGCTATTGAACAAGTTGATCGAGAAGCTTAATGTGTTGAAGCAGGATTGGAAGGATATTCCCATGCTGGCTCGGACGCATGGACAGCCGGCATCGCCGACCAGATTAGGGAAAGAGATCCAGGTGTTCAGTGAACGTCTCGAAATACAGTTGGAGTCACTAAAAAGGGTTTCGCTTTCCGCTAAATTCGGTGGAGCAACAGGGAATTTCAATGCACACACGGTTGCTTATCCGAACACAGACTGGGTTGCTTTTGCCAATCGTTTTGTCAATGGAGTTCTCGGGCTCGAAAGAAGTCAAACGACTACTCAGATCGAGCACTACGATAACATGGCAGCACTTTTCGATGCAATGAGAAGGATCAATACGATCATTCTTGATCTCGACAGGGACATGTGGACATATATCTCTATGGATTATTTCAAGCAGCGATTGAAGGAAGGAGAGATCGGGTCTTCTGCCATGCCACACAAGGTAAATCCAATAGATTTTGAAAACTCAGAAGGTAATCTAGGAATAGCGAATGCCGTATTTGAGCACCTTTCGTCAAAACTTCCCGTCTCCAGGCTTCAGCGTGATCTTACCGATTCAACCGTACTGAGAACGATAGGGGTCCCTTTCGCGCATACCACAATAGCGATCAAATCCACTTTAAATGGTCTGGATAAATTGCTCCTCAACGAAGATGAGTTCACTAAAGACCTTGAAGCTAATTGGGCCGTAGTGGCAGAAGCGATTCAGACAGTATTGAGAAGAGAGGGGTACCCTCAGCCGTATGAAGCGTTAAAAGGACTAACCCGCAAGAATGAACGTGTAACCAAAGAAACCGTTCATGCGTTCATAAATACGTTGAATGTATCGGAAGGATTGAAAGAAGAACTGAGAAGGATAAATCCTCACAATTATACCGGTATTCAGCTCGTAAAAAGCTAAATATGATCAAATACCTACTCCCGATACTGTTCCTGTCGCTGACGATAGTCTGCAAGTCTCAAAGCTATGATGTACAATGGGGACAGATGGAAAAATCGTCAGGGAGGATGATATCCGTGATCCCTGAAAACGGTAAAGACTTTTATGCGTTAAGGTGGACCGGTGGAGCACTTTTGGGTTCATACAAAATGTCGTGGCACAATGACCTGTCTCTTTCTGCTACTGGTAAACTCCAGATGACGGTCGATAACAGTATGGCCAATTTTGAGTCTGTCGCTTATGTGGGCGGCAAACTTGTGGTTTTTCTTTCTGATCGTAAAGAAGGGAAGAATACGCTTTACATGCAGGAGTATGGAAAGGATATTACGCAAAAGGGTAATGCTGAAAAGGTTGCAAGTTATGAGTTAGAGAAGGGACACACAAAGGGTTTCTTTCAGGTGATCAATTCACGGGATAAGCAATTTCTGGGAGTGATCTGGGAAATTCCGGGAAAGAAAGAAGAAAGGGATATCTACGGCTTCAAGATCTACGACAAGGAGATGAATATTGTGTCGGACGGAGAGTATAAGCTGCCGTATGATGGAAATCTTTCTACGATTCATGAGCACTATCTTTCAAATACGGGTGATTATTTCATTTCAGTAATGGAATACGGTGAGGCTGAGAAAAAAGGGCTGAAGTCATACCTGAATTACAAGGCTATGCACATCCTTCAGGTTACCTCTGAGGGAATTGAGGATTTTGCCATAAATCTGGAAGGAAAAAGGGTAGAGGCCATGTCGCTCAACTCTGATAATAATAAGATCTTCACGATCACAGGAATATGCGGTGACCAGGGTAAAGCTGGTGTGAGTGGATTATTTTTCATGCGCTGTGATTTTGGAAAACGTGAGGTGATCGATGAGGGATTCGAGAAGTTTGGAAAAGATTTCATTACCCAGGATTGGTCTGACAGGGAAAAAGAAAAGGCTGAGAAGCGCGAATCAAAAGGAAAGGGTGAACCTCAATTGTATAATTATGTCATGAGACAAACCGAGGTTCTGCCCGATGGTTCAATCGTCGGTTCACTGGAACAATTCTATATTCGGGAAGTAACCAACTATAATCCGCAGACAAGAACATACACGACGACTTTCTACTATTACTACAATGATATCATTGCTTATCGTGTTGGACAGGATGGTGGTTTTCAATGGCTCAAGAAGATCAACAAGTACCAGGTGAGCACGAATGACGGCGGCCCATTCAGTTCGTATGCCCGATTCGTAGATGACGGTAAATTGTGCCTGATCTTTAATGATAATGTGAAGAATTATGGTGAGAACGGATCTTTACTGGATTCCGACAGACTGTATGCAGCCAATTTTGGTAAAAAGAGAAACGTTGTTGCGCTGGTTGAGGTTGATATTGAAGATGGAAGTCATACCCGGAAAACCTTCTTTGACCGATCAGAGATCTCTGCCTTGGCGGTACCAAAGATGTTCAGTGTTGACTATGCAGAAGGGACAGTTCTGCTTTATGCCATATATGGGAATAAGGAACGGTTCGGATTGATGAATATCAATAAGAAGTGACATCAGAGGTGTCTACTTTTGAGCCACTTGTAGCATGAGAATAATACCAGTCCGAGACTTACGAAAAGGACGGGCTTCCACATCAGTGTGGCGTATTTCGAATAAAAAGTGATCTCATTGTTCTGCTTTAGAGTGGCCCGGATAGCTGCAGGTTCCCACCATTCCGTTTTTTTCAGAATATCGCCCTTTTGATCAATAATACAGCTGATACCTGTATTTGCCGATCTCGCAACACAGCGTCGGGATTCTATTGCGCGAAGTCTGGAGAAGCTCATATGCTGTTTGTAGCCCGGAGTGTCTTTCCACCAGCCGTCATTAGTGATCACACAGACGATCTCAGCACCCTTTCTGCACTGCGCAGCGAGCATTTCGCCACAAACGGATTCGTAACAGATCATTGGGGCAAGGGTAATATCTGCCGATTTCATTATCTCGGGACTTTTTTCCGTTCCTAATGATCCTGTTGTGCCACCATTGTCTATTGAGAGTTGCTCCAGAAAAGGTAATATATCAGAAAATGGAATGATCTCAACTCCGGGGACGAGCAGTGATTTGTGTAAAAATGAAAGATCGTTGGTCTCGTTGATCAGCATGGAGGTGTTGTAGTATTCCACAAATCCGGGACCACCCGCCATAGGTCGTGAAGCCCTTGAGTGTTCACGTTCATAGAGTCTGGCGGTAGAGGCACCGATCAGAATGGCAGGAAGTCCTTTTTTCTTTTTATGCTCGGTCAACAAACGCACGCTTTCAGTGAATGGTGCATCTTCTTCATAGAACCCCTGACTTAAAGCGGTTTCAGGAGCTACCAAAAGTGCAGTGTTCCTGGTGATCCTGGATTCTGCGAGTTTCCATAATTTATTGATCTGATCCTCAACAGGGTCTTCGAACTTTTCGTTGTAGGGGTCAATGTTGGGCTGAACCACAACTACTTCGACCTCTTTGCCATATTCTTCATAAGTATAATAGACCGCCAAAGAAAGGACGATCGGAACAATGATCACAGATAACGGAAGCAGTGCGTGCAGCACAGTTTTTTTTTTCTGAATTCTTTTCGTATTAAGTTTATTCAGATACTGAAATAGGAGTACGTTTACCAGCAGCACCCATAGTGTACCTCCGTGAACTCCGGTGATGCTATACCATTGGACCCATGAAGGTTGGGTCGAAAAGACATTGCCCAGATGCAGCCAGGGCCAGGACAGTTCCCAGTGATAGTGGATGTATTCGAATGAGATCCAGAAAAGGATCAGCGAAAGAAATCCTTCCCGGTTACCGAGATTTTTTTTTGCAATATGGAACAGTTGAAAGACCAGTGCCATGAAAATGGAGTTCAGGATGATGGCCATGGCGGCTCCGATCCCTGAAGCGTAATAGACCCACCAGGTTGCTCCGATGTTGTAGATGAAAAAAGCAATGAGTGCATGGATGAATACCTTGGAAGATCTGTAGCGATTGAATGAGATCGTATGCTCCACAGTAAGCAAAGGGATCCATGAGATAAACACCAAGGGCGTCAGGCTCCCCGTATATGGGAAGGAAAGCACCATCAGAATCCCCGAAAGGATACTCATGAGATATCGGTGTTTTTTCAGCCGGAGGATCATTGAATACAAATATAAAAAAGAAAGGCCGGCACAAGGCCGACCTTTCCTGGTCTATTCTGAACTTCTTACTTGAAGATGATCTTCATTTCAACACGGCGGTTCTTCTGACGACCTTCAGGCGTATCGTTTGAAGCAATCGGCATTGTTTCACCGAAGTAAAGCACGTACAATCTGCTGGTATCGATTCCCTGAGAGATCATGAAGTTCTTCACAGCTTCAGCACGCTTCTTGGAAAGGATCATGTTCTTCTGATCGTCTCCAACGTTATCGGTGTGACCTGAGATCTGAAGACCCCACTCAGCCTTCTTCTTCAGTACTCCAGCAAGTTCGGTCAACGAAGGAATTGAAACTTCCTTGATGATATCCTTACCTGTTTCGAATTCGAGGTTGTCGAATGCTGTCTTAAGGATCTCTTCAACTTCCTTCTCGATCACCGGACATCCTTTGTTCGATGCAGGACCTGCAGTGTTAGGACAGTCATCATCCTTATCAAGTACGCCGTCGTTATCTGTATCTTGGTATGGACAACCTTTGTTCTTGATCGGACCGGCAAGTGTAGGACACTCGTCATCCTTGTCAAGCAATCCATCTCCGTCTGTATCAGGCCATGGACATCCGTTGTTTTCCTTCGGACCGGCAACTTGAGGACACGCATCGAGGAAGTCGAGGATACCATCATTATCAGAGTCTGGACACCCATCATAAAGAAGTGGACCAGCAACATCCGGACATGCATCTTCGCTGTCGATGATTCCGTCACCATCTGTATCCGGACATCCTTTGAAGGCCACAAGACCCGGAGTTTCAGGACATTCATCCTGAGGATCGATCACAGTATCACCATCCTTATCCGGACATCCTTTGTACTCAGCAGTACCGGCAAGTTCAGGACAAGCATCATCCTTGTCAGGGATCCTGTCACCATCCTTGTCAGGACATCCGTTGAATTCAGCAAGTCCGGCTTCTTGCGGACAATGGTCATCCATATCCTTGATACCGTCACGGTCCGCATCCGGACATCCTTTGAATTCCCATACACCCGGCACAACAAGGCACTCGTCCTTCTCATCAGAAACAAGGTCGCCGTCGACATCTGAAGGGTGTCCGTAAAGTACCGGAACACGCAAGCCAAGGAAGAATTCAGCACCACGAACCTTTCCGGTTGCGAAAAGAGTCCTGAAGTCAGTACAACCTACAGTCAAAGGACCAAGACGTGTGGCTACACCAGTTTTGAAACCTGAGTACTGATTGTATGACAATGGCAAGTGAAGTCCGAACCATGCATGGTCAAAACTTGGAGTAACAGAAACCTGGTTAGCAATGTGAACGTGTGAACCTTTCTTCTTTGAGTTAAGATTGATCATACCGGTTGCGTTCACATAGAACCACTTCCAGATATGGTAATCGAACTGAAGGCTCAACGCAGTTGGTGTCTTCATAAAGAATGTGGAAGAAACATTCTCTCCTGAATCCCAATCTGGACTGTTGACGATCAAGCTATCCAGAATACTGTCTGCAGCGTAAAGTGATGTCGCTGATTCGAAAACATTCAGATCAAATAATGAATTTGAGTTGACTGAGAAATTACGGCTTAAACCACCTTTCTGGAATTTCATTCCTCCGATATCCAGGACCGATGCTCCAGCACGCAATTTGTACTTCTCCTTATCACGTCTCCAGAGATTAGTCTCTCCATCCATATCGTATTTGTATTCTTTCCAGTCCGGTCTCCATTCGTAAACGAAACCAAGATCAAGACCTAATCCGAACTTTGAAGTTGATTTTATCGCAGCATCTGGGTTGCCGGATTCGTCAAGGTTCGCAGAATAACCGTAGTCGAAGTCACCTGCCAAAGAGAAAGTTGTGTCCTCGTTTTTAAGATTGTAAGAGAAATTGTCTGTGTAGAAATAAGCAGAAGCAAGACCAGATAAGTACTTTGCTCTACCACCGATCTTCATAAAGTGTTCTCCGTCATCTTTCAGTACCTGTGCATAGTTGATCCCGTATTCCATCCATGTCAGGTGGCTGAATGACAATAATTCCTCATTGAGATTCGTGTTCCACAGATCAGGATAATCCAAGCCATTCTCGGCAAGTACAGCCAGCTTTGGATCAATTCTATCTACATTCGTGATAGATCTAAGTTTACCAGAGAACCCAACAGCAATAGTCGGCTTAATATGGAACATGAAGTTCAGTACATCCAACTGAATATTGTTGTAGATACCGAGCGTTTTGGTAGAATTCACGTCGTAATTCTTGATCAAATAGCGATCCGCAAATGTAGAATCAGGTCCCGACCAGGAATTATAAATGCTTGTGTCCAAAAAGGATTTTGTCCACCACTTCGGCATGTCCTTCGTATCAAATGCCATCGCGTTGTTGTACGCGTTGAAGTTGAAGCTGAAAAGGTTCACATCTACAACGAAACGGCCGTCAACAAAACTTGCCGGTTGGAGGTCAGTTCCCATGACACCGGCGAAATTACTGCTGTGAACTCCCAGGTAATTCTGCGCCTTGCCAATGAAAGGTACGGACATCAATCCGGTCGCAAGAAGGAAAGAATACAGTTTTTTCATAAGTCAGTACTAGGTTTATTTAATTGAATGCTGAACAACGAAGCCATCGACAACAGTAGTCAGGTAACGCGTTCCCAGTGCGTCTTCATCGGCCGCACTCAGTTTGCTCCCTTCAAAAGGCCTGTCGCCGATAAGCTGGCCGTTCAATCCGTACAAATATACATCATTCTCGAGACCATCAACGACCGATATCAGAGATTTTGCACCGTGTTCAAAATTAAAGGTGACTGCCTCAATTTCTTGTGCGGCGGTAATCATTGTATACCAGTTTCTGCCATTGTCATCAACAAGCTTGACGGTTGTGGCGTCATGAAGTATGATCCAGATCTTCCCATCTGCTTGAACGACCTGATCGATTGTAAAGTCCGACCACCCGCCACCGAATGATGTTCGGTTTCCTTTCTGGTCTGTTTTGGAAAGTTCGCCACCTTCAATACCAAACAGGAAGAGTTCGTTGTTAACCTTTAGTGAAAGACTTGAAGATGGTAAATTGAATGATCGGAACTCTCTTCGTGAATCTGCTTCATACATTTTGAAGGTTCCCTGACCTCTTACACCGTAAAACACCTTGCGCTGACTTACCCATACATCCACCGGATCGGATACAGAACCCAGTCCAGTTTTAATCACCGCTTCTCTGCGACCGCCCTGATTCAGCACGAGCACATCACCGCTGGAATTTACGACCAATACCCATGTCCGTCCTTTCCATGTGTAAACCGTAGCCTGGGCAGCGATCTGTTTGTCTGAGGCTACTGCCGGGAATCCTGCAGGTGAATTACCTTCCTCATCGATCAGATGAACAGCATTTTTTGTGGTAATCAGGAAGTAGGGAAGCTCCCTCCATTTCACCCGCGCGATCTTTCCAATGGGTTCGCTGTTGAGGTTCTTCTCCCATAGTCGTTCACCCTTACGGTATGACCTCAGTTTTCCTGAGCTAGTGACTGCCAGAAAACTACCGGATCCCGCCTGGATCATAATGTCATGAATGTTGCCGCCCATGTTGAAGGCAGTATATCCTTTATCAGATTCAGGAGTGTTCGAGCCGGCCGATCTCTTTGCCGGAAGAACAGTCTTTAACAAACGTTCGTTATAGACAGCAAAGCTGAACATGCTTTCTTTTGAGCAAAAACGTTCCGATACTCTTGCAGGTAGTTTGCCCCATATCTCTGTCATCCTTTCCTGGTCTTTGATCAATGTGTTTCCTAGCCTGAAATTCGCCACGAGTTCCTCACACAGTCGCTGATCACCGGAGATTACAGCGTAATTATCCATATTGTAGACATAGATTCCCTTCTCCGGGTTTTGGGGGAATCCATCCATCAGCTCAATGTTCTGAAAGTAACCATATTCCTGATTGTCAGGATCCTGTTTAACAAAATCGAACATGGAATTTACGGGATCCTGACTCTCTTTGAAATCAGTGATGATAATCGGTGTGCCCTTGATACCAAAAAGCACGAAGCCTTTATCGATCCATTCTTTCATGGGACTGTTGCGAAATGTTTCATCCTTCCCTTCCAGGAAATGTTTTTCATAGAAATGGTAGTTTTCCAGATTTGAGGGCAATGCCGCCGCAAAGAGTTCTTTGTCGTTAACTTGTGCCCCCTTTAATCCCGCTATTTTTGACATCACATAGTCAACCCTGCCGTCTTCCTTGAAATAAAGATCCGTGATCTCAAATCCTACTTCTCGGAAGATAAGATGTGAGGCAGACGATTTTCGGTCAAAAACGATCCAGTTTTCTATTGACGGATTAGTTGAATAGTCCTTGTTTTTGAGATAAAGTCTGTTTCTATAGATCTTACCGGTGAAATTTTTAATACTGAACGATTGTAAACCATCGAATTTCGGATTCAAACCGGAATCTTTGAACAAGGACTTTACTGCTCTTCTTGTCCAGAAATAGGATGCTTCCAGTATCAGATGGGAGCGAGTAGAACTGATGTAAATCGTTTTTAGGTGATCCGGATAGTTAGTGACTTTACCCAATAGTTCCTTGTTACGGAAGGTGGTTCTGAATTGAAGGGCATCCCAGCTGAACTCGTCAGGTCGGTGGATCATGAGCAGTTCCTTATCCTCCAAGCCAAAGATGGTTTGTGGGGCGAGATCATCTTCTTTATCGATGAGGTCAATTGAAACGTAAGTTGTCCAGGCAATAGCTAGGATGCCAAGGGTCACAAGAATGTACCTTCCGATCATATATTACAAATAGTTCAGCAAAAATAGGGTCTTGAAGGAAAGGTCAAACGCCGGGACTTACTTACTAATGAACAGCTTTCTGTTTATCAGAAAAGGGAAAGCTGTTCAGCGGGAAGGAGGGTGAATGACTGACGGTGATAAGGTGTTGTACCTAGGTCTCTGATTGCTTGCCTGTGATTATCTGTCGGGTAGCCTTTATTGTTCTTCCAGTCGTAACCTGGGTATTCTTCATGAAGTGCTTTCATGAAATCATCTCTGTATGTTTTGGCAAGAATTGATGCCGCTGCGATCGATTTGTAAATACTGTCTCCACGGATCACACAGGTGTGTGAAATATCCGGATAGGGCATGAAACGGTTGCCGTCTATCAATAAATGTTCAGGACGAACACTGAGCTGAGCTACAGCCTGATGCATTGCGAGAAAACTGGCATTCAGGATATTGATCTCGTCGATCCTTTGGTGGTCAACAAATGAAACAGCGAAAGAAATAGCTTCATTTTCTATGACCTTTCTCAGCTCAACCCGTTTTTTCTCTGTCAATTGCTTTGAATCATTCAACCAGTCATGCTTGAATTTTTGGGGAAGGATTACAGCAGCGGCAACAACAGGTCCTGCAAGACAACCTCTACCGGCTTCATCGCAGCCGGCTTCAACGCGGTTTTTCTCCAGGAAGGCTAAAAGTTTTGCCATGTTGAAGCAAAGTTTATAAAAAAATTGTAGTTTAGTTCCCGGAACGGTACAACCTTTGCAGGTGAGTGGTCGTCTAAAACCAAAACACAACGACATGAAAGCACTTATTTATTCATTTTTGATGGTAGTAGGTCTGACTTCTTTTTCTCATGCACAGGAGGAAGCAGGTACTGCAGTTGTTAAATCGAAAGCGGAACTTCTTGCGGGAAAGGAAAGCGGAAAGTATACATTTGTCCTTCCTGAAACTGTAACTGCTGAGCAGGTTGATCAAACATCAAAGTACTACACTCATTATTTTACGGTAAACTATTCATCCAGTGACCGAAAGGCTGTCCTGACAATGGTAAACAATGATGAGCAGTCTCGTCACGTAGTGATCCGGTTCCTTATTGCAAACAACATTCAACATGTCAACGTGGAAGGATCTCTGGTTCCAACTCAGGAACTTTACGAAAAGTACATGAAATAAAAGAACGAACTTAAATAGAGAGCCGTCACTGTAGTGGCGGCTTTTTTGTTTGATTAATTTTGCTGCATGGTACACGAGCTGACGATCCAGGATTTTCTTGCGCTTTCACGCGAATTTACAGTGATCGACGTTCGTAGTGAAAAAGAATTCCTCGACGGTCACATTCCCGGAGCGATCAATATCCCGATCCTGAATGATGAAGAAAGGAAGATCGTAGGCACCACTTACAAGTATAATGGAAGGCAGCCGGCCGTTTATAAAGGGCTCGAACTTTCAGGGCCACATCTTTCAGAACGCCTGCGCAAAGGTGTAAAATACGCGAGAAACGGAAAGGTATTGGTTCATTGCTGGCGAGGAGGAATGCGGAGCGAGTTCTTTGCTTTTTTGATCCATTATTACGGGTTGGAACCCTTCCTTTTGAAGGGGGGATATAAAACGTACAGACAAGCAGCTCATGAGGCATTTCAGATGCCATTGAAGATCAGAATACTTGCCGGCAGGACAGGCACGGGTAAAACAGAGATTTTGAAGGAATTGAGAGATTCAGGTGAACGGGTCATCGATCTGGAGGGCCTTGCCAAGCACCGCGGTTCTTCGTTCGGAGCGCTGGGTTATGAAGAAAAGCCTTCACAGGAACAGTTCGAAAATGATCTATTCCATGTGCTTCGCGAACTTGACTCA
>Ga0315904_10001080_pt1 | contig 43363 bp, 16 predicted proteins | sample LakEriMetagenome_6_FD_203529 | JGI IMG/M metagenome (GOLD analysis project Ga0315904, IMG submission 203529) | Freshwater fungal communities from buoy surface, Lake Erie, Ohio, United States - Buoy 12 MA120 | ecosystem: Environmental > Aquatic > Freshwater > Lake | place: USA: Lake Erie, Ohio... | reverse complement strand
GTCAGTAATTGTTTTTCCTCCAACACATAAGGCAGCGTCTCCTACTGTGTAGTTATCATTTTCATTTAGTTTAGTTATTGTTGTATTAATGCCAACTTTACCTGTTCTAGATAACATATGAAAACCACTACCAGCATTAACAGCATTCTCTCCAGATTTTATAATTGAAAAATTTGTTCCTAATCCAAAACTGTTGAATCTGGTGTCTTGTGCATTATTTGTGCTAAGAACTATTCCATAAGTAGTAGGATTGAAACTATTATTATTAACTCCCGATCCACCAATTGCTAATACTCGATCATCATTAAACCACCTAAAGTTTTTGGTTCCGGTAGCTGTACTATTTATATCAGAATATAATATTGAATGAGGATCGAAAGTTTTTCCAATTAGTGTTCTATTATCACCACTAATAGAAAGAATTGTACCCGTTGTTGATGATGGCAACATAACATATGTATCAACATTCAATTGATCTAATTTACCACTAACAGAAGATAAATTATACATTTTAACTAAATTATTATTATTTGGATCTATTTCAATAGTTGGAGCAGACCACTCTGGTCCACCAGATCCCCAAACAATAAATTTAGCAGCAGTTATAGAATTTCCTTTATTTGTATTTAGAATAACACCAGTTTTATGTATAACAAAATTACCATAAAAATCTATGGAGTGTGTATCAGCATTACCGAAATCCTTTTGAATATTCAATGAAATATCTGTGCTGCTAATCGCTAACTTATTGTTAGAATTTGGATAATTGAATAGTAATCCACTAGATGCTCCAGATATCCTAACCGGCAATGTCCATGAACCAAATCCATCAACATCTGAAGTTAATACATAACCACTTCCGGCAGATAGTCCCATTCTTAATTGTTGTGATGTTATTACTCCACTAACGTCAAGATCTGATCTTGGAGATGATGTATTAATGCCTAATCTTTTGTTGGATAAGTCACCATATTGAGTTATTGTACCATCTGTGGCTCTAACAATGATTGATTGCTGAGCTGTTCCTGTGTTAAAAATTACACTAGAATCAGATATAACTACCTTATTAGAATTTGATGTACCAATGCTCAATGTATTATTTGTTAAACCAGTAATATTATTACCAATAATAACATTATTAATACCAGAAGAGGTGCTGTTATTACCGACAACAATACTATTATTTAGAGCAACACTATTATTATTGCCAAGAATCATATTATTAGAGCCATAATATATCTGATTTGTACCCCTAGAATATAGCATGATAATACCACTGCCAATCGTTGACGGGGTATTATTTTCATCAAAACTATTATTTACTGATAAATATCTATTAGACCATTCTGGAATATCACTTAATGTTATGGTAGTTGTTCCGTTATTTCTATTTATGGTAGGATCAGCAGTTACAGTAGATACTAATATTCCATTTTTAGAAATAGGATTTTTGATATGTAATAAAAGGCGGTCATTGAGCTCATAAGGAGCCGATGTTGTATAAAGCGTTATTGTATTAGATCCGCTAGTAAATGTAAAGAAATCTCCACCAACACCTTGAGTATTGTTTATTCCATAAATCAATCCTGATATACCAGCAGTATTATCATATCCAACTATAACATTTCCACTACTTACATAAGGGTTATTTCCAATAGATATAATTCCACTACCATAAATATTAGAATTATTTTTGTTACTAATAACAATAGAATCATTTCCTATTACCAAAGAATTTGATCCGATTACACAAAGATTATTTCCTTCAACAGAATTTGAATTACCGAGAACATACGCTTTACTTGTATTTCTTATATCATTAAATGATCCCAAATTATTAATATACAAACCAGATGTAATATTTTTATTGCCAATTACAGCATTAGATAAATTCAGATACGATTGATTATGTACTCCAACTATTACAGAATTTATATTATTACTGGATATTGATCCGGGGGTTCCATCAATGCCTCCGTCTGAATCTACATAAACTCCCGTTTGATTAGTTAATAATCCTAAGCATATATTGTTGTAACTATTATTTCTTAACGCATTACCACTACCTAAAACAATATTATTTTTTAGATCGCCACTAGCTAAATTATTATTTCCAATGAGTACAGAGTTTACCATATCTTGTGTTTTATTATTTTGTCCAATCAAGATTATATCTGATAAGGCTCCAGCATCCAAAGTATTATTACCGCCGAGAACAATACTATTATTTAGGCTTTCATCTGTGCGATTATTAAAACCTAAATATAAAAGATTAGAAGTATTAGATAAATCAATATTATTTCCAATTAATATACCATTTGTTATTCCGGTGATGCTTTGACTAGACCCTATAGAAATAATGCTGTTTCCGCTCACTAAAACTAAATTGCCAAATATAGTATTAAGATTGCCTTCTGATGATATGTTTGAACCAATAGCAGTTACTCTACTACCATACAAAACATTATTATTACCAAAATTAATATTAAGATTACCACTACTAATAGTATCAGATCCTAATATTATACCAGAGTTGCCGAGTACTGTACCATTTCTTACTATACCAACCATTCCATTAGAATTAATAGAGCTATTATCCAATAACACTAAATTGTATGATCCATTAACTTGACCATCTATTCCGCAAATGAAACCACTATTTCCAACAACAGCATTATCTAGTCCGGCAACAAATAATCTTGTGCCAGTTATACTACTGTCATTAGATAAAGAAAAAATTTGTGGGCCACGATAAATATTATTGTCACCTAACAAAAATGAATCATCTAATTGTAATCCAGAATTATTATTGCCTATTAATAGATAAGATATTCCACTACTATAATTAGATTGACCTATAACAGTATAATTTGCTGATCCAGAAGGATTATTGTTTAGTCCTCCCAAAACTAATTTTGATAAATTAACAGCAAATACTTCTTCAAGGGAGCCTTTATCATCAACAGAGAATATAAGTTCTCCGCTAGTTTTTAAAGATTCTGAATCTAAAATTTTTGATTTAATTTGAGCATACTTTGTTACAGTTGCACCGGTATTCCTTCCTGCTAAATTAATAACAGCAGGATAATCACCACCAGTTGGAGAAATACCTTTATTATGCAATAATAATAATTGAACGCCCGTTGGACAATTGGTAATACTTTCTAAAATTAGGCCATCTTGAGCACACGGCGCTCTAACATGAAGCATAGCGTCTGGGGCGCCAGTAATTCCAACTCCTAAACGACCTGTTGAAGCATCATAGTATAATGAAGAGCTAGTTCCTGTGCTTTTTATTTGAAAATCAATATCTCTATTGTTATTATTCAATACAGTAGCTATTCCACCACTAACGGAAATTAAGTGGTCAAATACGGTACCTGTGGCTAGTATTAATGAATCATCGATAATATTTTGAGACATAATTTATAACCTTTTTTAAACTTGAATGGCGCCTTCTGTAGCGTCGTTTAGTCTTTGGAATGCTGCCGCTATTTCTGACTTGATTTGATTGCTCATTGGTCCTTCTAGTGCTTTTGCAAGTGCTTCTCCTCCGGTTATATTCAATGTAATTGGCGCAACTTGTAAATTAATTACTGGTGGCAAGTTTAGACCCTTTAGTTGGTTAATAAATTCATCAAATTTAGCAACAAATCCACCCATGCCATCCAGATTTGGCGCTGTGCCTTTATTATTAGATACACCCCTTGGCTCAGCCGAACCGGTAATTTGTCTATTTATCTGCGATATAACAGTATTGATACTACTACCAAAAGTTTGTAGTAGTTGATTAATAGCTTGTAAATTATTACTAAATTGGCCCATGTTCTGATCAACATTATTTATATTGTTTCGTGATTGACCAATATTTTGTTGTTGATTGCTGCCCATTAATATATTTCTTCGTGTTTGCTGATCCAAAAGATTTCCTTGAGAATCTCTAAATCTATTTACGTTATTTTTGTTTTGGTATGCTCTGCGTCTTTCTGCTTGCATTCTTTCGTATTCTTCTTTTCTTGCTTGTCTAGCATCATAATATTCTTGTTGACGAGGATTTAGTCCTTTAGCAGCATATACTACTCCGCCATTAGCATATGTGTTACTATTTATAGCTTTAAGTAGTGGTAAATTACGTTGTGTAGCGGCTCTATTTATTACAAACTCACCTGGAGTTAGCATTGCGGGGACGGTGTCTGTTCCCTTTGGCTGATAAGGTATGAGCATACCATCATCAGCGTAAACCACACCACCTTTATTAAATTGAGCAGCTCTTACTATTGGTTTTGTGGTAACAACATGATTTGAAAAATTGCCTCCGCTAAAATTAGAAACTGTGACGCCCGCAAATGCATCGCTAGATAAAATACCAGCACCAGATTGGAATTCAGGACTATTAATAATATCGCTGACATAAGCATCAGCAGCATAGTTCTTAAGACCATCAATAATTTCTTCTAGTTTTGCTCTTTCATCTTTTTGAGCTTTTGTTTGCGTTGTTAATATTTCTATCGGATCAGTGCCTTTAAAAATAGGATATTTTGCATTAAGTGCTCGTATATCATGAGTAACTAAATCTTTATCACTCATCATCAAAGCCATAGCCTGCAAAGCATTTTTATTTTTAACATTAATATCACTATTTCTATTGACATATTTACCATACTCTTGTGCTACTTTCATTCCATTTCTATTTTTTCTAGCATCATTATCCTTCCATAAGATAATTTCTTCCGCTATAGATTGTATGTGATTATTAACATCGTCAGGGTCTTCATAAGCTTGATCGTTTAAAACTTCAAATTCATTAGGCATAACATTCATTTGATAAGCTAGTTCAGAGATAACTTTATTACCTATTGTTTGTTTCTGGTATTCTCTCCTAGCTCTATCCAAAGCCTGACCTGCTGTAATAGCTTTTTTAATTCTCTTGGGATCTTTTTTATCTTTGATATTTAATCTATCATTAACATGTTTCAATGCCTTTGCCTGTGAGCTAGCTCTTTTACTGTATATTGTTGCTCCCAGATCAAGTGTTGTTAATGGTTCATTAACATCAGTATAGGTAAGATCTTTTTTCAACAAGCTCAGAGCAGTAAATCCTGAAGCAACTAATTCTTTATCTATCATCATAGGAGATGGATTGAGAAATACCCATAAAGTACCAGTATCATCAGGTTTTGCAGCAATTTTTTGGAGTTTATTTCTCTGTGTTGCTCCAACTGCCATTTTTCTTTTGAAACCATTTCTTCCATTAGCGGCAGCAAGATCTTTTTCGTCGGCGACTCCGCCATCGTCAAGATATACTACTCCTCCACTACTCTTGTAATTACCTTCATTGATAGATTTTAATAATGGTAGATTTTTAGCTGTAGCCTGTGCATTAACAACAAACTCGCCAGGAGTCAGCATTGCTGGCACAGTATCCGTACCTATCGGCTTGTATGAAACCAACTTACCAGTACTGGCGTATAAAGATTTTATTATTCCTCCACTAGATAAAGCAGGAGTTTCTAATCCGTTATATTGTTGTTTCTCTATATTTGAACCAGAACCCTCGAATACTTTTTGTAGTTGAGCATAAACAATCTTTGGATCCCTAAGAGCAGCAATTCTATTATCATCGTATACTGAAGAGATAATATCGCTTAAGAAAGACAGTCCTTTTGGATCCAATCTATCAAAATTTTGTAAAAGTTGAGTCGCAAATTCTTCATACCCATATTCTTTCGTCCAATCCAAAGCAGATCTTGTTTCAATAATATTAAGATCGCTTAATATATCCATCATTCTAGCATTATGATCTCCTGCATGTGCAAGGTATGCTGGATCGACACCTCGACCGCTTTTGATTACTGATTCAATATATTTAATTGCATTTTTAATACCACCATAGTGATTTTCTACAGATTCTATGGCTGCAATATGTGAAACTCTCAACATTGTTCCTGGAACCACATCATCAAATATATCAGGAGAAGATAATCTACCGGGATCTTCAGTACTTAATTTTTGTAAGTAAGCTTGTTTTTGAGCCATGGCATATTTGATATCATCATCACTTGCCGTCTCTACTACGTATTTTAAAAAGGACCATTGTGGCATATCTTGAAGAGCTTTTCCTACATAATATGCTCCATCTCCAATATCTGTTATACCATAACTACGAAATAGATCTGGTCGTTCAGTTATATATCCCAAAACAGATTTTTGATTATTTTGCATTAATTTGATAAATCTTTCATATCCATTTTTACCCATTCTAGTAAGCATGGAATGCATGATCTCATGCCAAATAATACTATTATTTATTTTATTATCATTATTTAATGCTAATATTGCGCCCGGATCAATATCGCCCGGTTCCCTACTAAAAGTTCTAGCAACAAGTCCGGTGCTCTCATCAACTTTAATAGCATCACGACTGGCAAAATCACTATAATATCCACCGGCATCTTTGATAGTTTTTCTAACCGCTCTCATATCTTCTGCTATAAGATATTTAGGTTCTACTCCGAGCATTTTAGCTATCATTCCGACACTAACGGCAACTCCTTTGGATGATTTAACTTCTCCTCGTAAGTGTTCTCTAATCTCATCAAAATTTACTGCTCCTCTTTCTTTGAAATATTTAAGTGCTTGATCATGTACTGCTACGGGAGATCTATTAAATAACATATCTATTTTATTAGATATTGCTTTTTTATATGAAGAAAGAATGGATCCTAAAGTACTCGGTAGCGGAGGTGACTGTTGTGACAATTTAATAGAAGATGCTGTCGGCTGTTCTGATGCTCTGGATCTAGTGGTACTAATTGATCTGCTCGGTCCGCTAAGCTTAATGCCTAATGAAGCCAAAATAGCATCTTGAGCACTATAGCTGATGGGTTCGCCAGTTGCAAAAGCTGCTGATATTGTACCAATAGCGTCTCCAGCAACTTCCGAAGATATTTCTTTTCCGGCTTGTTTTATACCTATAGCCCCAAGATTAGTATAAGCATTTTTAGCTAATGAAGAAACTCCCATAACAGCAGGGGCCAAATCTGTCACCGTAGATTGACCAGGAAATGCTTGTCGTAAAAGATCCATTCTTTCCTTATATTGTTCGCCTAGAAAATCTTTATATGCACTTACAGAAACTATATATCCCGCTGTTCCCAATGCTGCTGATGTTACTGGACTAGCAACTCCGCCGCCTGCTACAGCACCGGCCGATCCGGCAACTGTTGCTCCTGTTATTCCAACACCAGTTTCAGCAAGCTGTTTACTTAAAAGTTCTGCTCTAGCAATCCATGCTCCGACGTCATTATCAACACCAAGTAAATTAAAAGTTAATTTTCTTTGTAGCGAGCTTTTTTCATCATTTAATATATTCGATGGATTACTTATACCTAATAATCTATCTAAGGCAGCACCTCTCTGATTTTTGTATTTAGATAATCCTTCATTAACTAAGGCGAGAGAATATTGTATTCTATCTCTTTGTTCTTTTTCTCTTTCGAATCTAGCTCTTGCTTGTTCAAAGGACTGTCTGAGTCTTTCTAATTCAATTTCTTTGTCAGATAATGTTTGACTTGATTGTATATTATTTGTTGATGCTCCGCTTACTGTTGTTGTAAAGTCTCCTGTTCCTGGAACTTTCATTCCATCATCAGCATATATTATCCCACCTTGACTATATCCATTATTAATATTCTTTAATAGGTTCAAGTTCTTGCTAGTAGCAGCTTTATTTACTACAAACTCTCCCGGAGTTAGCATAGCAGGAACTGTATCTGTTCCCTTTGGAGAATAAGGAACAAGAGTTCCTTCGCTAGCATATATTATGCCGCCCATGCTGCGATTTATTACCCTAGGAGGCATCTCCATGCTAGGACCGGAAAGCATTTGCCAGAAAGTATTGATCTTATCTGTTAAAGATCCGGTGTTTCTGGCTATATCATTAATTTTTGAATTAGTAAAGTCTGTTTTGGTATTAATTTGAGATAATACCTTTTTGTTATTTTTACTATCTATAAGCAATTCATTTAATTTATTGTTTTGTGAGTTTTCATTCTGTAATACTGTATTTAAGTTTTTATTACTAGTACTAATAGCAGAGTCTATATTATTAAATCTTGGTGTTAGTTTATCTCTTGGATTTAGAGTAACCCCTTGTACGACCTTTGGTCTTCCTAACAGTCCACCATCTGCCATATATGTATTGCTATTAATTTCTTGTAATGCTGGCAAATTCTTTTGTGTTGCTGCTTTATTAACTACAAACTCTCCTGGCGTTAGCATCGCCGGAACAGTATCTGTGCCTCTTGGTTGAAAATTAATCAATGAGCCATTTGATGCATAAACTATGCCTCCTTTAGCTCTTCTAAGTGGCTCGCCCGGTCTATTCAATAAATTGGAGGATGTTTCTTCATTGGTATCTTCTAAAGGAGAAAAAGGAATAGCTTCAGGAAAATCAGAAGATTCGGGTAAAGGTGACGACGAAGGTTTTTCCTTTTTAGATTTTTTCCATCCGGATTTTCTAGCTTTTTCTTCTTGTGCTGCTGCTTGAGCATTATTTCTGGCTTCATTTGGGAATGAAGGACCAACACCATTTCGTCCACCGTTTGCTCCTGGTTGTGCCGCGGCCGCACCCATAGCGCCTTCTCTTGCCGGATTAGGAGAGGTAATCTCTGGCATCATTCCACCGCCTTCACCTCCTCCAATAAATTCTCCGCCCAATCCCTCTCCTTCTTCTAAAAGAGGGGCAGAAGGTTGCTTAGTAGCCTCGTAGACTCCGGCCGCACCCAAACCAAAAATAGGAATAGGAATAATCCACGGCCATCTTCTTTTCTTCTTTTTGTTTTTTGATTTTGTTTTAGATTTTTTTGGACCAATACGACCAGCGATCATATCGTTATCCGGAGTATTTTTAGTTTTTGGCTTTTGAGGTCTTGGTGGTTTTGGAACCCTTGTTGCTGCTTTTGGCCTACTAAGCCTAGCAGATATTGCGGTTTTTATTCTTTGGAAAATTGTTGGTTTATCAAGTTCAGCATAAAAATTATCAAATAATCCTCTGTCTCTTGCTATGCCAGAGTTATGAAATATGGCCTCTAATGTTGTGTCCAGTGCTTGTCTCATCTGTTTGTCAAGTTGTCCAGCGTTCTGAACAACTACTGTTAAGAATTCTTCTAATCCATTATTTTGCATAGTCTCAAGGTACTGTGATCCTCTCTTGGATCTCAATACATCTGTTACTTCTTCATCTATGCTCGCCCAACTGGCTCTACCGGCATCTTTATGTTTTGTAGCTCTACTAACTAATCTTCTTAGATCTTTGTCTCCAGGATGTTGACCTAATATTTTTTGTAAATCTCTTAGCTTATAACTAGCACCATATAAAACATCTTCACTTCTATAACTTCCTCCAATAGCATCAAAAGCATTTGCAAGATTATTCCAACTTCTGTGATCAGTAAACATGTCTCGAACACGTTCCTGATAGAATTCCCATGCTTTAGGATGACGTGTTCTAATTCCATTTAAAAATTGATGAACTAACTCATGATACAAAGTATTTACTTCTGCATATGGTTGTACAGAAGCGAGTCCTCTTCCTGTTGATGCTGCTCCGGATACACCTTGAGTACTCAATCTGGCGAGATTAGAATCAAATCTACCTCTGATGCCAGGTTCAAGATGTTTGATATCTATAGCAACTGGAACACCAAGCAATGCTTCGTTGTCTGGTAGTCCAATAAATCTAGTAAAATCGGAAACTTGTTGAAAAATACCTTTTGAAGAAACTGTTTGCCAGAAAGACTTTTTAAAATCCTTAACATTAGTCGGAACAGAACGGAAAAACATTTGTAGTGCTTTGTCATCAAATGATATTCTTTCTCCTCCTCTGGGTATCTTTGTGGGACTAGGAGACAGCGATTGTGCTGTTTTAGAGTCTAGTAAATCTGCTAATCCCAAATCTTTAATAGGAATTTCATCTATTCCATTTTCAACTTGTCTAAATGCAATTTTATCTAGTGAACTTAATGCTGATTTACCTTTCTGCATAGCTATTGTTATAGCCTTTTTAAGTCCTGTATTTTTGCCTAACCACGATAAACCTTTTCCTATAAGAGCCTGACCAGCACCTCCACTAAGGGGTTCAGGCATTATATTCTGTAGATCTAGAGCAAAGCTTAGTCCAACACTAGCCCAGGTGCTTTCGTAATCTTTCATTCCTAATAAATATTTGGCTAATAAATCAGGGAATCCATTTTCCTTGGCTCCAACAGCATCTTTCATTGCTGCAATTTTTTGACCATGTGATCTAATATCTGCATTTAAATAGTTAATAGTTGGCAAACCTTGGAAATCTAGCATCTTTCTATCAAAAACACTATGATCAAAGTTTGTTCCATTTGGATAATATTCTTCTGTTTGTCTTTGAAATAGCGGTATTCTTCTTTCGGTTTCAGCAATAGATAATTCTGTATATTCTTTTTTATTTAATTTTAATTTGTTTGCTTGTTGTCTTTTAGATCTTGTACTATTATCATCATAAAAAATTGGAGTACCAGCTTGTCTTAGTGTTGATTCCTGTGCCGATCTGTCTCTGAGTGTTTTATATATTTCTTCAGAGATCATTTTTACATTATCTCTGACTCCAGGAACACCATATCTAGACTCATATTGTATTCTAGATAAAGTTGAAATACTTCTATTTCCAAAACTATTTTCTGGTCTATATTCGGTAGTAGTTCCAAGATCAAATTCTGGTGCGCCTTCGGCTTGGCCACCATCTTGTAGGTAATTAACAACCCCTCCTCTGCTATAGCCTCTATTGCCATTTATTTGTTTTAAGAGAGGTAGATTCTTGGCGGTTGCTGCTCTATTGACAACAAATTCTCCAGGAGTCAACATTGCCGGAACAGTGTCTGTGCCGCGTGGAGTAAAGTTTATAAGAGATCCATCTTGAGCATAAACCATGCCGCCGGTAGCAAAATTGCCAGCTTCTATTCTCTTCGTAAACCACTCTTCGTGTGGCAAATCTCCACCAAACTTAACTGCCGCACCTAAATTACGATGAGCAATATTAGCCTCCGACCATAGATTATTTCCAATGGCAAGATTTTGCTTGAATTTGTCTCCTCTATCTTTGGAGTCAGGATTTGCAACTTTATCAAATAAATAATCCTGTCCTAGCCAATTACCATTTCCAGCATACCAATCTTTTAATGTAGATAGATTATTTAGTAAAAATGCTCTTGTCTTTTGAGAAAACATCGGACCACCATATTGATTGGTAGCCGTTGATATATCTTGCGTTAATTTATCAAATATTCCACTTCTAATATCCTTAGATGTATATTCATTGTAAGGATTAAGTGCTAATGCCATAAGATCAGTATAATTTTTGTATGGTATATTAGCAGCATCGACATCTTCTATTTTTCCACTTTGTTTTACAACTCTTATTTTTGATCCTGCGAGCTGATTAGCAAGATTTCTCTGATAATCTCCTCCCAAAGCCTGAGAACCAGCAGCATTAAAAGATTGCATGGCTCCTAAGCTTCTGAATATATCTTCTACGGCATCTGTTGACAAATCAAGATTACCAAAAGCATCTCTGGAATTTTTAAGCAATTGAACGATACTACTAGTATCAGATTGAGATAATTGTTGATAAGCTAAAAATGCTCCCTGAATTAAAGTACGTAAATCTTCGAAATAATTAAAGGCTCTCAAATTTGTTGACATAGAAGCTAATGTGCTAGCTTGTGCTCCGGGTCCAGAATTCATGGCTAGCATACCAGTTAAATAAGTTGCTATATTTTTACCGATTGGGAGGGTCATTCTATTATTTTTTAATAAAGAGTATGCCCTGCCACCACCTAAAGCATAAAACCAAGCTTGTGGAAATCCTGGTAATGGTCTTCTACCAAAAATTCGTAATGAACCAAGCGTTAATCCTTTTAATGTATCAAGAAATGGTTTTTTCTGATCTGCAAATCCTTCTTTATTAAATTTAGAATCTGCAACTTCACCGGTAGCTGTTTTAGCTTCTTCTGTTGTTTGTTCAGCATATTTTTGAGCAGCTTCTATTAGGAAATCTCCAATCGACATGGATTTATCGGCCTGATCGGTAAATCCTGAAAAAATATCATTATCTCCAACCTTGGTATCTGCTTTTATTAAAGCTCCTAATGGACCAACATCTTTATTCAATTTGAATCTTATTGATGCTGCTTTTAGTGCCATTGATGCTGCATCTATCTTATCTGCTTCTCTTTTATCTTTATCTACTCTGTATAGATCGATCAATTCTGTTAGTTTAGCTTGGTCGTATGATAGTGATACATTTCCGCGATCATCAAAATCTATTGGTTTTGTTTTGTCAAATAATCTATTATTACTAATATCTAATCCTTTAAAAATATTTGCTGGAGTATTTCCATCTAATGGATTAGCTAAAAAGAAATCTTTAATCTTATTTTTATCAGAATATGTATTAGTAGCAGTGTCCCAAAGTGGGCCAGTATATTTGGTATATGTGGAAAAATATGGAAACTTTGCTTTTTTGCCACCGGCCAAATCTAAAGATAATTCACCATTGTGGTTAAATAAAGATGTTTTGATAGGACTTGAGCCTTTTGTTGCTTCTGCTGCTCGTTTTTCAAATTCTTCTGATATTTCAGAAGGTAAAATATTTATAAGGACAGGGAATTCTTTTGTGTTGCCTGTGGCAAGTTCTTTTATGTCAAAAAGATCTTCTGTAACCCAGTCAAGTCCGGGTGGCGCTCCTGCTATTCCTATAGATATGGGATTTCCACCAGAAAATGGCTGTTTACCACCTTTATTCTTTACTTGTTTCTCAATATAATCCTGGACCATCTGTTGTGTAGCAGCTTCAGCTGAAATTACGGTAAAGTTTTTAGCCTTAGCGCTTTCATCGATATCTAGAATATCTAAAGTTTCTCCAATAAAATTCTCATAAGGAGTTATTCCATTATATAAATTAGCTAGCTGTTTTTGAAAACTATCAAAAACACCAATTTTACCACCGCTGTCAGATAGAGGTAGATCTGATAGTCGTGGTTGACCGGCCCCAGGAACTAGGGCTTTGTATGTTTTTACTAAAATTTGATACAGATCTTGATTATACTTACCAATTTTTTGAGCATCAGCAGATGGAATAACTTTCTTTTTATCTATATCGAAAGTTCTTGCTTCCATATTAAAATATCCATCGTGCGTTGGTTCAAATGGTCCACCAGTTTCGAATGTCGGCACATTTGTTGCCCCAGCGCCGACTGCACGATTCATTTTTTTCTCAGGATTTTGGTATATTCTTGCATAAATCTTATTCTGGGCACTCAATTCTGTGCCTGTATCAGTCGAATAGAGCATACTGTTTCTCATTGCTTGGTATGGCACTATTCCTCTGGGTTCATTTCTTTGTGGAGTCACATCAGTGGGATAATCTAATATATCTCCATCTATTGCTTGTCTTACTGGATGAGCAGCATTAGAGATCCATGCAAATTTCTTTTTTATAAATTCAGGTGTAATTTTTAGTCTTTGAAGTTGTTCTAAATATTTTTTTTCATCAGATACAATATATGGCTTAGTAGCAAGCGATATTCTTTTATCTTCAGTCAAGCCTCCAATAAAAGAACCATTACCAATTTCTACTGGTTCTGTATTTGTTACTCCAGGTATTGGATATATTAATGGCCAATCTATAACGCCATAAAGAAGTGTTGAGTTACGCTTCATCTGCATACCCATAGAATAACCCGGAACAACATTTCCATCCTGATGAGCGTCAAAAATCTTACTCAGATCCCATCTTGGAATAGCCATAGCCCCGTCATTATACGCATCACGATCAGGAGTTTGGGCTAGGGCGTCCTCTTTTATCTTAATGAATCTTCCAGGAATTTGATAAATCTTTGATCCCTCAGAGCCTGATAGTACTTCTCTTAATCCTGGATCATCTAAATCTAAAAATTTATCTTGTGTTTCTTTAAAGTTTTCTTCGGTTCTTTTATTTTCTTTTTGTATGCTGCTAACATAACCTCCGGCTGCATAATAATTAACTTTTCCACCAGTGCTATAATGATTATTATTAATATTTTGTAATAATCCTAAATTTTTAGCCGTTGCTGCTTTGTTAACTACAAATTCTCCCGGCGTTAACATAGCGGGGACAGTATCTGTACCTCTGGGAGTAAACATTCCTTCTGAAGCATAGATAATACCACCAAATGCTCTGCCTTGAGCAACTCCATTATTAATATCTTGTTGTTCTGCTGTTTTAAAAGTCAATATTGTTTTTTCTAAAGCAGATGCTATAGCTTTTGCTGCTTTATCTGCTGTGGCATCAGCTAATGCTTGTTCTATTTTTACTAAAGAATTATTTGCTGCTATTTGTAATTGATTAGCATCTTCATATAGCTGAATTGCTTTTTGTGTTTCTGGATCAAGCTCAGGGTTCCTTAAAGAATCTAAAATTTGTTGCATCAGAGGGGAGACGCCGAGTCCACTCTCTTTTAGCATAGATTGTAATGTATTTGCTCTTATTTGATTAGCTTGTTGTCCATTGCCAAGGAATGGTAACAAATCATTTAATGCTGATAGTGTATCTTTTCTTTCATTAGCAAATGCTGCTTGAGCTGCTCTCATAGCTTCTGCAGCACTAGCTCCTTCATTCAAAGCTTCTGCATATGCTTTTTGAGCACCAACACTGTTATTGATTGAATTCATTTGGCCATTCATATTTCGTTGTAATCTAATAACAGCTCTGTTTAATGCGTCATATTCGTCTGGAGTACTGGTCACAAGTTTTTCTATGAAACTAACTTTTCCTTGTTGTTTTTGTTGAGCTTCTTGTACTTTATTGAGAGCAGCAGCAGCGACATCAGAATTTTCAGCAAGATTTTTAAGAGCATCATAATTTTCTCTTAAAGCAACATTGGTCTTAGCCAAATTATTTTGCATCTTTTGGAAATCTTCGGCTCCTCTTGCTCCTTGATTTCTTGCTACATCAATAGCGGCTTCTTGTTGTCTGCGTTTTTCCTCTAGGTTAGCAAAGTTTTTTGCTATACTATCTGGAGATGTTAAACCACCGGTCTGTTGACGAATTTGTGAGTTTCTTTTTTCTTTAATGTCTGATACAGAAACATCTCTACCTAGTACTTTAGCAAGTTCTAGTTGTGCATTCGTTTGTAGTTCGGTAGATTTTCTAGCTCTAGCTTGATAAGAGATCTGTAGTTCGACAATTTTATTCATACTCTCTGCATAGGTATTAAGAGCACTATTCCAGTTTTCCAGAGCTTTTATTGCTATTTCTTGTGCTCTTTTTGCACTATCAAAAACTTTACTGATATCTTGTAAGCGTTCTTCTAGTTGACTAAAATCTATCTTCTGATCGCCTTCTTTTCTTAATTGATCAAGAGCTCTTTTTACTTCTCTAGCTAATTTATCAGAAACGTCTTCTGGCAAAGCAAGATCAGCTAATTTAGTTTTTACAGCTCTTTCAATAGCAACAGAAATTTTTTCTTGATTGTCTCCTTCATTTTCTGATAGGGTCCTACTAATAGTACCCATAATTGTCGTTTCGATATCATTACCTAAAGTTAATAATCCATTCATTAATCCAGAATTATCACCAAAAAATGATGCCGCTTGATTACTTGCCTCAGAGAAGTCTCTTGATGAGTATGCTCTTGGATTTTGTAGTACATTGATGCTTTTTAATACTCCCTCTCCGGCCTTGGCCTGTCCAGTTAACGAAGATGTTACAAGATCCAACTCATCAGCCATTCGTTGCAGTCCGAAATTTGTCCTATTTATTGCTTGTTCCATATTTTGGAACATTCTTTCTAAAGATCTGGACATTTTAGCACTACTTTTTTTAGCTTCTCTTATCTCTATTTCTCTTGCTACAATAGAAGCTCTTCTTCTTGCTTCCTCTTCAGCATATGTTTTGATAATTGATTCTTCTCTAGCTTTTTTCTCATCATCAGCAACAAGAATACTATTTCTCAGAGTCAAAATTTGTTCTTGTACCGAAGAATTAGCCAATGCTAAATTTCTTCCATATTTTTCAAAGTCTGGATTATTAATGATATCATCAACATTCATTCCTGATCTAATTTTTTCTTCTATTAATCTTGTAGCAGTATCGGCGAGGTCAGTGAACCCTCTAGCTGATTCTCTAGCCTGATCAGGTATCATCATTTTGGTATATTCGTATCTATTTTGATTCGCTTTCTCTTCTGATCCAGCAAACATACTTTTGTCATTAAATGCTTTGTATATAGCATCAGGTATACCAAAAGCTATTGCATTAAGTGTCATCCCAACCGGATTTTGTCCAAACGCTGTAGAATTTAGATACGCTCCTGTGCCATATTTTTCTAATATCCTACTTCTTTCATTAGATGCATTATTATTATTTGCCATCATATCAATGATATTTGTCCAATAAATTTTAGCAGTTCTTCTTTGGAACTCCATATTATCAATTAAGATTGAGGTGGCTTCGTTTAATTTTTTGGTTATAGAATTTTGAATATCTACATTACTAAGATCTTTAGCTAATTTTTCAAACATTTTATTGATATCAGCTATTGCATGCTCTACTTTTTTAGTAACTAATTGTTTCTCAAAATCAATTACTGCATTATGGGCATCCATAGTGGCTTGTCCAAAAGTCGCAACGGCCGTAGCAGCAGCACCTAGCGCTATTCCGATTGGTCCTGTAGCGGCCATGCTCGTTACCATAGCTCCTGTACTAGCCATGTTTACGGCCCCTTGAGCACCGGCGATCTGACCGGCTTGAGCAGATGATCCTGCATTTGATGGATCTCCACCCATCATTTGACCTACCATTGGTAAAACAAAACTAGCTCCAAACATTGCCTGATTAAATCTTTGCGATCTAGCAGAGCCCGGACCGGACGATCCTCTAGTTTGGTTTAGTATCTGTCTACGAGCATCAGACTCTTCCTTCGCGAGCATTCTGGCTTCTTTAGATCTATTTGCTATTTCTTTTTTATCGTTAGTAACTCCTCTTTCAATATTTATTTGTCTTAATATTTCTTGTTTTCTCTGTGTCTCAAAAGTTTTATTCATTTGCTCAAAAGTTTTAGGATCACCCATAGCACTGTTAATAAATTGACGTAAATCATTACCATTTAATCCTGCCATTTGTGTTGGAGATATTCTCGCTCTCGTAGCAGCTCTTCTATATCCCAAATCTTCAATTCGACGCATTTGATTTTCATCAAGATTTACTCCAGCATTTTGAGCTCTCTGGACCATTCTCTGAATATTGTTTTGGGCTGCTGTATCTATTCTTTGTAGTTTTGATCCACCAACTCCAGAAAGTTGTCTTTGCGCTGCAACTTGTCTCGTTGCTTGCTGCCTCATATTTGCTAATTGTGTTTCAGCATTAATTACTGTTTGTATGGGAGCACCAGCAATACGTAGTCTTACTATATCAGCTTCATATGCGGCATGTGCTGCTTGTATACTAGCTCTTCCTCCTTTTTTAAGTAGATCTGCTGATTTTGAAGCACTAACTCCTAGTTCTTCAAGAGCATCTATTATTAGTCTCAATTGATTGATAGAACTAGCAGGAACCATTAAATTATTTATGCTAGCACTATCTCCTGGTCTGGCAGATGCTCCTCCTCCTAGGAAGAATCTTTGTGGTCCAACAGCACCACCTTTATTAAAACCCTTTATTCTATCTGCTCTATTTAATTGATGTAATTTAGCAGCTCCTATTCTTTGGGCTGCTTTCTTATTGATAACAAATTCTCCCGGCGTCAATAGTGCTGGAACTGAATCTTCATTATTTTGTGGTACGTGTCCACCTATAGCAAATCCTTTAGTTTTTAAATAATTAGTGATATTACTAAGTAATTTTCCTCTGGGGCCTGTCAATGTTCTTTTTGCATCAACTGGCGATGTAGCTAATAGTGGATTACCAAACCAGTCATTGGCAATTTTTGGACCTATGCCATATGGAAAATCAATACTTCTGTGCGTCTCTGGCTCTTTGGCCATAGCCTGATATAAAGCTGGTGCTGTTCTTTTAAGTTCCACATTTAAATCATTTTGAAATTTACCGCCTTGGCTATCTGCTATAGCTTTTCTAGTGGCTCTATCATTATCTGCTTTCATTCCATATTGATATGAGCTGATATTTTTTAATCCGGTGGCGGCATTAATATTTTCTAAATTATCATCTATAAATACTCCTTTAGAAGTTCCGGCTAAAGAAGCAATTGTTTCTGCTTTATTAATTGCTACGGCCTTATCAGATAATCCAGCTCCACCCACTCCTCTAACATTAGAACTTGGGATCGGTAATCCTTTAGACATTAACCACTTACTAATCAATCCCATTGTTGATGCTGGACGAGCGGAAACAACGTACATATTATCTAACAATGTAGAAAATTGATCCGGAATATTCTTTTGAACTTTTTTAATTAATCTACGCAATCCTAAAAGAAGTTGACTGGGTTTGGCTTTTCTCAATGCTGCCTCTACTTGAGCAGGATCTCCGAATGCTCCATAGTCTAATCTCTTTCTTGCTGATTTGCTACCAATTTTATCAGCGCCGAATGCTAAAGTTTTGTCAAAGTCAAAAAATGCTTTGGTTCCTGATCCTCCTGATAGTTCTGACAATATTGCTTTTATAATTCTATCATTATTACGTTTTCTAACCCCTGACATTTCTTCTTTTGTATATGCTTTATTTAATTGATTAGCAGTAGGAGCATTGGCAATACCAGTATATTCTTCACTATTCTGAGCAACTTTACTCAATCTTAATTGTTTAGCGGCCCTATTTCTATCAAGCACTTGTCCAAATACTCTGACCGTTTTGGGTTCTTTTAAGCCATTTTCTATAGTTACGTTTTCAGCAGGAAAACTACTACCGAACATTCCAACCGCACCAAATAAAGTCTTAGCTTGTTGTGCGGATGTTGTTGCTCCTAAGTCTCTTTCTCTGGCCTCTTTTGTCTTAGCATTAACTTTAGTTACATATGCCGATAAGATACTGTCTTTTAGTCTAACTTCATCAGGATTAAGCTTTAACTTTCTAAGTAATGTATTTGGATTAACCCCAGCCCCACCAGCCTGTGTCAATGCCTGTTGAGCACCCATTATCGTCAACTCTGAAATAATTTCACTAGCAGTCTTTGTCCTAGCCTCCCCAATGTCTGTGTCATGTAGTCTTTCAGCCTTTTTTCTACCGGCCCTGGCTTTTACTGCTTCACCAGCCATAAATTTTTGGGTATCTCCAATATCAATACCGTATGCCGATGGAAACATTCTGGATAATCTTCTCATTGTTGATCCAGAACGGGATTCGGCTTTTGATTTTATTTTATCTCTTTGTTTTCTAAGATTAGCTACTATTTCTTCGTATTCTGGATGTTCGGCTTTAATCTTAGGAGTTAATCTACCTGGATATTTTGCAAGTTCCGCCTCTATTGCGCTTAGTGATGATGTTGCTCTGGTGTCTATTCTCTCCATAATTTTCGGTAAAATACTAGATCTTCTTTGGAAAACTTCAGAATTTCTACTAAGAATATCGAATACTGCTGGACTTGTTAATTTCTTTAAGGTTTTGGTGTCACCCTTTAATAGGGCCTCTCTAACTTTAGTACCACTAATACCGCCCAATCTTTCAAGAGTTAATATATCTTTAGGATCGAATCCAGCATCTAAATATTTTTGTAAAGAACTTGATCCTTTTTCGTCTCCTACTGTGGCTGTGCTACCAGCAGATGGCTTAACAAATCTTCTTCTACCTGTTCCGCTCTTTTCTATTTCATAGAGAGATGGTAATCCGAAACCAAAGGTTTCTTTTGTTGCTGCGGTTATAGATGACTCTGGAAATGCTTTTTTAGCTAAAGCAATTCTTTCTTTTTGGCTCAATAATGCTGATCTTGTAGAGTGCTCATCTCCAGATTTAACTGGAGTATCTATCCCAACAGCCACAATTGATCTTGAAATACCTCTTTTAGCAGATTCTTGCATTCCTTGTTGTTGAGCAGCAACGTGGCCTGCTGTTGTTGGTCCAAAATTACCATAATATAGATTAATTTTTTCTTTTAATACTTCTGGTATATCATCTCCTCTTTTTGTTCTAAATCCTTTTGGTGTCACTCCAAGTGTTCTTATCTTCTTGGGATCTTTAATTTCTGATTGTAAAATAGCTTCAATATATCCACTATCTACTGGGGCGGAGTCCGTTGTTCCTGCTCTGCGACCAAAACCGGTTGCTGAGGTTCCGGACTCTATTTGTCTATTTCTTAATTTTCGTCTTCTGCGTAATTCTTGTTGTTCTTCTTTAGTTGATGAAGACAACGATACTATTCTATCTGATGCTTGTAGAGAAGCATCTATTTTTTTAGGATTTATACTTGCTGTAACGTCTATTACTGAGGATGATCTTGCTATATCTTCAGGTGTCAATATAGGGAATCTGGTAGTTTTTCTCATTGTGGCATTGTCAGCCTGAGAACTACCCATCATCATGGTGCTCTTACCAGCTCCGGGTAACCCTACAATAGATGTTAATCTTCCAATTTGTTTTTCTTGACGAGCTTTTGCAGCAAGGTCTGATAGGTACTGTTTATAGCCCCTGTATCCGCCTTCTATTTTTATTCCTTGTTTTTTAAGTTTTTCTATTTGTTCATCAACTAAAGCTTTATTTGCTGGATCATTTAAAACATCACTGTCTATATAACCTATATTTCTAGTGGTAACTCCGCCATCAGCAAATCTTTGTACTGAGCCACCAGCGCTCAACATATAAACTGGTATACGATCTTTTGAATAGTCACTAGTGCCAGTTTGTGGTTTTTTACGACGTCTTTTCTCTGGTAAAGATGATATTGCATTTTCTAATGCTCTATCATAGTATGATTCATCTCTTCTTTGAACATTTCTAGGATTATCACTATATTTTTTCATTATAGTAGATAATCTAGCAGATTCTCTCGATTGAGTTCTTGTTCTTTCTTGTCCTGTTTTACTAGAGATATATTTTGCATCTTTTTTTGATGACCTAAATAATAAATCTATATCGTTTTGTAGTTTCTGTTTAGTTGTTTCATTGACGCTAGATTCTATTATCTGAGCCAAAGGATTGAGTTGATAATCACTATCAAATGCTGGAGCAGTCTTTAAGCTATCTGGTGTACCAGATCTCCAGCCTAAATTTTTACGATAAGATGATGCTGGTAATGCTTTTAACGACCTTATTTTGCGTATACTATTTTGTTTAATTTTATTGATTTCCGATGAAGATAAGCCACCTAAAGGATCAGTCAAGTCTGGAGCAGACGACACTATGTCCACAAGGTCATTCTTTAATACTAGTCCTGGATCTGTTGCTCTTAATGCTTGATTAAATGTTCTTGGGAAGTTAAGACGTATTCTTTTTTTGACTGATAGATTTAATTTTTCCTTAATAAATTTATCATATTCTGTTTTACTCATTCCCCCAATAACATCTACTGCCATCCCTGGTTTTGTACCAGAAAATTCTCCTATGGATCTTTTTAGTTTTGATGCAGAATATCTCTCTAAGTATCTGACTAAAGAGGATTGATCTATATAAAGATCTCCACCTATATGGGCTCTTTCTGGTGTGCTAACTTTGGGGGCGATATATCTACCACTATTTTTAGTTTTTTGGGACTTTTGTACTGTTCTTTGTGATCTTGCTCCATCAAAGTATTGTTTTGGTTCAGAGCTTTGTGACTTTGCCTGCGAAATATATCCTCCGGATGCTCTATTGATTCTATGTAAATTAGTAACACCTATTTTATCTACTGCTTTTTTACGTATAACGAACTCACCAGGAGTTAACATGGCAGGATATGTATCTGTGTCGCCGCGTCCCGGAACCAAACCTCCGGTAGCAAAACCCCTTATTGGACCACCACTATTATTGCGTTGAGTTCTTATACCACCAGCAAATCCTCTAGAAAATTGTGTTATAAAACTAGCACCTCTGATTGCTGCTATCGCAGTTAATGCTGGTAGTAAAACTTTAGCAGAATCAGAAAGCTTTATAAGTGAACTTGCTAAATCAAGACTCAAATTGATAAAATTTTGAAAACTATCACTTTTTGATACAGACCTAATTAATGCGACAAATTCTTCTCTTACCTTTGATATCTTGATAGCTAATGCCTGTTGTGCAGTAGCGGCGTCTGTACTTAAAGATCCCTGACCCTTTTGTGCGACAGCCAACGCTTGTTGTGCGGTTGCGAACTCTTGAATCAAAGGGATAACTTTACCAATCTGTCTAAATCCACCAAGTTCTTCTATGATCTTACTGAATTTAAGATCTCTTGGGTCTAGTTTACCAAGTCCACCACTAAGTAGTTCTACAGCTTTATATGCTCCAACGAACTTACCCTCAATATCTGTAAGATTGACTCCGTATTCTTTTAGTGCTTCTATTGTGCTAGATCTCTGTATTCTTGTAAAAATTGTTCTTAAACCTGTAGCAATTGTCTCTGCGCTTTCACGAGTTGTGGCACGAATACTAGTAAATACTGCAATAAATTCATTTAATGCATCTTTACCTTCGCTGACTCCTCTAGACGCAGCAGCAAACACACCACCAGTACGCTGAATGGCAGCAATAATATCTCCGGCTTCTACGGCAAACCTAGCAGATACTGCGTTGATAGAACCCAAAGATTTTTCAAGGTCGCCAGCCTGTATACCGAACTGTCTCATAAGAGCAATACTACCTTCGACCGTATCATTTAGTCCTTCGAATGACGGAGCCAAAGCACTTAATGCTAAAGCTTTCAATGATTTTTCTGTATCTTTGGCAGACAATCCTGCCTGAGCTAATGTGCTACTAACTTTAATTAAGTCTTGTGACGATACACCAAGCGATGTTGATAAATTTGTGATGCTTCTTTCTAACCCAGATAAACTAGATAGTGATGAATCAGTAACCTGTGCCACTCTGACTAATTCTTTATCAAAAGCAACGAACTCTGTATATGCTGAACTAATAGCATTCGTTACCTTGAATACAACGCTAGTAACAGTAGAAAATGCAGCAAATCTTCTTACAGCTAGAGCAGCTTGACGTCCGAATTCCTCGAATTCTGTTCGAGAAACTCTAAGAGCATTTCCTGTATTCGCTGCACTAGCATTAAATCTATTAAGAGATGCTGTTGCCGAGCCCATCGATCTTGGGAGTCCTCCAAGAGATGCAGATGCTGTTCCGCCAGCGGTTGCCAAAGCATTTAGTGATGCCGTAACTTGGGTTGCCAATACATTCGTCTGAGAAAGAGTATTATTAAGATTAGTTAATGCTTGATTTAATCCAGCTATATTTCTGGATGATGCAGGATTCACTTTTACATTAACGTTCGCTGAAACAGTACCTAATTGACGACGTATATCAGCAACGACCGTACGAATGTTCGCTGGTCCTCTTAGATTAATTTCTGCTGTTAAATTAAATCCTTTAGCCATTTTTTATAATTCCTTATGATACAAAAAACAACACCACACTGAGAGTATCAATGTGGTGCTGAGTGTTTGCAAAAATCAAATAAGTATTAACACAATTATCAGTTAGAATCTGTCTTATTTTCGACTGATTCTGCTGCTTCAACGACCTTGGTTTCTTGCACTGGTTGATTGTTGGTTTCATTTTCTAATAGGATGGGTTTGCCATCGTCATCAAGGAATGGTTGAGAATCAACAATATATTCTCCATCTTTATCTACCCTATTTCCGTTTTTATCGACAAATTCTCCTTTTTCATTAATAAATCGACCATTTTCATCAATTAATCGGCCATCAATATCAACCAATTTGCCGTCTTTATTAATGAGTCTTAGTTTTTCATCAACAAATTTATATCTCTGCAAGAACTTGTTTTCTGGCAAGTTCTTTTCAAAGTTATTATCCAATCCGTAAATCATATTAGCCAACTTTTGCGCCCCTAATAGAGCAGCAGGGTCATCAGACTTATTCATATAATCTTCTAGATTCTTGAAATATTTCTGATTATTCTCTTTATACACCACGCAGGAAGATACTAAATAATTAAACTTAGCATTATCGGCTTGACCTTCTGCACTATGATTGTCCAAACTTGTTCTAACACTAATTAACTCTCTAATTTCTTCTCTGGTTCTTTTCATTTCTATGGCAAGATTTTTGGCCTCTTTAAGTGAGAAGCCACCCTTTGCCAATCTTTTCTCTCCATCAAGAATTTGCTGTTGTAGTTCAGTGAACTTAGCCTGCTTTTCTTGATTCCATAGTCCCTGATCTTCTAGCAAATCATCGAGCTTTGCCCTAACAACAGATTTAGACTTTATAGCATCCGTAAATGCCTGGTTATAAATCTTTTGGGCCTCTCTTTGATCTTCCAGAGATGGTGACCTCACTGCTAATTCAATTTCCTTATCATCCTTTTTAACTTTAAATGTTTCAATTTTCATTACTATCATCCTTTCTTACTTTAAAAGTATAATTATACGTATTTTTGAAAAGTCCACCATACTTATGAAAATCTTCTTTTACTTGTCTTATCTGTTTGTTTCCATAATTCAATATATCATTTCTCAAAAAATCCCATGCGTCAGCAAACTCTTCTTCTTCACGAGTAAGTTCACCTTGTTTATCTTGTCCCCAAAGATATCCAAATGTATTTTCTATTCTCGCTAATGCACCTATCATGGTGGTTTGAATTCTTTTTTCTACATAAAATCTTAGTCTTTCTGGGTCATAGTACATGTTTATTTTTTCCTTCCTTTGTCTAATAATTCTTGTTGTATCTTTGCTTTTACATCCGGTAATTGTATTTCCTCAATATTTTTATCTTTGTTGGCTGCTATATAATTAAATTTTTGAATTGATCTTTGTCTTGATTCAAAAGAGTTAAGATCCTGAATTTCAGATATTTCCTCTTTATTACTGGGAACCAAAAATATTTCAGACGAATTCCTAATCTTGTCTGACAACATATTATCTACACCCTTTTGACGCTTTTCTTTGTTATTTTTTTCTTTTTGGAAAATCATCCAACCATCAAGCGCATCGTCATCCTCAATAATTTCTTGTGGTGGACATTCTGGGTGTTCAGCTATTCTATCATACATAGCAGCAATGTTAAAAAGTGTTTTTTGTTCATCAGACCATTCATTTACTCCTTCGGATAGAATATTAAATTTATTATTACTCCATAAATTTTTCCAATATTCGTGTCTTGCGATTTGCTTGTAATTTTCTATTGTAATGATATGTTCAGATATTTTTACTATTAAAGAATTAAACATATTATAGTCTATGAATCCTGGGCAAAAAACAAGCTCTCCGGTGTCAAAATAATATAATGTGTTAGATATAAGAAATTCATTTTTAATTTTATCACAATAATGTTCTAATGATAAGTAGTCTAAATAATGTATTTTATTATATTCTTCATTTAAATTTCTTTTACTCTGTGCAATTTTTGTTTTATTTTTTTTCCTTTGACTTTGATTAGAAAATTCCTTATATAAGTCCATTTTTTGTATGTCTAATTTTTTTTCTATATTTTTTATATTATCTTTATAAGAAATATCTAGTATTCCAATGTCTATAGCAAGACTTGGTATGTCCTCTATTAACCAAAAACTATCATATAAATTAGATTCATAAGACTGTTGATAGATTAAGTCCGCTTTGATTTTTAAATCTAATGATGGCTTTTTAAGTTCAAAAATTTTATCAAAATATTCAAAAATTAATCTTCCAGATAATATCCTATGAACTAATGATTCTACGGCTTTATTTGTTAGCACATTTTTTAATTGTAGTCGTTGGACTTATTAGTGTCTTCTAGTTGCTTTTTTAAGCTTTCAATAATAGCTTGCGATCTAACAAGATCATAATAAAGCTTTCCTATCATTACAAACAATTCATCCATATTTTTGTCCTTTTAAAGTTATGATTTTTAATCCTACATATAAATAATAAGGGCGCCACCTTTGTCAAGTAGCGCCCTTAATATGGACCTTTACTTCTCTCTAATATCTAGCTAATTATTTATTCAGGATGGGGATGGGCCTGTGAAGTCAAAATCATTATAGGTGACATAACTATATGTGATAGTTGCGTTTCCACCACCTGTATCACCGCCGGTATAATTTACACTTCTTAATTTATTCTTGCTACCAAGATCGATTGTCATTCCGTCGCAAAGAACAATCTTAATTGCTTTATTAGCAAGAGCTTTTGGATTCGAGCACACTGTGTCCGATTCCTCTGCACCAACTTGATCACCGTCTTTTAGTGCAACAACCTGGAATTCTGTTGTAATCTCAACAGGGAAATTGATGTATCTGTAGTAAGGAGTTCTTCTACCAAGTTCACGGATCTGTTCACGACCAAGGTTCATGCTGATTGTGATATTCTGAATTCTACTGTTTTCTGGGATACCTCCACTTGCTCCGTAAGGAATAAGCGATGCTCCGTCTCCAGTAGTCTTAACTAGATTACGACGAACAATATTATCCGATCCAGATACCGATGGTGCTGATGCGGTACTGGTTGAAGACCAAACCTTATCATTACTAACAAGAGTAACTTCTTCTGTAGAATTACCTTCAGTTGGGAAGGTATATGTGACAGAACTTAGATAAGCAGGATTGCAGATAACTTTGGCACCATTACCTTGTGCTCTAGATTCAGTATCTTCATGGATACTCAATTGAAAAGCTGTAACATAGTTGGCCAAACTAACAAGAGTACCTTCTCCCATGCACTGTTGGTATAGGGTGGGTTGTCCGTCTAGAACTTTATTGAGAGTAATTTCAACTTCAGGAATTTCTTCGTAGTTGTCATATAGTTCTAGCTGACCAAGCTGATAAACAGGCTCAAGATTGAAGTTTGTATTTAGACCAACACTTTGTACGCCCTGTACTGTTGTGAAGCTTTCAGTTGGCTTGGTATCTGGGTCTGTACGCTGTACTGGATTGGCTAGGCCTACTGATTGAACAGCATAAAATACGCGATTTGACATGGTAATCTCCGCTATTGTGTTTTTTGAATTAAAGTAGTGTTTCGGTCGTTAATCTAATTGTACACCAAAATAATGTGTTGTTTGCTGTTTCCATATCCATTACAGCCATATCTTTAAAAAAGCATTTTTTCCATACAAAATTACTATCAGACACTATATCTGGATAAATTTTACCATCAATATTTTTAGATCCATTAGCATTTATGCCATAAGCTCCACTAGAAATCAGTTTTGTTGAATCATATAATATAATTGTTTTTTCTTTTTGCAGTCTGATAATATCGACCAATTTATTTTTATCGTGTGCTCTTTCTGTAAAAATATGTAACAGAAAGTCCTGATTAACCATAAAATTAGTAGCACCTAATTGCCAGGGTATCAGTTCGCTTCTTGAGGTTGGTTCTATAACAATACACGGCATCTGTATTCTGTGTTTGGCCGGAATATTAAAGTTGCCCTTATCTTTTTGAGCAAATTGTGGATTAGGAGATGTTAAATCTCCTTGTAATTCGACCCACCAAGGAGAAGAACTAGACTTATGTATCTGACACCACCTATAGCTATAGGACATCGACATATTAGCATTAGAGAACGCATTATTAAATACTACCCTTCCATTAGGGTAATCTATATAATACCCATATGAGCCACTTCCTGTCGGTGCTGGAGAAAATATATTATTAATGTAAATTCCAGATATTATATTTGGACTATAATTATTATAATCTACTCCAGTTTCCCACACCCAATCTTTTCTACTTGTTTGCCAAACTTTACCATTAGCAAAACCAGGATCATTAGATTGTTTAAGTTGATGGACAGAATTCGCTGCTATTCCTGTTGTTGGTATGTTTACGTTTACAAATCCACCTATATTAAGTAAACCCCAATCTAAAAAAGTTTTTAAATTATCTTCAATTTGTTCTAGTACTAGTTTATTGCCTAAACTATCAACATTATTGAATTTTGTATATACTGGACAACTCATAATGATCTCTCCAGTTCATCTTGTAAAATAGTTGTAATTTGATTATTAATTTTAACTAATGCTCTTGTTACCCAATTATTAGATATTGTTCCCGCAAACTCTGGAGGAACTCTCCAATTATCTCCAGGAGATTCTACCATGATAGCCATGCCTGTGCGAGATGTACTATATGGCCCAAATACAACTCTATAGTTTCTAATAATTATTTTTCCACCATATAATAATAACCACTCAAGCCATGGGATAACAACACCAGATACGCCGTCAACAACAACGGCACTATCGTCCACCAGAACATCATCAAAAGAAGATCTAATCATTTCAAGTTTTAATGATCCAGATAAGCCCCTGGCATTCGTAGATATTCCTGTGTAATTCATGGAAACGTTGGATGTCCACAAATTAATAATATTGTCGATTTTATCTTTTGTTGGAATGCCCAATTCAGACTTTAATTGTCCAGAAACCAGAGACAGGTACTCTGGTTCGCTCATTAAAGCTTGTTTTACCTCGTCTTGTAGTCTTGGCTTGATTCTGTATAAAGCTTTTCTCATTGCATCATCCATAACAGATCTTATTGCGTCAAGAATTTTTGTTCTGATAACAGAATCAGACTCTAATAATTTTACTGATAAATTCATACTCTAAACCATGTTGTAAAAATGTATCTGGTGTCTCCAAATCCAGCTAATTCTGGATCGTTAGCTCTTGTATAAAAATATGAACCATATCTTTCTTGAGTAATATCTATTTGAATTTTGTCTGCTGAACGTATTTTGGGCAATAGTTCTGATTTACATATAGTTTGAACACTACCGTCTGGAACTCTTACAGTATCCATACTTCTAGAATTCCAGTTGAACCAATATTTACTATTAAATATTACGCCAAGATAAATTATTTCTTCCTTATTATCTATACTAAATCCTTCTCCATTGCATACCGGACATATGCTCATATCCGGAAATGGCGCCGGACCCGTTCCATTATATTGATTCAAGGATCTATTAGAGATATGATCGAACAAACAATTATTACAAGTTACCGGATTGGTATTTGCATATATCAATTTGCACGGTAATGATAATGAGTTTTGTTCTAATAATGAATCTATGGCATTATTAAATACTGTCTTTAACGAGGGATCTGTCATTAAAGAGCTAAATGGATTAGTCATTAGAATGTTCCGCAATCTATTGTAGTACTATATAGTTCATTAGAGAAAGTATATGTTGAATTATCGTCGCTTCTTCTGAGAATAGCTCCAGCAGTAAATGATGGTGAAGACATATATATAGAGTAAACAAGAGGGTCAATTGTGTTCCCATAATTTATTAGGGTTCCGTCACTAGTATAAATGTCTGTACTGGAGTGCGCATGAACCGATAGCGCTGGACTTACCCAGGAATTACCGTTTCTAAAATAGATGGATCCACTAGTATATAAATTTCCACCAACATGAAGCATACCACTAGGATCAGTAGTTCCTATTCCAATAAAATTATCTCTTTGATATATATTACTGTTTAATATTCCACTAGAGCTATCCCATCTTGATATATAACCAGAATTAGCTAAACCAATACCAGTTCCTGTAACTGGATTAGTTATTAACGATTGCAATCCGCTGATATTTATTGTTATTGATCCCGAAGCATTCGTTATGCTTATTCCTGTGCCCGCTGTTAGTGTTGACTTGTTAAATGATGATCCATTACCAATTAATAATTGTCCATTAGTTGCTGATCCTAATGCTGCATTTTGTAGTGTTTCACCATTAATTCTTACCGTACCAGTAATATTAATATCGCCAGCATTGGTAGTCAAGTAAATTTTATCAATAGCATTTATTTTTACAACATTAGTTCCATCTTCTGGTGGTCCTATAGTTATATAATTATTATTACTATCACTAGCTCTAAATGGAGATAAATTTGTACCATCATCATAAATATCTAAAAGATAAGATGGAGAGTCTATTCCAATGCCAACTTTTGCTCCTGTAGTAAATACAGTAGTTGTTGATCCTCCAAAAGTTTTATTTCCAGTTATAGTCTGAGAACCAGTTATTTTTACAACTTCTGAGCTTCGAGCATATCCGGAGGATGAATGATTGCCCCAAGAATAAGCGGTGTTCCAATTATTACTATTTCCTCCACTCGCCGTAATTACTCCACTAACATCTAGTGTTGATACTGGTGTTTTTGCTCCAGCGTTTGAGCCTATGTAGACAGAATCAGTTCCTCCAACAAGAGATAAAGCATCATATAAATTTATAACTGCATTAGTGTTATTTATTAATAATTTGCTATCAGTAAGCACACTATTAACATCAATATCTATAGTTGGACTAAGTCCCTGTTCGGCATTTATAGCAAGAGATCTCGCCAAAACTGCTGCGGATCTAATTGTTCCGTTAACAGTTAATAGCTGGTCTGGATTCTGTATGCCAATACCTATGTTGTTTCCGCTTTGATATATCACACTCCCAGTGATAGCTTTTCCTGTGATGCCGTCAAATATAGCAATATTACCATTATCACTGCTTGATGGGCCAGTAACTAATATACTACTATCAACAATATTGGTCTGAAGAATAACCCAATTACTACCAACATCAGCATGAATACCAGCAACAGTACTATCCATAGAACATATTATGGTATCATTTACTTCAACAGTTGGACCAGACGATCCTCCTATTTTACCAGCAACACTTATCTTATATGTCCAACCTCTATCTGCCGCAGGATAGTCCGGGTTTGTTGAACAGTCTATGGCCCCTTTGAATATCATAGCATCATTGGTGGCTATTCCATTATTAATTGCTGTATTTACATAAGAAACCAACGCATCAGCACGAGGAATATATACCGATCCAGAATTAGTAGCTAAGTCTGTGGATACAACATATCCTGACCCCAAGAGATCCCCACTGGTACTATTCCAGGTTGGAATATATCCGACATTCGTACCTCCGGTTGTCTGTTTTACTTGAATATTGTTTGTTACATTACCCAGTCCTATGTCGCTTTTAACTTCTGATGGCGTTCTTGTATAAATTGGTTTTGAAACAGAAGATGGATCTCCAGTGAATACTACAAATTGGGTAGCAGAAGCTGCTGCTGCTACCTGTAAGGTATTGGTGCCGGATGATAGAATACCAGAATTGAAAGTAGGGGTATTAAAAAATGTTTTAATTCCACTAATGAACTGGGTACCACTGTTGCGAGTCACAGTAGAATCCACGGACACAGCATCCGCTGATACGACTATCCCGTCTCCTCGTCCAATATCTAGATATATGCCAGAAGCTTCTAAATAATTTAGAACCAATCCACTACCGGCATTAAGAGGAGTATTAACGCAAGAAGCCACGCCCGTGCAAAAGTTACTTATGTCTGTATAATCGTGTTTATGTCCACTTAAAGATACTCCAGTAGGTGAACCTGTTGGTCCTACAAATAGTCCTTTTGTAAATATTCCTATCCCGCTGTTAAAGATAAATTGATCAGCATTATAGATAATAGGACCACGCGATAAAATTTCTGCAGCAGATAAAATGTCTAATTTTGTTCCGACAGTAAGCCAACCGTCTACTCTTAGATCTTGGGTACGAATAGTTCCACTGGGAAGATAGATACCGTTTCCATCTGGTCCAACAAAATTAAATCCTTGGCCATTAGAGGTACCAGTTGTTGTTATCAAAATTCCTGAAGTAAATGTTTTAATGCCGTCTATGGTTTGATTACCGGTTGTATAAACTCCATTAGTAACAGATCCTGCATTACCAGTTACATTTATGTTCCATGTTCCGTCAGCTCCTGTTCCATCTTTAAGAGGAGATATTCCGGTGATTGTTGGTATAATATATCCAGACCCACCAATGACCACAGGAACAGCAACGGGCTCATTTTGATCACTTTCTCCTATATAGAGCTTTCCCTTTGTCTCATCGTATGCAAGCTCGCCTGTATATAATTCTGGCAAACTTGTTTCTTGACTTCCTTTGAGTCTCCTTTTGATTCTTATTCTATTGCTCATTTTATCTCCTAAGATAATTGTCTTATTGTACTAAAGTAATACACTATTAGAAATATCCACCATGAATTTGGCTATTGTCAATATTAGGTGTACTTATACCACTTCTATTAATAGTTAATAGTTCATTATATAGGTCAAAACCCTCAAATCTTATTGTATCTTCTAAAACCACCAATTTGATTCCGTTGTTAAAAATAATTTCTGGATATTTATTAATATCAAATGGAGATCCACTTGTTAATATAATTTGAGAAAATATTCCGGTATTAGCTATAGCAGTACCGGATACATGGAAGTCCCCCGAAGGCTGCTGTATATTAATGCCTATTTGATTATTGTATTCATATATTATTCCTGTAGTGATTCCAGACTCATCAATCCATTTTGCAATATAATTTGCAACACCTATACCGGTAACTGGATGCCCAGAAATTTCATTAATGTAATGTCCATGACCAGATAAACTAACTGGTATACTATTTATATATAGTCCGTCTATAAAATTTCCGGTATTATATATGACTAATGAGCCACTACCAACTATATTATTATATTCGTAATTAATAGCCATGATTTTATTCCGGATAAAATTTATTAAAGGCTGAAATATTTTTTATTGTTACTTCAAATTCATTTCCCATTATATTTATACATTGTTGTATTCCAGAAATAACATTTTCATCAAATACTGGCGTAGCAATACCATTATTATCGCCATCTTTGGAACTCCAAGAGCTTATGTATACTAATTCATTATCTATTAATGTAAAAATAGGATGACTAGAATCGCCAGCCACAACATTTTTAGAAAACATATTATATGGGGATATATCATTATAAAATCCCACACCTCTCATAAATTTTTTTACAAGTAGTTCTTGTGGGCCATTAACGCACAAAGTATATATCAATTGACCTCTAGTTAATCTCTTGTATATTTTATGATAAAATTTAGGCATTAAGTTATAGTATCTAATATTATCTGATTCTAGTATTGGTTGGTCTAATTTGACTATATTGAATTCACAATTAGGATATGGGCTAGATGGTTGGTATATATATTGTCTATCATAATTCATTATGCCTTGATCATACATCATTAATCCTGTTGCTATTTGTCTTTCAACAATATTATTGTCATTAGTAATAAATCTTATTTTGCTATTGATAGGAATAGCATAATGATTAACGCTAATTGCATACTGGGGATTAATTAGTGTACAGCATTGTGCTTCAACACCATAGACATATCCACTAGGAAATACCAAAGTAGTACCATCATTGTATGATAATCCTTTATTGTTAGAAGTAGTATTATTATACGATACTTGATCTAGATTAACTGATATTCCAGTGAGATCTAGTCCTGAATGTATTGAATGAAACTGTGAAAGCCAGTTGCCTGTATTTCTGATATAAGTATCAGAAGAAGCATCGACTTGAGCATAAATAGGCAGAGAATTCGGTGCATTACCGCTACTGTTATCCATATATTCAATGAAAGACTCATTGATATTTTTTTGTAAAGTATTGTTTTTAGTTAATTTTTCAAGATAAAGGTATACCATATGTTGGTCCATTATTAGAGTTTTGTATCACATTCAACTCGCAAGTCCATTTTATACTAGCACCATTCTTACCAAGAACCTCAATTTTTAAAGAATCTTCTGTATCATCCGCTGTTATTGAGACATAAATGCCTTCGATTTCTGGCTCTATCCAACTTTCTTTGATAAAAGAACCAATAAGTTTTGTTTCATTGCTCCCATTTCGTCTTATACCCCCTCTGATATTAAATGCTGCTCCATAACCACCAATATAATCATATGCACTAATTTGGCCATAAAATGCCCATGTTGTTTCTGTAGGCACCACAAAAATATTATGCTGTGTAGGCGCAGTACCATCTAATGTTAATATGCAGATATCATCATTAATAGTAATACCTCTAGCTAAATAAGTAATTTTTTGTGAATCACCATCATATGAAAATTTACCATTTGAATATGACATTTGACCACTACCATAAACTAAAGCATTATTTCCTATAGCAATAGAATTATTTGCAGAGATAGATGTAGAATTATTTCCTAATATTGTACAGCTATTCGATCCATTAAAAATATTATCATTTCCTACACAGAATACTCCGGTTGAAGGAGAATAAGCTAAAACATTCAGAGAATGTAATTTATTATTACTTGTTCCAATAATAAAATTATTTGAACCATCAGCAAAAGAATTATATCCATCATTTTTATTATCCAACATCATGTTATTTTGACTAACAATCAGCAACTCTCCTGATGAATGAACGATGCTGGTATGTATACTAGTTGAATAAAAATTTTCACCATATATATTTCCAGCAATATCTCTAAGAACTAGAGTATCTCCTACATTCAGAACACTGGCATCTGCTGCTATCTCAAGTATATTATCGCTATCATGAAAAATAAAAGATATTCCTGTTCCAGCAGTTAAAAATAGTTTATTATTTGTACCGGTTAAGCCTATACTACTTGTGAATAAGCTTTCAAATATTCCTTCTATGCCGCTAATTGTAGAAAAGATACCCGTAGAAAATGTTTTGATTCCATCTATAATTTGATCCCCGGTTGTGCGAACCACAGTATTATCAACAGAGATCACATCATTATTAACAGATATTCCATCTCCTTTTCCAATATTAATTGTTATATCGTTATTCAGTGCGCCTCCGCCAGATAATCCGCTACCAGCAAAAATATTTCTCCCGGACCATGCAAAATAAGAAACAGCAGCATCTGCTCTAACCAAATAGCCTGTTCCGGAATTACTTATTAAATTAGAAGATACTCCATATCCAGACCCTAACAGATCTCCACTGATACTATTCCAAAATGGAATATTACCCACTATTGTTGTCTGATCAGTTTTTTTGATTTGTGTATGATTGGTTAGATTAGATAAATCCAAATCTGTTTTGATCTGAGTCGGTGTTCTAGTATAGATTTGTTTTGGCGAGACCGATGGGTCGCCAGTAAAAATAATAAAATGAGTTGTTGGAGTTGAAGTATTTTGTATCTGTAATACTGTATTTCTTAGTGATATTAATCCAGATTCAAAAATGCCAGTATTAGCAAAAGTTTTTGTACCACTAATGTTTTGATTTCCGGTAGTTAGAACAACCGTATTCGGATCCAATGATCCGGCCGAGCCTCCAGCACTAGCGATAGTGATCGTATTAGTAGAATCGTTAAATAATACTTGAGTATTACCACTACCTCTTATTTTTAATTCTTCCGAGGTACTATAGGTTAGTACTCTATTTATTCCATCAGAAATATATAAAGGATGATTATGTCCAGAAACAGAATAGTTTCCGCTAGGTTGTTTGCTGTTCAGAGCATTAGCTAGGCCACTGATGTCTGCTATTTGATGCTGATGTGTTAGGTTAGCATATGTACCTGTTGTTTGTTTGCTGTCCAGAATATTCTGTAAATTGACAATATCAGAAATGTTATGCTGATGACCTGAAATAGAATAATTGCCAGAAGGCTGCGGAGTATATCCGAGCGCACCAGTAACGCTCGATTGAGTGGTAGAAACTCCGGTAAGACTAGAAAATACAATTTTGTTTGCTGATTGATCGAAGTATATTGATGTTCCACCCGAACCTATAAGGTTGAGTCTATCTGACGAATACCAAATGTAGGCATCATCAACTCCACCATTTCCGAATTTTAACACTGTTGCACTACCGCCAGCCAAGTATGGTAGCGATGACCATGTAGAAGTTCCGTTTCCTATTTTAAGTCTATTCGTAGTAGTTTCGTATCCAGCTTCACCAGTAGCTAGTATTGGATTATATGTTACCCAATTTGCAGCAGAATCTCTTCGGATACGAATTCTTTCTATCATAACTTTTTAACTCCAAAGTATCCTGATGTTTTAACTATTCCGGCATTTTCTCCTTCTAGTTGAGTAAAAAATACTCCCGTATCCCATGGTAAATTAGTTATTGGATTTTTAAGAACAAAAGAATTTCTAATAAAATAATTCGTATGATCAATCTGATATGTGTCTCCTATCTCGTAGTACTTTGCGGGATCTGAACCGTCTAATGTTCCATTTTGCGAGTAATCTAGTCCTTCGCCAGATGAATATACGTTAACAAAATCAGAATCCAAGAATGTTTTTCTAACAGAATTAAACATTCGTAAACCACCAATATTATCTGATGGTCCAAAATAATCTGTAATATCATTTATTTGTGTAAATCTCATTCTTTGAGAATAAATTTGGCCAGTCGTTTGGGATGATATATAACTAGTGTCACCGTCGTTGGTATCTAGTCTCGAAGTATTTGACCCGGCATTTCCTTCCCAATCGGTTAAGCCTGTATTGGAGGGATTAGCAATTGAATTTAAGTGTATAATTCTTGTATTTGGTCCCATCCATGTATTTGGTATTTCTCCACTATTGTTACAGATAGCCAGATCGTCTATTATTAGATTACCATAGTCTATGTTAGAATTTGTATATGCTGTTCCTATAATTCCTTTATGGTAAAATTTAATATTATCAAACGATCCAAATGGTTTGGATCCAGAAGCAGTTGGTCCGTATGGCGCTCTTGTGGCTCTGTTTAACACATCAAATCCATCAATTTTCATTCTTACTTTTTGCTCGGCAGTATTAACAAATAGTTCTATATGTAAAAATCTTTTATTATGCGAATCGTATCCCTGATTAGTTACATAATAATATTCTATCATTGTCGGCATAAAGTCATTACTACTAGAACTAAAATTATATATACTATATTTGGGTAATCCCTGTACTCTAAAATCAAATAATCCTATTTGAGTCATGCTATTATTGGAGCCAGTTTGTTTAACCGAAATACCCAAACCTTGATTAGAAGGAGTCCATGTTCCGCCCTGAATACTCAATCCTGTGGTTTTCACAACATCAAAAGATAGTAATTCTTTGTTTCCACTACACAATGTCAAGAATTTAGTTGTATACGGATATGATAGCCCATAAGTATGGCTATGACCAAGATTAGCAACCCTAAAAGAAATATAAATCTGATCACTATCTAAACCAGATACTCCGCTTAATTGTATTGGTACAGGATACTGGGCGGGTATAGTATCTAATCTGTATCCTGATATAACAAGACTACGATAGGTTCCATATTCTATAGCACCATTATCCGGATGAGTTGTGACATATTCAGATTCTGGATAATATGTTATGGCTGGAGTCTCTTCCTCGATTGTCCAGTACCTAGGATCAAGATATGGAGTATTGTCCGTATTTTTGACATTAAATCCTTCAAAAAATAATAGAGCCATAATTAATACCTTAATATATCAATAGAAAAATTTGATAGTAAAAGAGTTGTTTCTGGTGGTTTTTGTTTTAACACATCAATTGCTATATTGCTACACTCAATAATAAATTCTGGTTTCTTATATTTTATGCAATCAAGGTTGAACTGAGTATTGAAAATTCTGGTGTCTGTGGGGTTTATGTATTTAAAAATATCAAAATTTAATTCTGTAATTTTTAATAAAGGATTTTGAGCTGTATACTTCATTGCATCTGTTGATAATTGAGAGAGTCTTAGGGCCTCCCATGAATTATCGTCGCTTTTTGTAGATGCTCCGTATAATGGTGGTAAAATCATTTTTTATTCCTATTATGAACTACTGCTTCTGTTTGTTGTATCGCCACTCAGTATTACAATCCCATCTATAGGCTTTAATAAAGTAGCCAAAGAATATTTGCCAACTAATTTTGTATGACCCAGCCTATTGGACAAATGGTCTCCCTGCAAAATAACTTGTCCATCTCCTATTTGAACAACCAAGCAATTAAAGCCAATACTGAGATTATTCGGCACAGTACAAGTAACTACACTATTATAGTCAAAGACCAACACCTTACCATTATCGCTTTGTAAAACAGTATAAGAGTCAGCAGTTATGGCTTTATTTGATGCAGAAAATCGGCTTAATGACCCATCAGAAAACGACTGAAAAGACCCAGTAAAGACATTATTCCCAGACAACGTTGGGAAAGTTGCGGGGTCACTGGTGGCCATGCTTGTTAGTTCTAAACTATCTCGTTGTTGTGCCACAGTATTTTTGCTGATAATTTCTCTACCAACATTGGTTATTTTTGTGGTACTATATTTATTATTGCCTGTTGCGTAGATTAGATCATTAGCTTGAATATTTAGAGAGGCAATATTTGTAAGACCACTACTATATGCTTGAACATCTGTATTTATAATAAGACCAGTAACTGCAATAGTTAAAATATCTAAATCATCATAATACGCTAATGAAATATTAGATCCACTCCTTAATAATCCACTAACATTATCTTGTACATATTCTTTTAAATTAACAATGCTATTTGCATTATGAGTATGATTAGAACTAGCATAGTCTATAATCGGAGAACCAATAGTAATAGTATTGCCTTCGTTCGCTATCTGGATTGTTCCAGACGCGCTCAAAGATAATGATGGGGATATATCAGTAAGTTCGATACCATTGATAGTTAGTTTATTTATTCCACTACCGGGTAATCCTGATGGTCCGGTTGGTCCCGCTTCTCCTTTTTCACCAGTTCCAGGAGGGCCAGGTGGTCCGGGTGGACCTGGTGGTCCGGGTAATCCTGGCAAACCCCTATCAACTGTTATAATCGAAATATAGTTACCAAGATTATTATCTATACGCAAATTAGTACTAATAACACCACTACTATTGCTACCATCTACTGATTCATTAATCACTAAAATATTTTGTGGAGGAGTATTAATTATTAAGTCAGCCATGATATTGTTCCTTAGCTTGGTATATCAAAAGTACCAGAAGCAACACTAACTCTATCGTACACTTTGAGATTAAAAGTACTACCTGTCCAACTTATGCCCGGTCTGGTTGTTAGTATTGAATACAAACCAGATTCATATATAGTGTCAGATCTATTAAATGTATGGATCATATCATCAATCTCTATTTCTAAAAAGTCATTTGATCGTGGGATATATCCACCAGTTACAGAGAATGAAAAATTCCAAATTATACCACCCACAATATTAGGATTAGAATCAATAACACCACTAGATTCTGGAATAATGGTTAATGGAGCAGTAACAACGAGATCAAAGTCTTTGCCGTATACTTTACGGTTTTCTATATTTGACCAATAAAGATTATCGCAAGTTATAACTCTATAAGTATACGTATTAAATGGATTATACAATATTCCTGTTAAAGTGTATGTTGTGGTGCCTATATTAGTAGCAGAGTCATTAACCTTTTGTGTAAATGCAAGATTTTCATAAAACACTGTTGTTCTCAGGTCGCAAAGACCTGTGGAATTACTTCCTAATAGATTTGAATAATAGTCACTAGATACATTATAGATAGTAGCAATACGATCTGGGGATTCTGATAAAGCAGAAATATTCATAGTATTGGGTATATCAACAGATGAGTCTATATTGAATATATTCCCTAATAATGATCTACTCTTATCTCTGCTGTCAATGAGGTCTATACCAGTGCCTATTGGTAATATTTGAGCATCAATTGTATTGTTGTATCTGATATTAAGATTGTTACTGTCTACCGGATCTGTGTAAATTTGATACAAATCTCTGGCAATAAATGTGCCAGTTTTTTCTACTGTGCTGCTGGTCGTAAAGTCACTAATGGTATATAGAGACGATGACAACGAAGATATCGTTACACCACTACCGGAGGGAAGAAAGTTCGCTTGATTTTGAGATGTTAAAAATTCTACATATATTGCATCATTTACTTCTAAATTTGTAGGATCGCTAAATAATAGTTTTAACGATGAATCATCTTGATCTTGATGATATGTCCCAGAATAAGTACTGAATCTCTTTTGTTCTATATAGCCTGTGACTTTAGGCAGATTAGTGCTATAATAGTTTGACGACCCGTCTGATCTTCCTCCAACAAATGTGAATTGCTTATTATATATCTGGCCTGTTGGTATTATTAATTGAAAATTATCTACTGGATATACTGGCGGAAATTCTCCATCTTTGGAATGTATCCAATATGCTATGCCACTAGCAGACGGAATAACATTTTGTTTATATGTTGGAAATATAGTGTTATTGATATATTCTACATAAAATGAATAAACAGATACGTTATCATTTTCTGACATAGCTATTGTTTTATTATACAATCCTATACTTTCGTTAGATAAACTTCCATTGGTCTTAATAAGATTATTAATTTGATCTTTTACAACATAGGTTATTGGAACAGTTCTAGCATTTATACTAGATTGAGCAGATCCTCTGTAGGCTATGTCATCTCCGTACGATGATCTTGTAACTGTTCCGATATCATCACCAGGTTGCGTAAAATATCTTGGATTTGATCCCTCTGTTCCGGGAGGAGGGTCTGTAATATCTATATAAAATTTTGGTATTATTACTCCACTAACTCTTAGATATCCTGTTTCATAGCAATTATTAAATTGTACAACATATGGTTCATTAAATTTTTCTTGACCTGGAATAATATGGAAGTTTACATTGTCAAAAATTGCATTGGCATTGTCTGGGTATCCTGTGGTTGTTGTATATGCGATTGGCTTTATTCTTCCGTAAATACCATACGTTTGAGTATCTTGTCCAATAGTTCCAAGCTTACCATCCCCCATAATTCCTGTTACATCTGACGTATTTCCATCTGGTAAACTAAATTGTGTCGTTAGAGGCTGCGACTCATCAATAAAATAATCATTCATCACATCTGATAAACTTTTATTTTTTCTATTATCTGTAATATTAACTATATTTATTCCACCAGTTGGATCTGTAAGATTTAATAAGTACATTTTATTGTTTGTTCCAGTAATTCTAACACTAGCATTTGCTTCATTTATGCTATCAACAGTATATGATCCATTTAATAACGACGCTGGTTGTCCTTGATCATTATTCAATATGCCCGTAAAAGTAACATATACTTTATTATTCTGTAATATTTTTGATATTTGTGGCGACGTAATGTCCATACCAAAAAATATACCATCTTGGACAACAACATTAGAGTATGATCCACTAGAATAAACACATTTGTTATGAGGCAACTTACTCAAGCATTTCATAGAAAATTCTGATGCTGGTGGCCTATGAACATTTTGACTATCATTATCTATGATCTCTGTACCAAGCTCAGGGGTGTATTGGTATCCTGATCTATCAAAATATATCGTCAAATCTGTAGGAGATATTTCTATTGGCTTACTAGCGTCGTTAAATTCTATTAGTTTAGGAGATCCTGATCTTCCGACAGCATCAACAACATTAACATAAAATTTATAAGGATATTTGCCACCATTAGCAAATTCTGTTGGAGTACCATTAAAATAAATAATGCCTGGCGTAAGATCATTATACGGAGCTACATATGCTGTAGAATTGATTCTAGAATTACTGAACTGTATACCAGCGGGTAAGTCTCCCCATGCTATAACTCCGCTTATGCCAGTTGGTTGCGGACACACCTCTCTTGGCTTTATACGATATTCTGCGGATTCCGAAAATGGAGAGCAATTCGGGAATAAATTTTTGTTGGTTATATCATCTAACTCTGGGGGAGGATGTGCTTCTCCGCTTTTGTAAACAATTGGTGCTCCACTAGATGCTGTTCCTCTGGTTTCAAGTATTTGTTTAGGTCCATTATTAATAGATCCGACTATAACATCTTTGGCTTCAATACTTACATTATATATTCCTATTAAACATAATTCAGGTCCGTTAAATTTAAAAGTCCATTCTTTAGATGCTGCATTCCAAGATGGAGGAACAACGCACTCCTGCGAATTCTGAGCGTCCGCAGGATTGTATCCTGTGCAAGTATTAAGCGGAGTATTACTTAGTTTAATTAATGGGGGATAGAATGGATCTTCTAGTCCACCTGTAGTAACAACCGTTATCTCCCATGCTTCTCCTTCTGTTTTTTCGTCGTCGTCAATAGATGCTGGAGATACGCTTTTTATTCCGAATGGTCTCTCTACAATTATCACATTGTCAGTCTCTACAGTATCAAATTTACCAGCAACATAAATTTTATCATTTGATAATCCTTTTACTCTCACGTCCAGAATATCATTATAAATCAAGAGTTCAGAGTCCCATTTATCAGTTATAGGCGAACCATTATAAAAATATTCCCAAATTTTAGTATGAGGATCATATTTGATATAGTTGCTATTAAAAGATATTAACGGATCATTTTTTAATGAATCATTGTTGGTTATGCCAGGAATAGAATAATTTTCTCCTGGTCCATATGTTAAGCCTTCTATATCGAAATTAATGTCAAATCCATTATTTGGTGTTGCATATTTTGTGTCGTGCAGATTGACTAAATCTATTCCTCCATCCACTAGTATCTGAATTACTCCTGTTGCATAACTTGTAAAATCTTCTACGTAATAGTATAAATTATGTATACCTGTAGTGATACTATTAACACTAAAAGTATCAGATAGTCCAGTAAATGAAACTCTGTGCCTAGGACTAGTATCATTGGTTACATACGAATATCCAAGCTTATATTGTAATGGAGTGCTGTCATACCTTCCGTTATTAGGAGTATTGCCAAGATACGCTCTTAATTGTCTACCAACAACAGAAGAATTATAATATGCCCCATTCACTATGTCTAAAGTTAAGGACCAAACGGAATCAATATCATACGGTACTGGCTGAACAAGCTTGTATGTATCAACAGCTATAGGCTGATAAACATTGACAGATACTCCAGTATTAAATGCAAAATTATCATTTAGTCCTTCTCTTAATATTGGCTGAATTATAGAGCCAGTTATACCAATATTATATAGATTTGTTTCTGTGCTATTACCAACATCAACCTTTATAGAATATCTATAGGCATCTAAGCTATAATAATATGAAGTCAAGATATTATTTAGTACTAGATTTTGAGTATTTGTAAATTGTACTTTTGTAGTCCCTGGAGGAGGAGAGTTTCTACAAGGGATAAGGAATGTTATATAATTATTTCCAGGATTATTTTTATTGATTACCAAGTTAGTTTTGTATATTCTTGGATTGGGAACAAATGTTTTATCATAATCTGTTATCATAAAACTAGCTGTACCAGTAATATTTTTATAGCTAGAATCTGATACTACGATATCTTGTGTATTTATTCCTGTTGTTGAATACCAGCCTGTTCCTTTGA